>Ga0256843_1000274_pt1 | contig 44302 bp, 47 predicted proteins | sample AlvinellametaG_FD_191572 | JGI IMG/M metagenome (GOLD analysis project Ga0256843, IMG submission 191572) | Pompeii worm associated microbial communities from hydrothermal vent at the East Pacific Rise, Pacific Ocean - Alvinella | ecosystem: Host-associated > Annelida > Integument > Unclassified ...
AATTTAATTTTTTAACTCCTAAAATCGTAGAACATAATGCAACGTTAAAAGATCAGTATGTCATATTTCCTAATTCGTCAACTGTTAAACCTAAAAATTTAAATTATATTTTAAATAAATATAAACCTGAAAATATAGTAAATAAATTTCCTAAAAAAATATACGGAAACGGTATAGATTATTTGAAATTGTCTAAAATTAATTTTTTACCAAGAGTTAATCTTTATGAATTTTATAAATTTTATAGAAAAAATAATTTTTCAACTAAAGTTTTGGTTTTATATAACGGTGTATATTCAATTGATTATTTATATAAAAAAATTAACAATCCGAGTATTCTTAAAAAAATCGATGAAAAAACATATGTTTTGAAAAGACCTCTTTATATTTCTCCTACTGCGTCACTTGTTGTTGATAATAAAATTTTATTGTTAGAAACTGATCCTAAGCCTATTTTTATTATGTATCATGGTAATTTATATGCAAAGAATTCTAAATTTATTGCATGGGATATAAAATATAACAAATTTTCTAAAAGAAGAAATTTGAAAACTAATCAAATATTGTTAGCTGGAGTTCAAAAACCAAGACCTTACTTTATTGGCTTAGCAGGTTCAAAAACATATTTTTTAAATAATCTATTTAAAGGTTTGGGCTTTTATTCGATTTCCGCGACAAATGGAGTATCGCAAATTTATTTTCCACGAGATTTTGTGACAAATGAATTTAATTTGTATACTTATTTAAATAGTAAGGGAAGACCGTTAGGAGTTTATATCGGTAACACTTTTACACAAAATATGATCGGTTATTATTCAACCGATTCTAACCGTAATATATTAATCGGAAATTTAATGTATGAAAATGTCATTGATAATATATCGATCGCAAATAATAGTAAAAATATATTGATTGCAAGAAATATTACAGCTAATGCTAAATTATCTCACGGTATTGTTTTTAGTACAGGTGTAAAAAATTCTACAATTGCACAGAATATTACAATCGGGAATAATAATAGCGGAATTATGATTTATAATCTTTCAAATCATAATTTTGTTTTTGATAATTTGTCAGCCTTAAACGGGAAAATGGGTCTTTCTTTGCAAGAAAGTGATGATTCTTTGGTTTTAAATAATAAAATTATAGGAAATCAAGTAGACGGTGTTCTGATTAGAAATGCTCTTAAAGTTACTTTAAAAGATAACATTATTTCATATAATGAAAAAAATGGTATTGAAGTTTTAACTAAAAACATAAAACTTTTTACTGTTTTTGCTTCTCCTTTCGGATATCATAGAGCAACTTCGGCACAACTTTTTGAAAATGAAATAACAAATAATATGCTTTATGCTATTACGGTTAAAAATAATGCCGCATTAAAATTAAAAGGTAATAAAGTCATAAATAAGTATTATTCACCTTATGGGGCTGAATTGAATATTTTTACAGCGGATATTCAAAAACAAAACGGAAGATTTACGTTATACGGTATCGGGAATCCTTTTTTAATTTTAAAAGGATTTTCTGGAAGAATGAGTATGAAAACTGCCAAACAAGCTAAAAAAATATTTATCGATGCATCATGTTCTAATGATTTCGTTTCAAGTATGTTAGCAAAACTATATTATAATAAATATAAAAATCCATTATTAAGTAAACGTGTTTTAATTAGGGGTATATCATTAATCCATCCTGATGATATGGATGCATTCGGGTACTATAAATTCATTTATGCAAAATCGAAAAACGATTATATTGAAGGATTGAGTTATATTGCGCAAAGTGTAATTTTCGGAAATATTAATGCTGCAAACGAAATTTTACAGTTGAAATATTTCATACCTGTAAATAGAAAAGATATAAATAATGCATTTAAACTTGCTTTAGATAGATTAAAACATTATAAACTTATTTCTACAAATGAAAATTCCAAATGCTCTCTTACTAATAAACAAAAATCAATTATAGAGACGGCATGGAAAACTTTTACTTTTAATGTGGAAAATAGTAATGTAAAAGATTATTTTCATTATTGTAAACTTATATCAAAAAATTATACGATTTTTACTCCTGATGTAATTGCAAAAATAAAATATGCGATTAAAAGAAAAAATGAGTTGAAGTTTTATAATTACAGGAAACATAGACATTTGTCCAAAAAATTATTAGAAAATGCTCCTGCAGGGTGTTATAAAGCTTATGCAAGAATCGAAAGATTAAACAATACTTTAAAACAATATTATCAAACGGAGAAACCGAGAATTTTAAAAACTATTGATCCTTATATCGAAGATTATTTAAAAATGATAAATGAATATAGGTTAAATAAAATTTCAAAGAGAAAAATTTATGAATTAATGCAGGAGAATTGATGAAAAAGGTAGTATTAATATTAATCATTTCCCTTTTTGCTTTTGCAAAAGAGTATTCGATTATTGCATTCAGTACGAAAACATTTAATAAAAAAGCAGCGCAAAAATTTATAGCACGTTTTCCTAATGGTGTTGTTAAACAATATACGAGATTTGTTGAGTATAAAATCGAACCGTTCGGAAGTTATCAAGAAGCACGTTCGTATTTAGTTAAAGTAAGAAAATATTATAAACATCCTTTAATAATTCCTTATAATCCGAATTTAGGGATTGTTTTATACCCTAAAAATAAGGAAAGTTTTGTAAAAATTAAAAAAAGGAATGTAAAAATAGTATCTCAAGTCGTAAATACTGAGAAAAACAACAAAAATAAATGGTTACCTTATTGTAAAAATGAATGTGGTTGTAAAATTAAAAAAAGATATTCTTGGGAAATTAATAAAACCGTAATTTTAAGTTCATTAAATATAAAAGTAAAAGATTATTTAAAAAATGAAAATAATAAAACCGTAGTATTAAAAGGGCAAAATAATAGACCTCATATATCTGAAAATAATAAAACCGTTTATGAAAATAATATATGTCAATTACCTTCATTTTCAAATTATATTTTTTATTTAGATATATACGGTAATCTATTTAAAGGGCAAAAAGATAAAAAAAGATTATTTGGTGATAATGAAAATATTAAACTTGGAATAATGTATGAAAAATATTTTTGGAATAATTGGAAATTTTTTACAGATTCGAGAATAATTCTTTCAAGAAATAATTATAGCGGAGATATTTCAAACAAAATTTATTTAGATATTAATGAATTATATATAAGAAGTTTTTGTTTAAATTGCGATTTGGCAAATATTTTAATAGGCCGTAAAAAAACAGAAGATTTTAGGTCTTGGTGGTATGATGCTCCTCTTGATGAAATTATGATATTTAATGAATATAATCTATTTACTTATCAATTGATTGCAGCTACAAGAATAAATAACGAAACGGTTACTGATGATAATTCTCCTAAAGCAAAATTAAAAAACTCAAGTTTTTTTATTTTACATAGTAATTATGAATATTTTTATAGAAATAATTTAGGTTTTTATTATATTTACGAACATTCCAAACCTAATGACGGACACGTTAAAAATAGAAAACTTTCTTTCTTAGGAATCGATTTAAACGGTATAAGAAAAAATATTTTTTATTGGTTAAATTTAGGATATAGCGGTGGGAAAATAGATAAATATACAAAAACATACAGAAGTGAAGGATACGGCTTTGATATCGGCTTTAAAGCTCCTTATTCACAAAAATTTTCATATGCCGCGAGTTATGCATTCGGTAGTGGTAGTAATTATTTTACTCAACCATATATAGCAACTAATTATTCCGATTATCTGAATAAAAATATTTCGTTTAGATATTATGGTGAAGTATTGAATCCTATACTTGAAAATTTACATATTGTTTCTTTATACGGAATTTATGATATGAATCCGAGAGAATCCATTTTAGCTTCTGTTCATAATTATCGTCAAGATGTTAAGAAAAAATCATATTTCAATACAAGATATTTTTATCCGACAAGCGGTAAGAGTAAAGATATAGGGAAAGAGATAGATTTTGTTTATCAATATTACATTGAAAAGCAAAAAAAATTAAAAATAGGAGCAGGATATTTCTTTGGAGGAGATGCATTTGATTATCTAAAAGAAAAAAATGCTTATAGAATATTTTTAAATTATAGATATTATTGGAAATAGGGGAAAAAATGAGAATATTTGGATTTTTAGTCGGTGCTTCATTGATTTTTTTTATTGGTTGTGCTGATAAAAGATTAGCAAAGGTTTATTATAAAAATGGTAATTATGAAAAAGCTTATGAAGAATATTATAAATTTGCAAAAAAAGGCTTTCCTGATGCTTCTTATAAAATTGCTAAACTCATATATTTGGAAAAAATTCAAAAACCTCCTTATTTAGAAAGAAAATATGCGTTGAATGCTTATCGATCAGGATATGCTGATTCAGCGTTATATATTGCGGACTCTTTTTTTAGAGAAAAAAATTATCAAGAAGCTTTGAAATGGTATGATAAAATTTCTTTTGATAAATTTAGAATAAAAGATTTTGAAAATTATATGACTTGTATAGAGAGTCTTGATAATATAAAAGAAAAAGTTTCATATTTAGATAAATTAAATGCTTATGCGAAGAAATCTAACAATCCTAAACTTCAAACAATTTTAGGGAAATACTATTTACAAGAAACTCCTTTTTATAATCCTGAAAAAGGTATAGTACTTTTAAAAAAAGCATATGATAAAGGTTTTTATCAAGCAGGAGTGGCTCTTGGTATTTTTTATATTAAAAACGGGAAAAAACAAGAAGGATATAAAATTTTAAAAAATGTTGCATATCAAGATAAGAATGCAGCATATTATCTTGGTAATTATTTGTATGACGAAATGGTTACAAAAGAAAAATTATTAAATTCCGGGTGTATTACTTGTAATTTTGATACTCCGGAAGATTTTTTCGTAAAAAAACTTACGATTTATAAGTATAACAATCTATTTACAAGAAGAAATGTTAAAAAAGCTTATGAAATTTCTTATAAACTCGGAAACAAAAAAGCATTATATAAACTCATAAGACTTGATATTGAAGATAATACATTTGAGCTTACGCCTAAAACCTATAGCGGATTTGATTTAAAAGGAGCTGTGAAATTTTTAAAATCACAAAATGATGTTGAGTCTAAATTAGTTTTGGCTGCTATCTATGAAAAATATCTTTATTTAAATTCATATAAAAAAGCAAAAGAAATTTATAATTGGTATATTGATATAGATAAAATTAATGCTTATTGGCATTTATATCAATATGAAAAAAGATTTGAAAATAAAATTAATTTAGAACTTTTAAGTTATCTTGTCGAACAGAGATTTGTTCCTGCAATTGTGGAAATGGCATATCAAATGTCTCTTCAAAATAAAGATGTGGAAAATAATAAAAAAGTGCTTGAATATTATGCAAATCAAGGCAATATTCCTGCTTTAAATTGTCTTGGAAGTTTGTATTCAAAAGAAATTTTAAAACCAAAATCAAGAAGCATATTTTATTTTAAAAAAGCATGCAATTTAGAGCAAAAACCGTTTTATATACCTGAAGAAGATTTAAAAATTGCAAATTATTATAATGTGATGTTAAACAAAGTTAATAAAGATTTGACTATAAATTATTATTATGCCCAAATGAAAAATAGACAAGCCCAACTTAACATATCTAAATTTTACAGAAAACATTGTAATTATGATAAATTAAAAATTTGGCTTGATAAATTAATTAAAGAAGCTGATAAAAAGGGTATTAATTATTACTATTCTTCAGTGCTTGAAAAATATATCGATGGAGATTATGAAAAAGCTTTAAATGCATTGGAAAAAGACGACTCACTTCAATCGGATTTGGTACTTGCAAGAGTGTATGCTAACGGCTGGTATGTTGATTTTGACCCTAAAAAAGCTGAAGAGTATTATCAAAAAGCTATAAACAAAGGCTATAAGCCGGCTATTTTAAATATTGCCGCTTTATATGAAAAAATAAACGTAAACGGAAAATATAATAATAAAATCGTCTCTCTTTATAATGAAGCGATTAATGCCGGATTAAAAGATGCGAAAATCAGACTTGCGAAATTTTATATTTCACAAAACGAAAAACAAAAAGCTTTAAAAATTTTAAGAAGTATGCCGAATAACCCGAAAGCAAATTATTTACTTTACATATTGACAGGTAGAATAAAATATGCGAGCAATACAGAAACAAATTACGGATATCTGCTTCTTGCAAAAGCTGAAGTTTATTCGAAAAAAGCTCCGAGAATAGCATTATATTACGCTTTTAGAGCAATGTTATGTAATACTCCGAAAACTCCGAAAGTTGCTATTGAGCTTATGAAGAGGATAAATAACGCAAGAGTTATCGATTCAATTTACAAAAGGGCAAAAAGAGCTCCGAAATGTTATTTAAACTAAAGCCTTATTCCCGCTTCTTTTAAGGCTTTGTGAATATGACTCATTTGTGAAGACTTATATTTACACCACTCAGGAGCAAGTAGATTCTCGGTACCTGCGGTCATTCTTTGGATAGATATATTTTCAGGCAGCATTTTTATAGATTTTACGAGTGTATCGATATACTCTTCTTCAGTTATAGGAGTGAAGTTTCCTTTTTTGTATTCAAGAGCTAAAAGTGTATTTTCCGTAACGTATAAAGGATGAAATTTAATCGAATCGATATTTAGTTTTATGGAGTCTTTAACGCTTTTTAGCATATCTTTTTGTGTTTCTCCCGGGAGTCCGAAAATAAGATGACCGCAAACGTTAAGTCCCAAATTTTTGGTTTTTGTGATAGTTTCTACTACATTTTGAAAATCATGTCCTCTATTAATTTTTTTTAGAGTTTCGTCGTTACTTGTTTGGATGCCGTATTCAACCCAAACTTCGTATTTTTCACTAAGTTTTTTGAGATATTCCAATGTTTCATCAGTTATCGAGTCCGTTCTTGTGCCTACACTTATTCCGATCACATCAGGAAAAGAGAGTGCTTTTTCGTATAAAGCTTTTAAGGTTTCAAAAGGTGCGTATGTGTTTGTAAAGCTTTGAAAATATACAATAAATTTTTTTGCGTTGTAATATTTTTTTAAAGAAGGTACGGTGTTAAAAAATTGAAATTCTAAAGATTTCAGCTGTTTTTCAAGCAGAGGATTTTCTTGAGATTGCAAATTTAGAGTAAATTTTTCTTTTGTGAAGTTGGGTGAAAAACTTTCGTTTTCACAAAAAACACAGCCTCCTCTTGCTACCGTCCCGTCAATATTAGGACAAGTAAATCCCGGTATTGAAATAGGGACTTTTTTTACATTCGTTTTGAATTTCTTTTTTAAATATTTACCAAAAGTGTAAAGTCTTTTCATCGCACCTTCTTTTTGGGGAGAATATAACAAAAAAGAGAAAAAAAGTCCAGATTATAGGATAGGATATTCGCCGTCGAAACACGCAAAGCAGTAGTTTTCTTTTTTGTCTTTTACCGCTCTTACCATCCCCTCAATTGATAGATAAGCTAAAGAGTCGGCTTCGATATATTTACAAATCTCATTAACGCTCATTTTGCTTGCGATAAGCTCTTCTTTTGTAGGAGTATCAACCCCATAGTAACATGGTCCTGTAGTCGCAGGTGACGCGATTCTCATATGCACTTCTTTAGCTCCCGCTTCTTTTAGCATTCTTACAATTCTTCTACTTGTCGTACCTCTTACGATACTGTCATCGATAACTACAAGCTTTTTGCCTTCGATTTTGTGTTTTATCGGAGAGAGTTTCATTTTTACTTTTAAATCTCTTATCTCTTGAGTAGGCTCGATAAACGTTCTTCCTACATAGTGATTTCTCATAATTGCCATTTCAAACGGAATTTGGCTCTCTTGCGAATATCCGAGCGCAGCAGCAACACCGCTATCGGGTACGGGTACTACCATATCGGCATCTACCGGAAGCTCTTTTGCAAGCTCTCTTCCCATCTGTTTTCTTATGCTATATACGTTTTTTCCAAAAACGTTACTATCCGGTCTTGCAAAGTAGATATATTCGAAAATACATTGTTTAGGGGTAGGTTCGAAAATCATTTCGCTTTTAATTTCTTCGTTTTCAAAAATTACCATTTCACCAGGTTTGATGTCTCTGACATATTCAGCGCCTACAAGTTCAAAAGCGCATGTTTCGCTGGCTACGATGTAACCTCCCGATTTGATTTTTCCAAGTGATAGCGGTCTGAATCCGAACGGGTCTCTTATAGCAAACATTTTACTTCTACTAAGAATAATCAAAGAAAAAGCGCCTTTTATTTTTTTAACGGCATCGATAATTCTCTCTTTTAGAGTGTTTTTTTCATAGTTTTTGGCTATTAAGTGAATAAGGTTTTCCGTATCCATATTTGATTGGAAAATCGCGCCTCTTTTAATCAAATCTTCTCTTATTTCTCTTGCGTTTACTAAGTTTCCGTTATGAACTATCGAAATTTCACCAAGTCCGTATCTTGCAAAAACAGGCTGAGCGTCAAGAATGGAATCATCTCCCGCAGTCGAATATCTCGTATGACCTATTGCCATATGTCCTTTTAAGATTTTAAAATGCTCTTCTTTGAAAATTTGAGTTACCAATCCTCTGTCTTTTATCGTATGGATATGGGTTCCGTCGCTACTGCTGATACCGGCCGCTTCTTGACCTCTATGTTGCATTGCAAAAAGAGAATAAAAAGCCAATTTGCTTGCGTTTTCGTTTCCATAAATTCCTACTACTGAACACATAATTTTTTCCTTTATATTCCTAATGCGTCGTTAATTGAATAAAGTCCCGGATTTTGATTTACAATCCATTTCGCTACTTTTAAAGCTCCTCTTGCGAATGTTTCTCTGCTTGTTGCCGTATGGTTTAGCTCTAAAAATTCTCCGTCGTTGTAAAATCCTACGGTATGTCTTCCCACTACGTCACCGCCTCTTACGGCAAATACTCCGATTTCATCTTTTGTTCTTGCTCCGACGTGTCCGCTTCTGCCCGTAACCATTACGTCTTTAAGCTCAAGTCCTCTGGCTTTTGCACAACTCTCGGCAAGAGTCAAAGCCGTACCGCTTGGCGCGTCCACTTTATATCTGTGGTGTTGTTCTACTATTTCTATATCGAAATCTCTAAGTTTTTCGCTTACCATCGCTACGAGTTTATTTAAAATAGCCACTCCCAAACTCATATTCGTAGCGTATAAAATCGGCATTTTTTTACTTGCTTCAATCATTAGATTTTTTTGATGATCATTTAGACCTGTTGTGGCTATTACAAGCGGTGTAGGGTTTTCAAGTGCCGCTTCAAGAAGTTTTTGAGTCGCTATCGGAGCTGAAAAATCAATTACGACGTCGCTATTTTCAAGAAGTGTTTTCGCGTCGTTAGTGATAATCGTTTCGCTCGGGAATTCTATAGTTTGTTCGCCTTCGAACATTACCGCTCCGATTTTTTCGTTTTCGTTTTTCAAAATATTTACAAGAAGCGTTCCTACTCTACCTGTAGCACCTACGATTCCGTATTTCATAGCTCTTCCTTTTCTATATATTTTAATGCATTGATTGCCGCTGTCGCTCCGTCACCTGCTGCGGCGACTACTTGTTTTACGCTGTTTTCTCTTATATCTCCCGCGGCATAAAGGCCTTTTTGGGATGTTTCCATTTTAAGATTTACTTTTACTTCTCCCCATTCGTTTAACTCTACCAAATCTTTAACAAGTTCGTTATTGACTTTCATACCGACAAATACAAAAACTCCGTCAACTTTCAGTTCTTTTTCTTCGCCGTTTAAGTTTAGAATTATACCTTCTACAAACTGATTTCCAAATACTTTTTTAACGGTTGCGTTAAAAATTATTTCGATATTTTCCGTTTCGAATACTTTTTTTTGAGTAACGGGAGCGGCTCTGAATTTATCGCGTCTGTGGATGAGATATACTTTTTTTGCAATTTTGCTGAGATATAAAGCTTCTTCAAGAGCCGTATCACCTCCTCCTATAACCGCAACTATTTTATCTTTATAAAAAAATCCGTCGCAAACCGCACAATAGCTCACCCCTTTTCCGGTATATTCGATTTCTCCTTCAAATCCCGCTTTTTTAGGAGTAGAGCCTGTTGCTATTATTAAGGTTTTGGACTTATATTCGTTTTTTGGAGTTTTTACGATAAAGTGAGAATTTTCTTTTTGAACTTTTACAGCTTCTTCGCTTTTTATTTCACAACCGAATTTTTGCGCTTGAGCGGGCCAGCACATCATAAGCTCAAGACCGCTTTTAACATCGCAAACACCCGGGTAGTTTTCTATTTCGCTGCTTAGAGTGATTTGTCCTCCGGGAGTTAGTTTTTCAAGTAGTAAGGTTTTAGCACCCAAACGACTTGCATATAATCCGGCGGTCAGTCCCGCAGGTCCTCCACCGATGATGATTACATCATACATTTTAATCCTTTAACACTTCAAGAGGTGAATCTTGTTTATATAATTTTTTATTGTATCTTTTTATTTTGACAACAACCGGTACTTCATAAATATTCAGGTATTGTATTATTTTAATTATAGTATTTATTCCGGCTGTTGTATAGATTACGCCCGGAATTTTTTTTCTTTGCTGAAAAATATCTACTGCTAAAATCGGTGCGTCTTTTGGAATCTCTTTTTTTAGTTTTTCCAAATCGGACATTTTCGAACTGAAAAGAAGTAGATAATACTCATCACTTTTCGGCTCGAAAATATCCGTTTTTTCATAAAGGATTATTTTATTGAAGTCAATAAATTTATATGTTGAAAATTTGTAGTTGTAATAAAAGAAAAAAGCAGCTACCATTAATGCTCCGAAAAAGGAGCTGAATGTGTAGAAAAGTTTATTTTTAAAGATTATTATTCTCCAAGAAGTGCGTTAATTTTTTCTTCATAGAAGTTTTTAGGTGCCGCACCGATCATTGAATCAGCAAGTTGACCGTCTTTAAAGAATAGTACCGTAGGAATACTTCTGATTCCGAATTGCATAGCAAGTTCTTGTTGTTCGTCAGTGTTTACTTTTCCTACTACAACGCCTTTATCTTTGTATTCTTCCGCAAGCTCTTCGATAATAGGTGCAATCATTCTACAAGGTCCGCACCAAGGCGCCCAGAAGTCTACTACTGCAACTTTCGCGTTTTTTATCGTATCGGCAAAGTTTTGAGCTGTAATTTCTAATGCCATTATGTCTCCTTAATTTTTTTCTATATTATACATAAAAAAAGATAAAATTAATCATTTACTGCGGCTGTTTTTTTGAATTTGAGTGATAACACCACAAATCTAAAAAATTGCCAAATGATACATTTTCTTTTCCATTGTTCAAACGGAGTAGGGTACATACCGAAATTCCAATCGGTATAAGCTCTCTCACTCCAAGGAATTTTGATTTTATGTTGTTTCGTATCCATTTTATCTCCTTTATATTAATCTGGAATTAACCACCAACCCGGTTTTGCTTTAGCCTTGTATAAGAATAGATGGTGCATTAAGTATTTAAACCAATGTCCGGCAACCCCGACTTCACCGATAGTATAGTTGATGTCTCTTCCGAAATCCGGATATTTGTTGTAATCAGGAATAGTAGGATATACCGACATACTTCCCGCAATTCCTCTAAATCCGTAACCGATTGACACTACACAAATACTTGCTATCTCAGCCATACTCGCTTTGTGTCTGAAACTCGGCTTTCCTTCCAAAATCCATTCGGCAATATTCATAGCCGTAGCATGACCCATTACCGCACTTGGCATACCTGTTCTTGGCGGTGCCGGTGTTAGAGGTCTTCCGCTTGGTGTTGTATGAGGTTTTGATATCGTATGAGGAGGCGCAAATGCGATACCTATTGCGAAAATATTCGGATATGTCGGGTTTTGGAGCTTTTTAGGCCAATCATCCCCGCTCCATTCGTGATAAGGTTTTTTTGCACTTTCATAATCAGCATCGACAATCATTAATTTATTCGGCTTGAATAATCTATCAGTATAATCTTCTCCGTTCGGTCCTACGGCAGTAATACCTACACCGCTAAACGGAGGAATTAACATAGCGAAATCATAATCCAAAGTAAGTTCTTCACCTTGATACGTTTCATAATAGATTTTGCCGGGTTCTACTTTATATACGCTTGATTGGTGATGCCATCTAACTCCGTATTCGTAAAATAGAGCACTGATAATATTTTTAGTATGAGCTACATAACCGGCATTTTTTACATACGCACCGGCCATTCCCAAATCACCGATAAACATTTCGTTTGTAATATATCTGATATCGGCCATATCTTCAAGACCTAAGTCTTTAATTAAACTCGCTACGTTTAGAGTGTATTCAAGAGCCGCACCTTGACAAGTAGCTCCTCCGTGTCCAAGACCGATAACTATTTTTTGTTTTTGGCCTTTTTTCATTTTTTCTATTACTTTGCTAAGCTCTTTCCATGCATGGTCGGCATGGTTATAGCTACAAATAGAAACGGTTCCGCTTGCATCAGGACCGAGCCCCGGAGTTGCTTCAAAGTTTAGTTTAGGACCTGTTGCATTTATAAGAAAGTCATAATAAACTTTTTCTTTTTTTCCAGCATCAGTTCCGCTTACATATTCAATAGTTACGTAAGGTTTGTTTTCTCCTGCGTCACCTTCAGGGTGTATCGAGAGTGCTTTTGCTTGTTTGAAGTCGATTTTCATTTTGTCATATACCGGTTTTAGAGGAAAATATACATCTTCCGGTTTCATATGACCGGTACCCACCCAAATATTCGAAGGTACCCATTGATAGTTAGAATTTGGTGAAACTACGATAACTTCACCTTTATTTCCAAGTTTACGCTTAAGATTTAATGCTGCGGTATGTCCGGAAATACCCGCACCTAAAACAACCACTCTTGGTTTCATTTTTATCCTTTCCGTTTAATGTACAATTAATTATACTCCTATTTTCGATAAAGAGAGTGTTTTTATCTTAAATTAAAAAAAAGTTATAGGCTGTATAAGAAAAATTAAATACAATTAATAGCGGTTAAAAAGTGTCGGAGGATATTTTGCTCGATTAAAAGAAACTTCCCGAAAGGGAAGAGAAGATTAATGGTCTGCGTTGTCGTTTACGTTTCTAACGTCAAATAGAGAATCAAGGATTGAGTAAATAGCAATACCAAGACCTAAACATCCGATAATTACTAAAATTTCCATTGTATGCGGAGCAAGATATGCCCACGGAGTAATAGAATCAAGTTGATAAAGTGAAGTGGCTTCAGGTCCTGTTCCGAATCTGTCAGTCATAGGAACGATGTTTCCTCCGTAAATGAATGCTTGTCTCATTAAGAATGTACCGATAATAGCAGAGATTGCACCAAGTAATACTGCTGCCGGTTTTCTTGTTAGGAATAGTACGAAAGGAATCACAATTCCAAGTACGATCCATCCCCAATACATCCAGCTAATAGGACTTCCGTTCATAATTAAATGCATCCATTTAGGGTCAACAGTCATAAAGTTAATTACTTCATATAGTGCTGCAAGAGCTGTAAGTACTACACCAGCAGTTGCCGCAGTTTTAATCATATCTTCGAAGTAAGGTTTGTTTTTGAGTCCTAAGAATGCGAAAACAATTGCTCCAGCAATTCCTGTAAGAGCACCGCTTACTAAGAAATATAGCCATAATTGAGGAATGTCAGTCCATAGATGTCTTGGTGTGTTAAGGTTAAACAAGATACCTTGGATATAGAATTCGATTAAGTCGATAATAATACCGAGAATTACCAAAACACCAGCCATTTTTCTTGCTAAGTCTCTTTTGTTTGTGATTAAGAAATAGATTTCGATAAATGTGAACGGAATATATACCGCATATAATGGAAGCATCATCCACATACCGCTATGAGGTTGAGGATTTAAAACCATCCAATAGATATTGATTGGGTTACCCCAGTCGCTTGCGATTGATGTCATACCGCCAAGAGCCATTGCAATACCGAAAGTCATAAGTGCCGCCGCAACTTTCGGAGCGATTTTTACATGGAAAAGTTCAGCAAGAGCCGTTAAGAAAATAAGCGCACTACCACCATATAGTAAGTATGTGTACTGAGTTACGAAAATTCCCCAAGGTTCAGCTTTATTTACTTCTTCAACATGATGTAAGTTGAAAATTTGTTCTTTTAAAGCTTCCGCAATTGCCTTAAGATGTTCGCTGCTTCCTCCCGCAGCCGCAATAACGTCGTGGTTATTTACGAAAAGGTGGAAAAATCTAAGACCGTACAATTGCACCCATCCCACTACACCGATAGCAAGTAGAATGTATGCAACAAGCATAGTTTTATTAAATAATAATTGTCCAAGGCTCACTTTTTTAATATTTAGCCCGCAGCATTGAGTATATTCAGCCATAGTAGCTCCTTACGCTTTTTTCCACTCAGGTTTTTTCGCCTGAGCAGCCGCTTCATATGTTGCTTTGATTTCATTCCAAGTGTGGAATTTGATTCCTTCACCGATAGTTCTTCTTGCGAATTTTTCATCTTCAGGTACAAGATAGAATAGTTTAGGTAACGTTCCTTCGTTTTCTTTAAGTACGAAGAATTTTCTTTTTTCAAGTAGTTTTACTAAATCAGAGTTAGGGTCTTCCAAATCTCCGAACGTTCTAACTTTAGTAGGACATGTCGCACTACATGCAGTCGTTCCGTATTCTTGAATTCTTCCGTCACAGAAAGTACATTTATCTACCGCGTGTCTTGTCTCGTCTACGAATCTCGCTTCGTACGGACAAGCTTCCATACAACCTTTACAAATAATACACATATCGTAATCTACTTTTACGATACCACCCTCAGCAAAGTGAGAAGCTCCGGTAGGACATACCGTAACACACGGAGCATCTTCACAATGGTTACATTGGCTCGGGTAGAAGTTTAGAAACATATCCGCAAGTGTGTTTCCACCTTCTACTACACCTACCCAAATTCTTTGTTTATCAGCACCGAGCATTACTCCGTTTTCGTCTTTACACGCAACTTCACATGCTCTACAGTCGATACAGTTTTGATATTCAAGTGCTATTGCATAGTTTGCCATGGCTTACACCTTTCTTATTGTTACAAAAGTTTCGTTCATACTTGCTGTACCAATGATAGGGTCAATACAGTTTTCTTGGATTTTCGCTTGAGATACACCGTTGTGATATCCTAGTGTTAACATTTTAGATTCACTACCGAAACCTGTTGCAATAAAGATAGTGTCTCTTTTGATTTTTTTAGTCGGATATACCATACCTTGAACGGTTACACCTTCTCTGTTTTTAAGCTCAACCATATCTCTGTATTTCAGACCGAGTTCTTTTGCGTCTTCGTCGTTAATCCAGATATAGTTGTAATTCATCAAATCAAGTAGTAAGTAGTTGTTAGGTTGCGCACTTTGAGTAAAGTAAGCGTGTCTTCCCATAATCATTCTGAACTCACCTTTTTTATAGTTATACGTGAGCTCTTCTCTCCATGCCGGGAATTTACCGAGGATTTCAGTTTTGCCCGTAATAGGGTTTTTGAATTTCATTCCGTCGATATTTCTAAGTGCGAGTTTAATCCATTTACCTTTTTTAGGAACGATATAAAATGGTGTTCCGTCAGGATTTTTAGGTAATTTATTGTATTTTTCGTATAGTTTGTAAATCCATTCGTGTTTGTCTTTTAGGTCTTTTTTGAATGTAATTAAATGTTCGTCAATCAAGCCGTCTTTAATAGCATCTTCAATACCAGGCCACCAAACTCCGTATTTTTTGATAATCTCAGCAGCTTCTTTTCCGTAAAGTTCAGTCATAACTTCTTCATTGAACTCTTCGATTGTTTTTTCGAAAGCTCTGCTGATTCTGTAAGTTTTGATGTCCATTTCGTCTTCACCGGCCATTTCAAGAATAATTTCTACCAATTTTTCATTTTTGATATCTTGTCTTAGTTTATTTTCGTCAATTGTCCAATCAGTATCGGATTTGAAGTATTTAGAAATTTTAAAATCTTTCGGAAGTGATAATCCCGCTTCTTCAAGAGCGTCTTTTAAGTCTCCGTAATATCTGAATGCAATATCTGCAAGGTCTTTTTCAACCGCTTTGCTGAGTCCTAAAAGATTGTCTCTAATGTTTCTTGTGTCATATAGAGGTTCCATTGCTTTGTTTCTTTGAACGATTACCGGTTGTGCTAAGTTACCGAAACTTTTTACCGGTGATGTCCATTCAAGATAGCTCGTATCAGGTAAGATAACGTCAGCATAGAATGCAGTATCGTTAGGAATAATATCAATAACAACGATTAAATCCATTAAATCGAACGCTTTTGCAGTTAGGTCGAATCCAGGTACTGATTGAAGTGGGTTTTGTTTATAGAAGAATCCACCTCTAATAGGATATTCCCAATCTTCTAATTTTTCACCTTTTTTCCATTTAGTATTAACTTCGATAATTGCATCTCTTAATAATTGCCAACTTCCTTTTGTAGGGTTAACAAGCGGATATGCACCTTTAGCATTTGCGTAAGCAACGTCAAGTCTTGTTTTTGCATTATCGAAAATAGGCCAATCTTCAATTTCGTATTTTTCTACTTTTAGACCTCTTCCGAGTAATACACCACCAGGTCTGTTCACAGTTCCGTGTAGTACGTTAAAGATTGCTTGCGCACGTCTGTAATCGAAATCTTGATAATACCATGTAGATTTTCTACTTCTGTAGCAGTTTGCCGCACCTTTGTATTTTTCAGCCGCTTCACTGAACTCTTTTGTAAGTCTTCTAATAGTATCGGCAGGTACGTGAGTGATTTTTTCCGCCCATTCAGGTGTATATCTGCTACCTTCACCTGTTGTGAAGTATTCTTCAAGCTCAGCTAAGTCTTCAGCCGGTACGTTTTTAGCTAAATATTCTGCTTTATAAGGAGTTTTATGATATCCTTTGTTGATTGTTTCGTGAATCATAGCAAGGATCATAGCTCCGTCCGTACCAGGTTGAATAGGAATATATTCGTCAGCGTGAGCCGCAGTATTTGAAAATCTCGGATCGATATATACGAGTTTCATTCCTCTTTTGTGTGTTCTTCTGAACATATCAAGAGTGTCCGGAGTTACGATACCGCCGGTTCTGTTACCACCGAATGTAAGAACGTATTTACTTCTTTGGAAATCAGCCCATCCCCAGCTGCTGAAAATAAGTTTGTTAGCCAAGAACGAAGGCGCGAAACATGTTGAGAAGTGGTCGATAAAGAATCCACCAACACCGTTCATAAAGTTAGAAAATACAGGTTCCCCGAAGTTACCAGTAGAAGCACCGGCACCGAAAATGAAAGTACTTCTGTTGTCTTTTTCTTCTTCAAGAATTTTTACCATTTTTTTTCTGATAAATTCATAAGCTTCTTCCCACGTAGCTTTTCTAAATTTACCTTCTCCTCTTTTTCCTACTCTAATAAGAGGTGTTTGAAGTCTATTCGGGTCGTATGCCGCAGCAATCCCCGCATTCCCTCTTGCACACATAAAGTCTCTGTTTTTAGGGTTTAGAGGGTTAGGGTCGATTTTATAGACTTTTCCGTCTATATTTCTCGCTACAACACTACACATATTAACGCACATACCACAAACTGAAGGTACGAATTTTGCGTTTTTGATTTCTTCTTCTTTCTTCATTTTAGCATTTACGGCATCCTCATATGCACCAAGTGCAAATGAAGAAGTAGATGTTAATGCTACACCGGCTGCCGCTGCCGCAGAACCTTTTAGGAAACTTCTTCTTTTTAAGTCAATAATTTCAGACATCTACTCTCCTTTTTTGAAGTTACATAAGTATTATATTAAATGAATGTTAAAAATCAACCCCAAAATGGGGTTTATAAGAAAAATTTATTAAAAAGACTTAGAAGTTGTATCTGATGTAAACTCTAAGGTCTTTTGCGCTTTTTACAGCAGTCGGATCATCGTCTACTTTATAAGGTGTTCCGTCTACACCGAAGCTTGCGTTACTTCCTGTGTAGTCATATTTGATATAAGTTGCTCTTATTCCCCAAGTTAAATGAGGTACGATTTGTCCGTTGTAATATACTTCGTAAGCATTACCTCTAACAGCTGCGATACTTCCGATTAGAGTATCTTCTCCGTAAGTCATACTTCTCCAGTATTTGCTTCCGTGTACGTAGTTGAAACCGAAGTTTGTAATTCCGTCTTCATCTGCAGGCATTTGAGCACCTATCCACCAAGAAGTACCTGTTTTGCTATCAGTAGTTCCGAGCATTTCTTTTCCGCTTGCCGGAAGAGTTTTGCTTGTTGCAAATGAAACGAAAGCAACAGTATTATCAAGGAAATCGTTTAACCATTCAGAATCGAAATTATCATTTCCGATACCGTTTGCAGCAAATACTGCGTTAAATCCGAAATAATCACCAAGTGCGGTCATTGAACCCATGACATTATTTTTGTCTGTAGCTCCTCTTACGTTCCAAGCTTTAATTACTTCTGTTTTGAAAGAGTATTGACCGTCATCATAAGGTACGAAGATAAATCCGGCAAAGTCGTTGATTTTATCATCTTTTGCATAAGGAGTAGGTGAGTAAGCGCCTTCATTCGGTGCATAACCTCTACCAGCACAGAATTTAATCCATGTTCCCCAATCGCTGAATTTATCAGACCAATCAGACCATACACCATTACCTATTTGAAAACTGAAACCGTCAAATTCCATATTTACCAAATGAGCAAGCGGTGAGTTTGGATTGTCGTTGTTTCTTAAGTTTGCAGGGAAACCTTCCGTTGCAGGTCTTCTACCCGCACTAAACATTAATCCGTTGTTCGGTCCGAAATTATAGTTAAAGAATGCGTCTCTAACTCTTAGATTCGTATCATCAGGTGTTTCGTTTGCAAGTGAGTTTGTATTTTGATACATAGCTTGCGGGTTACCGTCAGTTCCGTATACGTTGTAAGCAACGATTCTTAATGTAGCTTTTAAATTGTTACTCGGTTTTGCCACACCGGTAAGAATGATTTTGTTTGTGAAGAAATTGTTTGTTTTTTTATCTCCGTTAGTTAATTTATAGTATAAGAAATCATAGTTTGATTGTAACTTATATTGCCAATATAGATGGTTGTTTGCAGCAATCGGATTAACTTTTTTTTGGTTTTGGATAGCCATTTGCTCTACTTGAGCAAGTTTAGCTTTTAGTTCTTTAATTTGTTTTTCAAGTGATGCGTTGTCTGTTTGTGCAAAAAGTGCTCCTACTGCTAATGCAGAGATTATTAACTTTTTCATTTTAGCTCCTTAGTTTAGATTTTTCATATCGTGTTTTATCAAGATAAAAAAAGAAAGAGGGAGAGAGGATATTATGAACAACCTGCTGGGATTTTTCCTTCCATAATACCTACAAGGAAATCTTCTAAATCTTTAAGTTTTCCTTTTTTAGCTATTTTTTCTACACCTTTAGCCGCTTTGTCAAGTCCAGCAGCTTTAAGTTTAGCGATAAGAGGTTGTCCGTTATCTTTGAAAAGCGCTTTTAATTGATCTACAGTTTGAACATCAAGTGCTTTTACGAATTTTGGTGCTTTGATGTGAGCTTTTCTTTTGATGAATTTTTCATAGTATTTGAATCCTACGTTGTAATCAGCCATTGCTACTGATACAGTAAGACCAGTTGCGATAGCTCCAGCTAATAATAATTTTCCGAATTTCATGCTAACTCCTTTATTTTTGTTTTCAAGCTTCAATTATAGTGCTTTTTTCCTTAAAGTTTCCTTAAATTAAGAAAATTTTAACGCTTTCATAGGACTTTTTTAAGTTTTTTTAATTTTTTTTTGGAAAAATTTCAAATTTTTCGGTGCTTGAAAATTCATTCATATCTTTAGCAGCATTTCGGTTAAAAAGTTAGAAAAAATGAAAAATTTTTTCGTTAAATCAAACCGAGTTTTAAGCGTTTATTTTTCCATAAATCCCATAATTCTGGCTTTTGTATAAAATAACAATAAAAAAATTAAACATCTCGCAAAAATGCACGTTTTGATTCTCTCCCTTTAAATGAATGAATTCTTATTCATTCATCATAAGTATGATAACTCTTTAAAACTTAAAGTTTGCTTAATATAAGAAAAAATTATAACATTTTTCATATTTTTTTAAGAAATTTAGAGTATAAAGGTAGATTTGATATAATTTTAATAAAAAGGACAACAATTGAAAAAAGAAAAAGCGTATATCTTACTTGCTAAGCAAGAAGGTATATCAAACAGAGCGGCAAAAGATTTAATAGACAGAGGGTTGGTTTATACTCATGATAGAAAAATAAAAATTGCAAGAGGTCTTTTGCCTGTTAATACGAGATTTAAAATCGAAAAAGTTCTCGAACCTAAAAAAATCTTTGAAGATGAAAATATTTTGGTTATCGATAAACCTCCTTATATTACGAGTGAGGAAATCAGCAAAAAATTCAAATATCCTCTTTTACATAGACTCGATAAGGAAACAAGCGGTATTTTAGTTTTGACGAAAAACGAAGATTTTAGAAAAAAAGCGATTGAAGAATTTAAAAAACAAAACGTTTATAAAGAGTATCTTGCTTGGGTAAAAGGAATAGTAGCGGAACCTGAAACTATCGATTTGCCTATTAAGGTTATAAAAACCAAAAGCGGCGCTTTTGCGAAAGTTAGTGCGGACGGAGAGGATGCCGTAACCGAAATCGAACCTATTTTGGCTTTTAGAACGAAATCTAAAATAAAAGCGATTATTCACACCGGAAAAACTCATCAAATCAGAGCTCATTTAAAAGCGATCGATCATCCTATTATAGGTGATGAGAAATACGGCGGAGAACCTTATAAAAGAGTAATGCTTCATCATCATAAATTTAAAATTTTTGATTATGAATTCGAATCACCTGAACCGAGAGACTTTAAAATGCAAGAGCAGAGGGATAATTCGAGGAAAAAGAAGAAGTGAAATAGTGAAGTAGTGAAATTGTGAGATAATAAAAGGGAAAAATTTGATTAAAAATCATATGGATTTGGTGGAAGATATTTATAAAATAACTTCTTCTTTTCCGAAAAATGAAATATTCGCTTTAACATCTCAAATGAAAAGAGCGGCAGTTTTAGTACCGAGTAACATAGCTGAAGGTGCAGCAAGAGCAAGTAATAAAGAGTTTAAAAAATTTTTATACATTGCTTTGGGTTCTTTAAGTGAAGTTGAGACTCAAGTCTTAATAGCTTTGAGGTTAAATTATATTTTAGAATGTGATACAATTTTGAAAAAGATTTGGAATTTGAGAAAAATGATAAAAATTTTTATTTATAAGATTGAAGGATAGTTTATTCCTTTTCTTAACCTTATCTTTTCCATATCTTTACCTTAAAAAGGAGAATAATGTTTGACAAGATTAGTGACGGCTTTAGAGGTGCGATAAATAAAATAAGAATGAAAGATGACGAAAAAGCTTTAAAAAAAGCTTTGGACGAGCTTAAAAAAAGTCTTTTAAAATCGGACGTTCATTTTAAAGTTGTAAAAGATTTATTGAAAAACGTAGAGCTTGATACTAAAAAAGAGGGTATAGGTAAAGCTAATTTTTTAAAAGCTCTTGATAAACATTTGACTAATATTTTAACGGCACCTGGGAATTACGGGTTTGTTTATGCGAGCAAACCGCCTACTATCGTAATGATGACAGGTCTTCAAGGTAGCGGTAAAACCACTACGACCGCAAAACTTGCGAATTATCTAAAAACATTTAAAAAGAAAAAAGTATTAATGGTTGCGGCAGACCTTCAAAGACTTGCGGCGGTGGAACAATTAAAACAACTTGCCGAGCAAAACGGACTTGATATTTATTATGACGAAAACGCAAAAGACCCTGTGGAAGTGGCAAAAAAAGGTGTGGAATTTGCAAAAGAGAAATTTTATGACGTGGTATTAATCGATACAGCGGGTCGTTTGGCAATTGATGATGAGCTTATGGATGAGCTTGTAAGAATGAAAGAAGCTATAAAGCCTCATGAAATTTTCTATGTTGCCGATTCTTTGACCGGTAAAGACGCTCTAAATACGGCAAAACAATTTGACGAGAAGCTTGATATTACGGGGGTAATTCTTACTAAATACGACGGTGATAGTAAAGGTGGGGTGGCTTTAAGTATAGCTCATCAAGTAGGTAAACCTCTAAGATTTATAGGTACGGGTGAGAAAATTGCCGATTTGGAAGTATTCGTACCAGATAGAATCGTTAGTAGAATTATGGGTGCGGGTGATATCGAGAGTTTGGTTGAAAAAACGAGTGCTGTTATTGACGAAAAAGAAGCGAAAAAATTAACTAAAAAACTTAAAAAAGGTCAGTTTAACTACGATGACTTTTTAAAACAACTCGAGCAGATGAAAAAATTAGGAAGTATGAAAAATCTTCTTTCTATGATTCCCGGTATGGGTAATATGTTAAAACAGCTCGGAGATATCGACCTTGAAAATTCTGCCGAAATTAAAAAAATAAAAGCTATGATAAATTCTATGACCAAAAAAGAGAGAGAAAATCCTCATCTTATTAAAGAGAGTGCGAGTAGAAGAAGAAGAATTGCAAGAGGTGCAGGGTTAAGTGTGCAAGAAGTTAATAGAATTAACAAACAGTTCCAAAACGCCGCAAAAATGGCGAAAAAGTTCGCAGGAAAGAAAATGCCTGACATAAATGAGCTGATGAAAATGACCCAGGGCTTGAAATTTCCTAAATAATTGATTAAAATTCCAAATTAAATTTTAATTGGGTCGGTTTGGGTGGGATAAAATAAAAATAAAAAATAAGGAGAGACGCGTGGTTAAAATCAGACTCGCAAGATTTGGTAGAAAAAAAAGACCTTTTTACAGAATAGTTGTAACGGATAGCAGAAAAAGAAGAGATAGCGGTTGGATTGAAGTGATCGGATATTACAATCCTTTGACTGATCCTAAAACTGTTGAAATCGATATGGAAAAATTAAACTACTGGCTAAGCAACGGTGCTCAAATGAGCGAAAGAGTTGAAAAACTTAAAAAAATTTACGAAGAAAGAACGGCTAACGCTTAATGGTTGTTGATTTCGTAAAAGAGTACGCAAAACTTTTAAGCTTCGAACCTGAAAAAATTAAAGTCGAGGTAGTGCCTCACGAAGATTTCGACGAAATCGTAATTTACGCGAAAAAAGCGGATGTCGGCAGAATCATCGGCAAAGAAGGTTCGATGGTTCGTGCCATTAAAATGGTGATAAGCGGTTGTCGTGCAAAAGAAGACAAAAACTACAAAATAACGGTAAAGGCCTATGAAGAATAGAAAAATACCTATTGCGAAACTTGGCAAAAGTCATGGCGTAAGAGGTTGGCAAAAAATACACATTCTTTCAGATTTTCCCGAACAATTCAAACCAGGGAGTACTTTTAAATCCGATAGAGAAGATTTAACTATTGAAAAAATAGACCTAAAAAGAGGTCTTGTTAAAATCAAAGGTATAAATACTCCAGAAGACGCTAAAAAAATCACAAATAGACAGCTATATACTACGGAAGAAGAGACAAGAGAAAATATTAAACTAAAAGAGGGTGAATATTTTTGGTTCGATATCGTAGGGTGCGACGTTTATGAAGACGGAAAAAGACTTGGCAGAGTAAAAGAGATTGAAAGAGCCGATGTTGATTATTTGCTGATAAATACTGATGAAGAGTTGGTAAAAGAAGGCTATCCTAAAAGATTTATGATCGATTTTAAGCGTCACGTAAAAGATGTGGATATCCAAAATAAAAAAATAACAGCAAGCGGTGCTATCGATATTTTAGAATCTTTAAAATGAAAATAGTTTTCTTTTCGCTTTTTCCTAATTTAATACTTCCTTATTTTCAAGACTCCATACTAAAAAAAGCACTTGATAAAAATCTTTTTGAGATTGAAGTTGTTAATTTTAGAGATTATGCAAAAAACAGACATAAAAAAGTGGATACCGAGCTTGTCGGCGGTGGTGCCGGAATGATAATCGACAACGATGCTTTAAGATACGCTCTTGAGAGTTATAAAAACAAATTTCCACAGGCAAGAACGATATTTTTAACACCCGTTGCAAAAAAATATAATCAAAAAGACGCAATAAGACTTGCAAATGAAGAAGTACTTTTTTTAGTGTGCGGAAGATATGAAGGGTTTGATGAGAGATTAATCGAAGATTTTGCAGATGAGGTTTTGAGTATCGGAGATTATGTGTTAACAGGCGGAGAGCTTGGGGCTTTGGTCATAGCCGATAGTGTGCTTAGAAACGTAAAAGGTGTGCTTGGTAATAGCGAATCTTTAGAAGGGGAGAGTTTTGGAAATAATCTTCTTGAGGCTCCGAATTTCTCCAAAAAAGGTGAAGTGCCTTCTATTTTAAAAAGCGGAAATCATAAAAAGGTTCAAGAATGGAGAAGAAAACTTTCAATATTAAAAACAAAATTTCACAGGCCGGATTTGCTTTATTAATTTTTTTTAGTTTTTTACAAGCTCATCCTGTTAATTTAACAAAAATGGATTTTAATATAAGTAACGGAAATTTGCATTTAAGGTTTGTGTCATTCAATGTCGAAAAAGTTTTTCATAAAAATTATGAAAATGAATCCGAAATTAAAAAAGATGCTCAAAAAATTATGTTTCTTACTCAAAATCATTTACATATATATTCTGACAATAAATTATGTAAATTAAAGCCTGTTAAATTTAACATAAAAAATGAAATAGTAATTGACGAATATTTTAAAGTAATTTGCAAAAATCCGGAAAATTTGAAAATAAAATTCGATTTGTTTTTCAATGAAGATCCCACCCAAATCGGTACTATGAAAATCTCTTATCATAATAAAGAGTATATTTTAAGTTTTAATGATAAAAATAGAGAAAGAATACTTGATATAAAAAAAGAAGTTAGCTTTTTACAATTTTTAAAACTTGGAATAATACATATTCTTGAAGGAATAGATCATATTACATTTTTATTGATGTTGTTGTTACCGGCTGTTATGTTTAATAAAAAAATTTCATTAGCATTAAAAGATATCTTACTTATAGTAACTGCTTTTACATTATCTCATTCTACATCTTTAATTTTAAGTGCGTATGGAATAGTAATGCCTCCTGCGAAAATTATAGAAATTTTAATTGCTTTTACGATTTTACTTGCCGCATTAAATAATATATTTAAAATAGTTGATCATAAAAAAGAATGGATAATAGCATTTTTGTTCGGGTTTATACATGGTTTTGCTTTTTCCGAAGCAATTAGGGATTTAAGACTCGAAGTTAAAAATTTTTTAGAAGTAGTGTTAGCATTTAATATCGGGGTTGAAATTGGTCAAATTATTGTAGTTTTAATTACGATACCTATTTTTTATTTACTTATAAAAAAATACCCTAAAACATTTTACGGTTTTAGTTTTTTAGGTGCATTACTTGCATTTTTATGGATGATAGATAGAATTTTTGGATTAAATTTTATGCCTTTTTAAAAATTTTGATATAATTTCACTTCAAAATTAAGTGTGAATGCCCGTAAGTGGCCAATGGCACAAAGGAGACAGTATGATTAATAAATACATTGAAGCATTCGAATCTAAGCAAGTAGAAGGTAAAGAGATTCCTGAATTCAGACCTGGGGATACTGTAAGAGTTGCAGTTGAAATTAAAGAAGGTGAAAAATCAAGAATTCAAAATTTCGAAGGTGTTGTAATCGCTATTAAAGGTAGAGGTGCGGGAAAAACTTTTACTGTTAGAAAAATCGGTGCGAACAACATCGGTGTTGAGAGAATTTTCCCACTTTATAGCGAAAGTATTAAAGGTATCGAGGTAGTAAGAAAAGGTAAAGTAAGAAGAGCTAAACTTTACTACCTAAGAGGTAAAACAGGTAAAAAAGCAAGAATTAAAGAAAGAAGAGATTAATCTCTTTTTCCTCTTTTATTTTTTTACTCCAAAAATAAGTGACTGACTCAAATATTTTCAAATTTTTATTCAAACTTTTTTTGTTTTTTTGGCACTTTTTGCCGTTTTTTCTTTGGTATAATTTGTTAAAAAGGAGAAAAAATGGCAAGAGATATTGAAAATATGATTCTTAGTTTCGGAGAAATTCAAGAACCTCACGAGTGCGTTACAATAGCGTATGCAGGTGTGAGAATAGATAGTGATAGATTATATCAAGATGTTTATCCTACGGACGGAATGAAAGAGGTTATCATTTACCTTCAACAGCAAGCTCAAGACCTTGAAGCGGACGGCGTAAAAAACATCGATGTTAAGGTAGTGACTACAACAGATAACGAAGGAAAAGAAGTAGTCGATTTCTTAGGACAAGGTACTATAATAAGACTAAAATAGTTCAACTACAGCCGGCAAAAACTTATGCTCGGCTTTTTTTAATGCTTCATGATACTCTTCGAAATTATTAAAATTATTCGGATTAATATGATATTGTAAAATTATATCACCGCTATCAAGCTCTATATCGGCATAATGAATTGTAATTCCACACGCTTTTTTGGCTTCAAAAGATTTTTTATCTGCATTCAAACCCTTAAACTCGGGTAAAATACTCGGGTGCAAGTTGATAATCTTTTTTTTAAAAGCGTTTATAATTTTTGGAGGTACTATTTTCATATATCCGGCCAATACTATTAAATCCGGATTTTTTTCTTTTAAGAAAGATAAAATTTCATCATTGTCGTTTGATATTAATATCGGAGGGAGGTTTTTGTATTTTAGAGCTTCGGAGTCGTTTCTATTTGTGATACCGGCTATTATTTCATAGTTCGATTGATGTTTTAAAAGATTTATAAAGTTACTTCCGCCTTTTCCGAAGAAAACAATTACTTTTTTCAAAAAAATCCTTTTTTGTTGAAATTTTAACAAATGAAGCTAAAAGGAAAAAGTTAATAGTGTTTGATTGACACTATTTAGGAGCGTTCCATTATAACAAAATGTTTTTAAAAATGTCTATATTATAAGATTTTATTATAAGTGGGGAATTAGAGGCGGAAATTACATGGTGCCCAGGGACGGAATCGAACCGCCGACACAGGGATTTTCAGTCCCTTGCTCTACCGACTGAGCTACCTGGGCAAAAAAGCTGGTGGGCCTGGCAGGACTCGAACCTGCGACCAACCGGTTATGAGCCGGTTGCTCTAACCAGCTGAGCTACAGGCCCAGCAGATGTGGAATGAAATTATATCTACTTTTTTTTATTTATTCAAGGGTTTTGAATTTCAAAATGAAGAGGGGAGTATTGTTTTTTTGCATTTACTTGAATAATTTCGTAATCCCAAGGTTTTAGAGTGTTTTTAATAACGAGTGCGGTTAGTTTGTTTCCGTAAACACATGCCGTATCTATTCCGGCTGCAAATTTATTTTTTTTGACGTCTTTAAAAGGATTATGTCCGTAAACTACGAATCCTTCGTGTCCTTTGTATCTATCGGCCCAAAAAGAAGCGTTCGGATGGTTGTGATTAAGGGGTAAAAATTTGTCGTTTTCATCTACTTCTCTTAAAAAAAGTAACAGTGTCATTATATTTAAAGGAGGGTTGTTTAATCTTATTTTGTTTGTGATACCTCCGTGAAGGATAGTTAAGTGATTAAGTTTTAGAAAAAAAGGCATACTTTCTATAAAATCGAAATCTTCTTGTTTTAGTTGAGGATATACTCTTTGCTGGTCTTCATCAAGAATAACTTTTCTTCCCCAATATTTTCTTAAATGTTTATATTCGTGGTTTCCCATAATGGTGAAAATTTTATTTTTTTTTGCGTATCTTAAGGCTTCTACGGGATAGGGGCCTTTGTCTAATATATCACCGACACTGATTTCAAAAGAGTTTTTAGGTATAAGTTTTCTAAGCTCTTCCCACTCTTCCAAACATCCGTGTACGTCACCGTATATTACGTAATACATATATTTTCCTTTTGCAAGTAACCTCTGATTTTAGGCGGAATTTTTAATTTTCTATATTTCTCTTTATTTTCCTTCGATAAAGGAATTTTAACATACGGAGCTATAAAAATATATGAATTATTGGAGTCGATAGCTATTTTTCCTTGTATTACGCAGTTAAAGTCGGTTTTTAAAATTTCGTCTTTTTGGGCTTTTGTCGGTAAGATTCCCAATTTTTTCAAAATTAAATCTATTTTTTTGATATCTCTTTTTGGATTTGATTTTTCAAACCAAAAAAGCTCTTTTTCTCTTTTCCAATCGGTATCGAAAAGTAGCTTTTTATCTTCTTCTAAAAACTCAAAACTTCTTTTGACTCCCTCTTTATAAAGTTTTATGAATTTATCCGAAAAGTTGTGTCTAAAAAAGTTTCTTTTGTATTTCTCATCGAAATTCGTTTCGTCTATGTAGTATTTAATTCCTCTTTCATTTAGGAATGTTAAAATTTCATCACGAGATACGTTATAAAAAGGCCTATATATTCTATACCATTCTCTCTCCTCCCATTTTTCCATTGCTATTAACTCTTTTAAGCCCGCTCCTTTTGAGAGTTGCATTAAAAACCATTCGAATCTGTCGTTTAGTTGATGAGCTAAAATGAGAGTGTCGTAATTATGTTTTTTCATAATTTCTTCAAAAAATTCATATCTGCATTTTCTGGCTTCGTTTTCTGAGAATCTTTCTAAGAAGCAGTCTTTTATGTAAATTTTTTTATTGTATTTTTTTGCGAGCGTTTTTGCGTATTCTACTTCTTCGTCGCTTGTTTTTCTTGTGTGGTAGTTTACGATTGCGATATCAAAGGGAATATTTTTTTCAAGCAGCCAAAAAAATAGGGCTGTAGAGTCCACTCCGGCGGAAAATGCCAAAAGATTATTTGATGATTTTTCCAATTAAATCTTCTCCGGCTAAATTTTCCACTTTTACTTTATAAAGCTCGCCGACTTTTAAATTTTCTATTTCACTTTCGTTTACTAAAATGTCTCCGTCAACTTCGGGAGCCCAAAGTTTCGGTCTTACCGAATAGAAAAGATTATCTTCGGTTAATCCGTCCATATAACACTCACAAGTTTTACCGACATATTTTTTAAGAGCTTTTTTAGTTGTTTTTTTGACTATTTTGCTAATCTCTTTTACTCTTTTTTCGATTATGTCTTGAGGGATTTTGTCTTTTCTTTTAAATGCAGGCGTATCTTCTTCGTCGGAATAAGCAAAAACGTTTACTCTGTCAAATTCGTACTCTTTTAAAAACTCCTTAAGTTCGTTAAAATCTTCTTCGCTTTCACCCGGATGACCCACGATTACGGAAGTTCTGACAAAAGAAAACTCTTTTCTCATTTCGTAAAGAAGTTCTTTTAATCTCTCGACACTGCCCGGTCTTCTCATAATTTTTAGCATTTTAGGACTGATATGTTGAATCGGCATATCAAAATAATTTTGGACGTTTTTTGATGAAAAAATTTTTCTTATCAATCTTTTTGTAGTGGTTGCCGGGTAGAGATATAGTATTCGAACGGTAATACCTTCGATTTTATCTATTTTGTCAATAAGCCTCTCAAGTCCGTCTTTTATTCCTTTGTCTCTTAGATACGAGCTGCTGTCTTGGCTTGCGAGTGAGAAGTCTTTGTAGCCTTTTTCTTTTAATCTTTTAATCTCTTCTATTATTTCTTCGATAGGGCGGGAATTTAATCTGCCTTTGAAATTAGGAATAGCGCAAAATGCACATTTTTGATTGCACCCTTCGCTAAGTTTAATATAAGCGTGATACGCACTTCCGGTGATTACTCTATCTTCATTATGGATTAAATAAACTTTCGGTGAAAAGTACTTCTTTTTATTCGATTTTATTACTTTATCGATATTTCCGAAATCTCCAACACCGCTCCAAATATCGACTTCCGGAATTTCTTGAGGCAGGATATCTTTATATCTCTCGCTAAGACATCCCGTGACTACGAGTTTTGCGTTTTCTTTTTTTTCGTTGGCAAGTTCTAAGATAGTTTCGATAGATTCTTCTTTTGCCGGATTGATAAACCCGCAAGTATTTACTATTATCAAATCCGCTTCACTCGGGTTTTGAGTTAGCTCGTATTCATCTTTTAAACGACCGAGCATTACTTCGCTGTCTATCAAATTTTTTACACATCCAAGAGAAGCCAAATAGAGCTTTTTCAAGAGTTTCCTTTTTATTATGATTTTATCAAAAATGGTATAATTTCGCAAAAAAAGGGCTGTTTTGAGATATATAGGGCTTATTGTCGGATTGGTGCTTGGTGCTATCGGTATGTATAAAATAGATTATGTTTTGTATGAAGGGCTGAATTATTTCGGGAAGTATGTTTTTTTTGCGATGTTTAATCTTTTCGTTTTATGGCTTTTTTGGTTTTTTTATAAGAGATTCAAGGGAGCATTGCAAATTGCAATGCCTATACTTTTCGGTCTTGTTTTAATGCTTATAGGACTTAAATTTATGTAATTATTTTTCTATTAAAATTTTAAATTTATCACCTCTTTTTATCATATATATCTCTTTGTAGCCGTGGAATTCATAGCCCGGAGATATATAATCTTCATGAAAAGTTATTTCGTAAATAGGTAAGTTTTTTATGTTTTGGTAAGGTACTATTTTGATGTTTTTAAAATAAATTTCAACTTTTTTGCCTCTTTTGTTTCTAAAAACTCTCTTTTTATAAGCTATGAACTCTTTTAGATTCATTCCGTTACTTCTTTGGAAATCTTTATCATAAAAAGATATATATTTTTTTATATCGGAATTTTTCCAGGCATATCTCCATTTATAAAGAGTGGCTAAAATTTGAGCTACGTCTTCTTTTCTCGCAAAAAGAGGATACTCTGTAATTTCAAGAGTTGTTTTTTTGTAATTTATTAATCTGTCAAGTCTTAAAATTTCGTCGTTATTTAAAACTATACATCCTTTGCTGACATCTCCTCTCTCTCCGTCAAGTGGTTTTCCGTGAATCCATATACCGTATCCGTCTTTATGATGAACTTTATCGAATAGATTGGGATATGACGTTACGAAAGCAAGCGGTCCGTAAAAGGTGTTTGAAGGCTTGATTTTATTTATTAAAGTATAAACGCCGATAGGAGTTTTTAAATCTCCCTCTTTTTCCTTGTCTCCTAATTTTCCTACGATAATATTCGAAAACATGGCTACTTCGTTTAGTTTTCCGTCTTTATATGCGAAAACTTGAAGAGTTTTGGCTCTTTTGTTACAAAAAAGAATAAAATGAGGAGATTGAAAATAGCCGAATTTAACGTCGTCGTTTTTTATTCTTTTTAGCCAATAATCTTTTGATTGAATTGTTTTTTCAATCTGCTTTATCAAAGAATTCACACCTTCGAATCTATACGTATCGATAAGATTTTGTGCGAATACGGCGGTAGTTATGAAAATTAATGCTAATATACGTCTCACTTAACCCCTTTAAATGTAAATATTGTCGATTAATCTCGTAGTCCCGACGTATGCGGCTATGAGTACGATTGTGTTTCCGGGTTGAATTTTTTGAATGTAGTTGAAATCTCTATCTACAAAAGCGATATATTGTAATTCGTCCACTTCTAAGATGTCAAGCATCTCTTTTTTGATTGTTTCGATATCGTCGGTTTTGGTAGAGAGTTTTGCGGCTCTTTTTAGGGCTTTTGAAATACTAAGCGCTCTTTTTCTCTCTTCATCGCTCAAATATATATTTCTGCTTGATAGAGCGAGTCCGTCTTTTTCTCTTACGGTTTCGCCTTCTACGATTTCGATGTTAAAAAAGAAATTTTTTACCATTTGTTTGATTAAATATAGCTGTTGGGCGTCTTTTTTCCCGAAATATGCACGTGTAGGGCGTATTATGTTGAATAGTTTGTTTACTACTTGCAAAACTCCGTCAAAGTGTCCCGGTCTAAAAAATCCTTCTAAAATGTAGCCTTTAACTTTCGGGGCTTTTATTAAAATTTCATCATCGCTGTACATATTATGAGGACTCGGAGTAAATACGGCATCGACTCCCGCTCTTTTGCATATCTCAAAATCCGCTTCGAGTCTTCTTGGATATTTGTTGAAATCTTCTCCCGGTAAAAATTGAGTCGGATTTACGAAAATAGAGACTATAACGTTATCGTTTTCTTCTCTTGCTTTTTTTATCAAAGAGAGATGTCCCTCGTGCAAGGCTCCCATTGTAGGTACGAAACCTACGCTTCCATTTAAATTATTTCTGAAATTAACAGCTTCTTTTGGAGATTTGAGTATTTCCATATACGCCCTTTAAAACTCTCGCTTGAAATTTTGATAGAATTATAATAAAAAATATGTTATATCAATAATGTTATTTTAAGATTAAAAGGAGTGCAGTTAATGGATGCTTTTGAATATAGTGAGTTGATAAAGGATTTGGAGAACAAATTATCGAATATCGAGTCGATTTTAAAACCTGAAGAGCTTCAAAAAAGACTTGATGAAATAGCTCAAATGGAAAACGATCCGAATTTTTGGAACGATCCGAAAAAAAGTGCGAAAATCCAAAAAGAAAAAAACATTATCCAAAGAAAACTTGATAAATATAAAAAGGCCAAACAGGCTTTAACGGACAATAAAGATATGTACGAGCTTGCGAGTATGGAAGAGGACGAAGAGACTTTAAATGAAGTTTTTAATGACGTAAAAGAGCTCGAAAAAGCTATTAGAGACCTTGAAATAGAAGTAATGCTAAGCGACGAAAACGACGAGAAAAACGCTATTATTACTATTCACCCTGGTGCCGGTGGTACGGAATCTCACGATTGGGCGAGTATGCTTTATAGAATGTATATGAGATTTGCCGAAAGAAGAGGTTGGAAAGTTGACGTACTTGATTATCAAGCCGGAGAAGAGGCCGGTATTAAAGACGCGACTCTTTTAATCAAAGGTGAAAACGCTTACGGGTATTTGAAAGTTGAAAACGGAATTCATAGACTTGTTAGGGTTTCGCCTTTTGATAGTGCTGGAAGAAGACATACTTCTTTTGCAAGTGTGCAAGTTTCTCCGGAAATTGATGATGATATCGAAATCGAAATAGACCCTAAAGACATTAGAATCGACGTATTCCGTGCAAGCGGAGCCGGTGGTCAGCACGTAAATAAAACCGAAAGTGCGGTTAGAATTACGCACGTTCCGACAGGTATTGTCGTTAGCTGTCAGCAAGATAGGTCACAGCACAAAAATAAAGAAATGGCCTTTAAAATGCTAAAATCGAAACTCTACGAGCTCGAACTTGAAAAAAGAAGAGCCGAAGAAGAAGGAAAACCGAAAGATGAAATGGGTTGGGGACATCAGATTAGAAGTTACGTGTTGTTTCCATATCAGCAAGTAAAAGACAATAGAAGCAACAAAGCGTATTCAAAAGTAGACGACATACTTGACGGGGATTTGGACGAAATAATCGAAGACGTATTAATTTCACAAAAAAGTACTCAGGGAGAAGGATGAGGTTTTTTTTAATTTTTCTTTTCGTTTTTTCTTTTTTGAAAGCAGATATTCTCAAAGACTTTTTTGAAAAAAAGTATAATAATCTCTGCACCTATCAAAATATCCAAAAATACAAAGACGAAAATATTTTGAGTCTTATAGGGTTTAGTTGTGTAAAGCTTGATAAAATCTATCTTTTGCCTTTTATCACCAACAAACTCAAAAAAACCGATATCGGACGGAAAAATTCTATCTATTTTTCCACTATTTATCTTCAAAAAAAGCTTTTAATGGCTTATTTTTTCGATAATTATTCGCTTGATGGGTTCTCTTTTCCGAAGAGCGATTATATTTTATCCGTGATATTCGACAAAATAAAAAATCATAAATATGAGAAAATCGGAAATATATATATTATCGACAACGGAGATATCATTTATAACATTTTTAAAAAAGAGGATAAAATCGTAATTGACGAAATAAAGGGAGGAAAAGTTATAAAAAAACATTGGTTTAGATAGGCAGATATATTTTAAACCCTTTTTTTTCTTTTGAAAGTTCTATTTTACCTCCGTGAGCCGTTATTATTTCTTTGCTTAATGCAAGTCCGAGTCCGTTTCCTTTTGTTTTTGTCGATTTGAAAGGTTCGAAAAGGATGTTTGTATCTTCGAAATCCTTGCCGCTGTCGTAAATGTTTATAATGTGATATTTATCTGTTTTTTCATATAAAACTTCTATTAAACCTTCTTCTTTTTCGTCGTCTTCTATAGCGTCTATCGCATTTATAATCATATTTTGCAAGACCAATAAAAGCAAATCGTAATCGGCTTTTATTTCGATATCGGGTAAGAAATAAACGAAATTTATCTCTTTTGAATGCGAATAGTATTTGATATTTTCTTCAAGCTCTTTTATTAAAGAGCTTAATAAGAATTTGCTTTTGTTTAGGCGTATTCCTTTTGAAAAAAGAAGAGTGGATTTTATAATTCTTTCGATTCTGAATATTGCGCTTTTCATTTCGTCTATCATTTCGTTTTGAGGGCAAGATTTTTTAAGGAGCGCCAAAAGAATTGAAATGGAACCTATAGGATTTCTGATTTCGTGGGCTAAATGAGCCGCCATTTGTCCCATGGCAATTAATCTTTCGTTTCTTTTTTGCTCTGTAATATCAGTAGCGCTTATAATAGTTTTGTCTTTGATATTGGAAGTTTGCACCAAAAATACTTTATCGTTTACTTCTATTTCGCCTTTTTGCGGAATAAAATCAAACTCATCAGCTTTAGAGTTTTTGACGATAACTTCTCCGCTTTTATCCACAACCCATAAAGCTTGAGGCAAAAATTCTATCACTCCGTTAAGAATATTTTTTAGCTCTATAAATTCTTTTTCCGCTTCGTATGTCTGTTCTATCAGTTTTTCAAGATTTTGGAGGAGTTCTTGTTGGCTTTTAGGAAGCTCCATAATCAAGCCTTTTTATTTGCTATAATAACATAAAAAGAGGGTTGGAAATGAAGTATTTGTATAATAATTTTTATGAAGTTTTGGAAAGAAACGCAAGAGAATTTAGAAAAAAGCCCGCTTATTTTATTGACGATAAAAAAGTTACTTGGGAAGAAGTTAAGAAAAAAGTCGATACTTTTGCGAGAACTTTGGAACTTTTAGGAGTAAAAAAAGAAGATAAAATTCCTCTTTACGTCGCTAATTCTTTGGAGTTTATAATTGCATATTTAGCTACTCAAAAAATAGGAGCGATTCCAGTACCTATCAATACGTTTTTAAAAGAAGACGAAGTAGCTTTTATCGTAAATGACGTTGAGGCCGAACTTATGGTCGCTTCTTCGAAACTTGCCTGTAATATTCCTACGATTCGCTCGAAAACAAAAGTGAAAAAAATAATTTGGGAAGGCGATTATAAAGACCTTGATGAAAACAATATCTCTTTTAGCGAAATTTTGGCGAATTATGAAGCTCATGAGAGTATCGAACTTCCTAAACTCGAAAATTTGGCTGTTATTATCTACACATCCGGAACTACCGGAAAACCAAAAGGTGCAATGCTTACGTATAAAAATATTTTTTCGAATATTTTAGGTGTGAATGAAATAGTGAAAATTACCAATAAAGACAGATTTATTGCATATCTCCCGATGTTTCATTCTTTTACGATGACCGTTAATTTACTTTTGCCTATGTACTCGGCTTCACCGGTTGTGATTATTCGTTCGATTATGCCGTTTAGCAATATTATCAAACAGACTCTTTTAAAAAGAGTGACAATTTTTACGGGAGTGCCTGATGTTTATTCGGCTCTTAGTCGTGCAAAGCTTCCGTTTTATTTTCATTGGCTGAATAAAGTTAGATTTTTTATCTCGGGTGCCGCTCCTTTGCCGGGAGAGGTGTTAAACAGATTCAAATCCAAATTTAAAAAAGCGCCTTTGCTTGAAGGATACGGGCTTAGCGAAACATCTCCGGTTGTTGCCGTAAATAGACCGGAACTTCAAAAACCAGGCTCTGTAGGACCTACGATACCCGGAGTTGAGGTAAAAATAGTAAATGACGATTTGGTCGAGGTACCGGTAGGAGAAGCCGGTGAGATTATTGTAAAAGGCGATAACGTTATGAAAGGATACTATAAAAGAGAAGACGCAACCGCCGAGACGATTATTAACGGCTGGCTTTTAACCGGAGATATCGGAAAAGTGGATGAGGACGGATATATTTATATTCTCGATAGAAAAAAAGATTTGATTATTAGTAGGGGAGTTAATATCTATCCAAGAGAAATTGAAGAGGTTTGTTTGAAATTCCCGGGTGTGAAAGAGTGTGCGGTTGTAGGTAAAAAAGATGAAAATCACGGTGAAATCCCTATTGCTTTTATAGAGCCTGAAGAGGATGTTAAAGTGGATGTGAGAGAACTTAGAAAGTTTTTAAAATCTCACCTTGCAAACTATAAACTTCCAAAAGAGATATATATCGTGGATAATCTGCCTAAAAACGCTACGGGTAAAGTCTTAAAAAGAGTTTTAAGAGAAAAATTGGAGGATTTTATAAATTAATAATTAAATATTAGGGCGTTTTAATGCCCTAATATTTTTAAAGTAGCGTTTACATCATATGAATCGTTTGAGTTAGCAGAAGTTATTTTTAATTTCCATGTACCTTTAGCATTTTCTTCAATAAAGTTCTTAGATAGTAATCTTGTATTGTTATATTCATCACTTGCAGTTAATGAATTAGGAGCGTCTACCAACACACTTTCGGTATTTGAAGGAGAGATTAGTGATATTTTAAGTTGATTAGGATTTTGAGCGTTATTAATCGTTAGGTAAATTATTGCATTTTCTACTGTAATGGAGTCATTTATATCAAATGATAATTCTACACTACCATTTGTAGTACTTCCCGAACTTGATATTGAAGCTTGTTTGATAGTATTATAATTGCCTACACTTGTCCAAGTTTTTGCCATTTTTACTGCTGCGTCGGCATCAATAACACCGAATCCGTATTTGTAATTAAAATGTAATCCCGCAGCATTTGTTTTCCAATTGGAATCTTCAGGATCGTTTTTTCTGGCAGTTTTTGCTAAGATGATAGGAATATCTCTGTAGCTTAAATTAGGATTCGCTTCTAACATTAAAGCAATAACACCGCTTGTTATAGGTGCTGCAGCACTTGTTCCGTTCATTCTATTTGTGTAATCGTAATTTTCATTTCCTTTAACATCAAAATGTGATGTAGATGTTAAAGTGGCATAATCAGCATCATAACCTCTTCTATTTCCGGATAAATCGGTAGTAACGATTTCAACTTCCTTTTCTTTTGTGTACACAGGATTTACGCCGCCACCAGGAGCCGATACGAGGATTGAAGAGCCGGGAGTCGAGTATTCTGTGTTTTTACCGTTACTTCCTACTGCTCCTACAACTATCCAATTACCGTTAGTTGAAATTTGTTCGAAATTTGAATTACTTGTTTTTCCTGAATTACCGGCAGATTTTACATAAATTACTCCAAGACCTTTTCTTCCGTTTTTAACACCGTAATTTGATTGAGTATCGAATGAGTCAATATCCATTGAAATATCATCTGTCAATGTTGAAGTATCTCCGCCCCATGAGTTATTGAAAATATCAATTGTATTTAAGTTTCTTGTTAACGAATCAAGTAATCTTATAAGTTGTACTTGCCCAGCGGTCAGTCCCATGTTTTGTGCTTCATCTTCCGTAACTTCCAATGCGTTTAAAGAAGCTATTGTTGCATTAGGAGCAACACCCCTTGTTCCTATACCGTTCCATCCTTTAGCAGCAATTAATCCTGCTACTGCAGTTGCGTGTGCATTTTCATTTGTAAGACCCGGAGTAGTATTGTGCGTTCCGTTATGGTAATTATATGAACTTGCAAAGTCTATATTCTCTTTTAAATCCGGATGAAACATATCCATTCCGGTATCTATGACACCTATCGTAACACCTTTTCCTGTAATATTGCTATCCCAAACCGGTTCTACGTTAATATCTTCACCAGGTATTGCAGGTTCAAGACCGAAGTCTTGTCCCGTATTTTTTAAATGCCATTGATATTTATACAAAGGGTCGTTTTTTGCTTCTTTGTAAACTTTACTTTGATCGTATTGAGAATTATATACTACAATTTTTTTATGTTCTTTTACCGTACCGTAAATGTTATCATATTCTATTGTCACTTTATCGGTATAACAACTATAAGGTAATAATATATCGGCTAAAACGTATGTTTTATCGTAAGGATTGATTGTAAAGTTTTGTTCGTTGTATTGTAAGTCTTTTAACGTAGTTTCAACTCCGGTAATTTCAGCCCAAAGTACTCCTTGAGAATCGTATCCGTATCCTGTTAATTTTCCTATGTTAAGTTTGGTTTCTATTGGAGCGATTGTACATTGATTGGCTTTAATGTCGGTAATTTGAAAAGTCATTTCAGTTGCAAGATTGTTTTTTATAGCCGTAAGAGTTTTGATTTCATTATCACAAAAACATTTCCAATCTTTATCAACAGAAGAATCCGTATTACTTCCGCCGCCACATCCTAAAATAAAAATGACAGAGACTAAACTAATATATTTTTTCATAATAAAGCCTTTTTTTGTGACAATTATAACATAAAAAACTTTATTATGAAAAAAGAGGCTCAGGGGAAAATTATAGAGCCGCTTTTGCTTTTTCTACGATTGAAGCGAATACTTCAGGTTCGTTCATTGCAAGGTCGGCTAAGATTTTTCTATCAAGCTCGATACCCGCTTTTTTAAGACCGTTGATGAATCTTGAATAGCTTATGTCGTTTAATCTACATGCAGCATTGATTCTAACGATCCAAAGTTTTCTGAAGTCTCTTTTTTTCTGTTTTCTGTCTCTAAAAGCGTATACTAAACTTCTTTCAACTTGTTCTTTAGCTTTTCTAAAGTGTTTTCTTCTACCTGAGTAGAAGCCTTTTGCCATTTTTAATATTTTTTTATGTCTTTTTCTTCTAACAGTACCAGTTTTTACTCTCATGTTTTACTCCTTCATTTTGGCGTGCATCTTGCAACTTAGCGCTTTGCGCGGAAGCTTTTTCGCTTCACTTTGCCGTTTCTACACTTAAATTAGATACAAAGTAATAATTTTACTTCTTTAATGTTTGTTTGGTCTACGTATTTAGGGGCTCTTAGATTTCTTTTTCTCTTTTGAGATTTTTTAGTAAGGATGTGGCTTCTATAAGCACTTCCTCTTTTGATTTTTCCGCTTTTTTTAACTTTAAATCTTTTAGCCGCCCCTCTGTTTGTTTTCATTTTAGGCATGGCCGCTCCTTTTTGGATTTGAAGTGAAATTATACCATAAAGTTTTATTTTGTGATAGAATATTATAAAAAAAGGTTTTGATTATGAAAATCAAAAATTACGTAGACCCCGTACATTCTAAAGAATATACCGAAATAGCTGAAAAAACATTAGAAGACGTAATTGCTTATTTTCAAACTAAAAACAATCCCAGACTCTATATACTCCAGGATGAAAAGCCGTTATATATATTTACGCCGGTAGAAATAGTCGATATTTTTTTACAAAACAAAAAAGATATGAAAGTTAAAGATTATATTCAGCAAAACAAAAAAGAAATATATACACTCAACGCCGATATGCATATTATCGATGCATATAACGATCTTAGAAGAAGAAAACTCGATTTTGCTCCCGTAATGGAGGATTTTAAATTAATAGGAGAAGTAAGTTTTGAGACATTGAGTTTAAAAATTAGTTTTATCGCTATAAAAGACCCTCTTACGGATGTATATAATCAAAAATATTTCGAAGTTATGATAGAAGAGAGCAACGAACTTGATAAGCCGCTTGGGATTATTATGATAAGACTTGAAAATTTATCGATTTTGGAGAGTTTGTACGGGCATAATTTTAAACTCAAAGTATTAAAAACATTTGCAAAAGAGATACAAAATTCTATTAGGGATATCGATTTTGTTTTTAGAGTTGAAAATACGTTTAAAATTTTGACGTTTAATAACCTTGAGATAGTTGTAAAAATGGTAAATAGAATAAAAGATAGACTCTCAAAAATAGAAATAGACGAACTTCAAATTCCTTTTAAAATGGCGTTTTCTCACGTACCGGAAATAGAGATGAGTGCGTTATTGGCGGTAGAGGAGTGCGAGAGAAAATTAATTGAAAGGGACTAAAGCGCTTCCCCAAGTAAATCCGCCTCCGAAGGCGTCAAGCAGCATAATGTCGCCTTTTTTAAGTTTTCCTTCTTTGTACATATCGTTTATTGCCATAGGAATCGAAGCACTTGAAGTGTTTCCGTATTTGTGAACGGTGAGTACCGATTTTTCGCTTGGCATTTTAATGGCTCTTGCAACTGCGTCTATGATTCTGTAGTTTGCTTGATGAGGAATAAACCAGTCGATATCGTCACTTGTCATATTGTTTCTTTTTAGGATGTCTCTAACGCTTTGAGAGAGAGTTTTTACCGCAACTTTGAAAGTTTCGTTACCTTTCATCTCAAGCCATATTCTATCCGTATCACATCCGTATTTTACACCGCGCCCCGGAGTTATTAAATAATCTTGATATTTTCCGTCGGAATTAATATCGATATCGATAATAGCCTCTTCTTTGTTTTCGGTAGCGCTGATTATGGCGGCACCGGCTCCGTCTCCGAATAATACGCAAGTTGTTCTATCTTTCCAATTTACGATTTTACTTAAAGTTTCGGCACCTATGATAAGCACGTTTTTATACATTCCGCTTTCGATAAAAGCTTTTGCGTGAGCTAAAGCGTAGATAAATCCGGTACATGCTGCACTGATATCAACCGCAGGTCTTGCAATACCTAATTTGTCCGCAACAACGCAAGCTGTAGAAGGCATTGTAAAATAATCCGGAGTAATTGTGGCTACAATAATCATATCTATATCTTCGGCACTCATTTTTGCATTTTTTAAAGCGTCAAGTGCCGCTTTATAAGCCAAATCGCTCGTTACTTCGTTTTCTACGATGTGTCTTGTTTTGATGCCGGTTCTTTTAGTAATCCATTCGTCACTCGTATCGACTATTTTTTCCAAATCTTCATTCGTTAAAATCTTAGGAGGAACATAAGCTCCTATGCTGGTAAATTTTGCATACATCAATGAACCTTTAAAGACTCTTTTATTCTATTTGTTACGTCGTTTTCAACGTATCTTATCGCTTGAAAAATCGCGTTTTTTATTGCTTTGCTGTTACTTTTTCCGTGCGCTATTATAACACATCCGTTAATACCAAGTAGCGGTGCTCCGCCGTATTCCGCATAATCTATCGCTTTTTTCAAGCCTTTGAAAACAGGTTTTAATAAAAGAGCCCCGATTTTTTGTAAAAGTCCTGAATTTTTAATCTCTTCTTTTATGAGTTTGCTAATAACATCAGCAGCGCCTTCGCTTGTTTTTAAAACTATATTACCGATAAAACCGTCCGTAATAATTACGTCTACTTCGCCTTTGAAAATATCTCCGCCCTCTACGTTTCCTACGAAGTTCGGAAACGATTCTTTTAACATCCCAAACGCTTCTTTAGTAACGGTGTTACCTTTGCTCTCTTCTTCTCCGTTACTTAAAAGACCGAGTTTAACATCGTCTTTGTTTAAGACCACTTTTGCATAAACTTCACCCATTAAACCGAATTGATATAGATTATGAGCGTCACAATCCACATTAGCTCCGGCGTCAAGTAAAAATGCGTATTGTTTTTTTATTGTCGGCATAAAAGTGATAATAGCCGGACGTCTGATACCTTTGATTCTCCCGATTCTAAGAGTTGCCAAGCTCATTGTGGCACCGCTGTGACCGGCAGAGACTACGGCATCGACTTCTTTGTTTCTTAGAAGTTCGATAGATTTATAAATAGTGGACTCTTTTCTTTTTAATGCTTCGGTAGCGCTCTCATCCATTCTTATGAAATCTTCACTATTTATAAATCTAACTTTATCAAGCAGTCTGTTCGGGATGAGAGGTTTTATCTGTTTTTCATCTCCAACCAAGTAAGCCGTAAAATCTTTTTCTTCCAAAGCTTTTACAACACCTTCAATTATAGGCTGAGGACCGAAGTCCCCTCCCATTGCGTCAATTGCTATTCTCATTAATACTCACCACAGCTTGGGCATGCTCTGTGCGGTCTTTTGTATGCACCGCAGTGACTACATTTTACAACTGCACTAAGTTTGATTTTATAGTGAGTTCTTCTTTTTGCCGCTCTTGTTTTTGAGTTTCTTCTCTTAGGAACTGCCATAATTTCTCCTTAAAATTCTTTGTTAAATTCTTCTTCTTCGCAATCAGGGCAGATATTATAGTCGTTTTTTATAGATTCGACTTCGCTTTTCAAAATCTCTTCTATATCGTATTTTTCTTGTTCTATAATATCGTATTCACTATCAAACCCCTCATACGGAGGTTTTACAACTTTAAATTTAATTTCTTCGTCTATTTTTCTTTTAAAAGGTTTTAGACATTTTACACACTCGACTTCAACTTCACCGCTAAGTTTCCCCGTAATAGTAAAGTTTCCGTCTCTATCTTTTACAGACTCGCCGCTAAGCGTAAGTCCTTCAAAAGTTTTTTCAACTTTCAATTATAAAATCTCCCTCTCAGCGAAAAAGAATGCGATTTCTTTTTTAGCGTTTTCAAGGCTGTCGCTTCCGTGTACCGCGTTTGCTTCGATGCTTTCAGCGAAATCGGCTCTGATTGTACCAGGTGCCGCTTCTTTAGGGTCGGTAGCACCCATAAGTTCTCTGTTTTTAGCTACTGCGTTTTCACCTTCAAGTACCATAACTACTACAGGACCGCTGCTCATATATTCGCATAGGTCGTTGAAAAACGGTCTTTCTTTATGTACTTCATAAAATTTAGCCGCATCTTCTTTTGTAAGTTTAATTTTTTTCATTGCAGCGATTCTAAGTCCGTTACTTTCGAATCTGTCAATGATTTTACCAATAACATTTTTAGCAACCGCATCAGGTTTAATAATCGATAGAGTTCTTTCCATATTTACTCTCCTTGAGTTTTTAGAGAGGAATTATACAAAAATTTGAAGAAAAAAAGAAGAGGGAAGAAATTAGCACGCGTCCATTACAGGCTCACCAGCTTCACCTCTGTTCGGATGGCATGGTTGACCGTCTTTGCACTCGTCCCAAACGATACATCCCTCAGTAGGACATGCTTCCGCACATAGTGGGCAGTCAGCATAATCTACACATTCTACACATTTATCAGGATATACGTAGTAGATTTCTTCTCCTGTTGGGTTATCGCTATCATCTACGATTGCTTCTACCGGGCACTCGTCAATACATGCACCGCAGTTAATACAAGTATCAGTAATTTTTACTGCCATTTTATCTCCTTTTTTTAGATTTATTGTACTTAAAAATATATCATTAAATTCTTAATATTTGCTTAAACCAAACTTGCTTGCAAAAGAATGTTTCCATTTGTGACAAGCCTTTACATTCCGCAAGCTGCAGGTCCTCCTCTCCAATATTTTTTTTCAAGTTCTAAGAATTTTTCTTTCTCTTCCTCAGTCATAATTCTTTCGTTATATTCGAATTTTAAGCCTTTTGCGTTCAGTGGGGCTTTTACAGAGTTGATGATTTGTTCTTTTATAGGAATATTTGCAAAAGGCCATACGAATGTCGCTTTTACCGTATCTCCTTCGATATCCACATCTTGCAAAATGCCTAAATTAGTTAAGCTTGTTGCAATTGCCGGATGTTGTATGCTTTCGATTGTTTTTACAATTTCGAAAAAATCCATAATTTTCTCCTTTTTTTGCGAATTATAGCGCAAAAAGGGGTTGGGTGGAGAAGAGATAGGGATGTAAAATAGGTGAAATAGTGAATCGGTGAGTATGTGAAATTGAGAGTTTGAATATCTGTAAAATTAAACAACCCGAAACAATTGCAAATTTTAATGGAAAAAAAGCGTTAAAAAAAGCACATAAGTGGGGAGCGGTCTGGGTTTTTTAGCTTTTTTCAATGACAAAAATTTGCTCTCTTGTTGAGGGTGGTTAATTTTTTATGAGTTAGGAAAAACGGAAGAAAGATATAAATAGTGAAATTGTGAATTAGTGAGTTTGTGAAATTGTAGGATAGAAAAAAATAGGGGAAAGATGAGGAATAGATGAGGAATAGATGAGGAATAGGGTGAAATAGTAAGTTTGTGAGTTTGTGAAAATAGGGATTTTGTAAAAAAGGTGAAGTTGTAATGTATCGAGTTTTATAAAAACGTAAAAGAGGGGAGAGGAGGTTATTTAAGGTTTAGGTAATCTTTTATTTCTTCTACTTTGTCAAGTTTTTCCCAAGAGAACTCTTCTCTACCGAAATGCCCGTAAGCCGCCGTTTTTCTATAAATAGGTTTTAATAAATCAAGAG
>Ga0256843_1000275_pt1 | contig 44233 bp, 43 predicted proteins | sample AlvinellametaG_FD_191572 | JGI IMG/M metagenome (GOLD analysis project Ga0256843, IMG submission 191572) | Pompeii worm associated microbial communities from hydrothermal vent at the East Pacific Rise, Pacific Ocean - Alvinella | ecosystem: Host-associated > Annelida > Integument > Unclassified ...
AACTCTTGAAATAATGGTAGTTTTGCAAAAAAAGTAAATACTACCACCCCCATAAAACATCGATAAGTCAATGACCCTTAGAAAAGTTCTAACATCTACTGTTTGTAGTATACCAAAAACCGCTTAATCAGACCTTAAATTCCTACAAATTGGTACTTTTCTACCCTCAAAAAATTCTAACATCAAATTTTGTAGCGAAAAATAAACCGATGTTAGAACTTTTAAATTTTCGACCCCCATAAAATGGGGTCTCTAGAGCTTAAAGTTCGCTGAAAGTTCTAACATCTCAAATTCAAACCTTAAAAGTCGCTGAAGTTAGAACTTTTGAACTTAAAATCCACTTAAAAATAGCACTTTTGGCACTAAAAAAGTTCTAACATCTATTTGGCTTTAATACTTCGCTATGAAAAATTTATGGCTACTATCCTCATTCTCTATAGCAACCTTGAGACTATGAGCTTCTAATTCAATAAGGTTAAAATATGTTACTTTTCCATATCTTGTTTTGGTGAATGATGATAATCTCCCTTGAATATGCTGGATAATTAGTTTTTTGGTAGTTTCAGATAGTAAACCCTTTGATTGGGAGAGCTTTTGATGTTTTGTAATTATCGAGATAATCTCTCTATCTACGATTGGTTGCCTAAATATCTCTACCATATCAAAGACAAGAGTAGGTTTTTTATGGCCTTGTGAGTGGAGAAATGAGTAGTATATATTTAATCCCTCCTTTAGCAGTGCTGACTGTACACGACTATATAAAATTGCATAAGCATAGTTTAGAGATTGATTATAAATATCTGTTGAGTTTTTATGAGTTCTTATGAAATTATCAACTCCAATAATTTCTTTAAATCCGAACCAATAAGATTGACTTATCTGTCCTTCGTATCCTAATAAACTTTTAATACTATTAGTAGCTTTAATTTTTGCAATTATCTTCTCCATAATCTCAATTTTTTTATTTATCTCACCATCACCTCTCCTTTGATTAAAATACTTTAAAAGGTTAATTTGATTTTTAGCTTTTGAAAAAATAAGACTTTTAGCATAGTTAAGAGCTATTTTCGAGTTCATAATCTTTAACTGCTTTTGATAAAGAGAGTTTGACATGGAGCTAAAATATGAAATCATAGCATAAGGCTGGTTTTGGTCGATAAAGTCAATATTTATACCATGTTGAGAACATTTATATATCAAATAGGAAGATAAAGATGTCTTTTTATTTAAAATTACTATTCTTTGTATAATATTAAATGGAATTTCCTTGACAGGTTCATCTTTTGTTCTTACTTTTACCCTACCTTTAGAAAAATATATATATGAACTAAATTTTGATATGATTAACTCCGTTGATTTTAAGTAATTTTTATAATACTCTCTTCTTTTCTTCTCTATAGTTTTTTGAGCAGATTGTTTTGGGGTAGCAAATTTTATTTTTTCATAAGCCCTCTCTATTAAAAATGTTGGATAATCCTTGAATTTAACACTTAAGACTCCCTTTCCAAACTCTACATAAGTCTTTACGCCAAGTAAGATTTGATAGAAGTCAACTTTTCTTGTTATAGTTTTATTTTTTTTAGATTCAATAATTTTATCTATTAAGATTTCATCTTCTCTCTTTTGTAAAAGATCTAACTGTGAATAGTTATTAATAATTTTTAAATAGTAATTTTTAAATCCTCTTATATGATTATTTACTGTATTGATAGCATCAATTAAGTTTAGTTTTTTTGTCTCTTGCGATAAGTTACTAATTTTACTCATTAATCTACTATTTTCAATAGAATAAACCCTGTTTTTCTCATCAAAGACTACTCCAAGATACTCAAATTTATCACTTTTATGTTTAATTAAACTCTTTTGTTGATTAAGCTCCAAAGAGAAAATATTTAAGTATGAACTGATTAAGTTCAATATCTTTTCCGCTTCATTATAGTTTTTTGAAAAAAATATTAAGTCATCAGAAAATCTTATAAACTCATAGCCAAGTTTATCAAAATGTGTATCAAAAGAGTGTAGATAGATATTTGCAAATAGCGGACTAAGAACATCACCTTGATAAATACCTTCTAACTTATCACTCCATTTACCTCTAAAAAGAGAACCATTTTTAATAAAAAGGATTAAAAGATATAAGATTTTTCTATCTATAATGATTTTTTCTAGAGTATTAATTAGTTTATCCTGATCAATACTATCAAAGAAATCCTTAATATCACATCTTATCACAAAGTTATAACTTTTAATAATATTTTTCACTCTATTAATAGCTTGTAGTGGAGATTTTCCTCTCTGATAAGCATAACTTCTACTATTAAATTTTAAAGCATAACTCAGCTCTTCTTGTATGATTTTTTGAATAACTTTTGCTTTTAGATCAGGAATATTTATCTCTCTGGAGTTATATTCATCTTTTGGAATAAAGATTTTTCTATGAGGTTTAAAATCAAAAAAGTTATTGATGTCCAAATTAAGTTTCATCTTTTTTATAACAAAGGATATTCTCTCTTTTGTAAACACTTTCTCAAAGCTTTTTCTAAAAATAAAGTTCTCTATTTTCAAAAATTTGCCCTTTTTTATGTAGAGTAAAAGATTTTTTTACTACATGTTTGTCTAGAATATATATTCTAATATTATCTTCATTAGATGTAAATTTTTCTATTTTGCTTATTAAATTCTTAAATTTATTTTTCGTAATTTGTATCTCAAAAACAGAATAGTTTACTCTATCCCCATAGCTAGATAAAAGGTTTTCAATACTATTTCTAACTTTATTATCACTAATATCATACATTATCAATACAAACATTTCTGTTTAGTACCTTTTAGAGATATTTATTATCTAAATTATAAGGGGCTGAATGCTGAATGCGAAAAGCCAAAAAAGCCGAGAGCCTTGTCAACAGAAGCTTTCCACTTTACACTTTGAGCCTCTCTAAATTCTCCGCAAAAGCCAAAAGAACCGAGAAACTAGCTCCTAGCTCCCAGCTCCTCACTTTCCTAGCTCAAACTCTTCGCCCAAACTTTCAGAGTCTGTTTGTCAATTCCTTCAACCTCTAGCAGTTCATCGATATTTTTTAGGTTATGTTTCTCCAGATACTCCAGCACCTCAACAGCCAAATCTTCGTCCATTCCGTGAAGTGTCATCAACTCTGTCAAAGTTGTCTCATTCAGGTTTATCTCATCATCTGGCACTTCATCTTTTGTAGTCTCTGAAATTTTACTATCTTCCTTAATCTCCTCTGGAAGTTTGTCCTCTTCAATTCGTCTTAGGAGATGCTCATTGCTTGGGACATCTTCAGGTTTACTCTCATCTGTTAATTCAATATCCCATTTACCCTCTTTGTCGTGAATGTAGTAAGCACCATCAGCTGAAGGTGTATATTTACTAAACTCAATATGTCGCATCGTCCGAAGCAAAGAAGGGTTGATTTTACCAAGTTCTTCCCAGTTGTAGAGTGGAATGTGAGGCTTCCTAAATGCTCCACCGCTAAAATCCCACATCAGATACTGTCCAATCCAATCTCTAAAGTATGGAAATGCCGCAAAAGCAGTCGCACACTCTAAAATATAATATTTACCATCATACTCTGCAATATCACAAGCCCAATACTCAGCTTTAGCCGCTTTACTAGCCTCAACTGCAAGCTCTAATGCACCCATTGGCACATCATCATAAGTCATATAACCACCTTGAGAAGTGTTTGTAAGCTCCATATCATCTCCAGCCACTCTCCAGAATGCACAAGCTGGTTTATGACCAATGAGCATTACGCGAATATCAGCCCTTAGTGGAATACACTCTTGAATATACATCGGATTATACTTTTTGTTATTAAAAAGTTCGATTGCATCATCATAAGATTTCACTTTATGGACATAATAACCACCATAATTGCTTGGCCCATAACTTCTTTTTACGATGATTGGATAGTCGCACTTTTTGAGATACTCTCTCCCCTCCTTTTCATCATAAAAAATCTCTGTGTGTGGGTGTGAAAGGTTATGTTTTTGGCAAAATAGTGTAACATTCTCTTTTGATTTATTGGCAAATTGTGTCTCAATCGACGGTACAAATCGCACATTTGGCAGAGCCTTTGCAATCTCCTTAAAGGTCTCATAAGCAGTAGCTGGAATATTCCCAATCAAAATATCAATCTTTTTTCTTTTGACCTCTTCTATAAATCTATCTTTGTCATTTCCCCAGTGGTAAACCACCTGCTCAATCTTATCTGGCCAACCCTTGAAGTTGCTCCTATCAAAAAATCTCAAAACATAATCTAGATACAAAAAACCTAACTTCGGTAACTTTTTAGACATACTCTTTTTTTCCTCTCTTAAATTTTATTTTTGCTTTTTTGGTAACTCTTCCTATCAATCAAATCGACAATCAAATCTATCTTTTTATCATTAAAATCAAGCCCTAGTTTCTCCTGCTCTGGAGTCGCAAATGCTGGTATTCCATTTACTTCTAAGACTACATATTTTCCTTTTGCTCTGTCATAAATTATATCGACTCCGGCAATCTCAAGTCCAGTAAGTGCTGTCGCCTTTTTTGCCAAATCGACTACCTCATCATTTGCTTCTCGCAAAAATACACTCCCTCCACTTGTAATATTTGTTCGCCAATCATCGCCTCCTGCTCTTCGTCCGTAGCACCCCACAAACTCACCATCTACAATATCGACTCTATAATCAGTCTTGTCATAATCTATAAATCTCTCTACATAGAAAAATCTTAAATCCATATGGTTTAAAAATGGCAAGAGAGTATCAAGCGTAGCTTCACTATCAATCTTGGTAAGTCCTACGCCACCCCAGCCATCTGTTGGTTTATAGACCATCTGTTTCCACTTCTTGATAAAAGTCTTTAGTCTGTGGGTATCGTCTCTGTGGCAGAGTCTGTAATCTGCTGTTGGGATTTTACTATTTCTGAGTAAAAAATTGGTCTGAAACTTATCCTCTGTCAGCTCAAGCGAATTGAAGTTATTAATACAAGGCACAACTCTATCCAAAGCTTTATAAAGAAACATTTGATACTGAGTCTGCTCCCCAGCATTGTAACTAAAAAAACAGTCTAGCTCATCCATATTTACACCGTGACATCTAATGTGTCTATTTTTTACAAAAGCATCTCGCAAATTTAGCCCAGTGACTACATCAATACCTCTTGCTTTTAATCTTTTTACTAGTTTTTTTTCGATTTTATCTCCACCACCATTTTGGTACATCCAGATACCGACCTTTCGCCTTTTACTCATAAAATTCTCCCCTCTTTTTGATGATATTTTAGTACTTTACTTACAAGCTCAATCCTCTGATTGAAACTGCTTTTTAATGCTCTCTCCTTGATTGTATGGTCACCATCTCCAAAAGGGCCAAAACCATCAAGAGTAACTACTTCGTAAGTTGCTAAGAAGTTTGCATCGCTTCCACCTCCACGACTCTCTGTCGGTATCTCAAAATCAACAATTTTCTCCATCTTTTTGATGAGGTCAAACTGCTTTTGATTTGGTTCCATCACATCTCTTTGGATATTTCCTCGAAGTTGACTGGAGCTTCCTTCTACAAATTGTGTCGCTACAATCTCATCGACCTTGGCTAAAAGTCTATCTCTTTCACTATTTTTGGTATAACGTATCTCAAAAAGTAGTTTCGCCTTGGGGCTGATTGTATTTGCTCCAATACCACCTTCGATTTTGCCGATATTTACAGTTGTCCCTTGCTCCAAATTTGTAAGCTTTCTAAGTTTTATCAATTTATGAGCGAGTTCTAAGTTTGCATCGACTCCTTCGCTGTAGTGATTGCCAGCGTGTGAAGCTTTGCCTAGGATTTCTATCTCAAAAGTCCCTATCCCTTTTCTGCCGACTACGACCTCTAAGTTTTTGCCTCCAGCTTCAAAGACCAGACAAATATCATAATCCTTTGCTAGCTTTTCAGTCACAAAACGAGAATCATCACTTCCAGTTTCTTCATCGCTCACTAGCAAAATATCGATATCTTTTATCTCTCCAAACTCTTCAAACACTTTTCGAAGAGCTTCCAAAGCTACGATATTTCCGCCTTTCATATCACAGACACCAGCACCATAAACCCAAGCTTCATCCTCTTTAAAACCTTCAAAACTTCCTACAGGAAATACCGTATCAATATGTCCTAGAAGCAAAATCCTCTCTTTAGCATCTCTTTTTGAGCGAAAGAGTAGATGGTTGCCGATTAATTCACGATAAAAAATCTCACTCTCAAACCCAATCTCTTCAAACCACTCTTGAAATACTTTTCCCACCTCATCAACACCTTTTTTATTTAGAGTGTGGGAGTTTATCTCTACGACCTTTTTCAAATCCTCAATCCAAGCCACTACTTCACCTTAAAACAATCTTTTTTCAAAATGTAAAATACAATATTTTATATAAAAGTCTAGCTTAAATTGAGCAGTTTCAAGAAAATTTAAATAGAGAGATTTTATTTAGTAAGTTTGAGATAAAAATTGAGTTAAAATGAGGAGAGGCCAAAAAATAGGTCTCCTCAAATATTTCTGTCTTAGACTATTTTGAGAGATAAAGTCCTACAGCTTGGAGAGGTTTGCCTTTGATTCCTTTACAAAGATTATTCTCCTTGATGTAAGCTTTTGCTTCAGCAGTAGTAGCAAATTTTTTATCTATTTTTTTACACATCTTTTCATAGACCATTTTACCTTTTTGAGCCATCATCGCTTGCTTTTTGGCAATCATTTTGCTCTCTTTTTCAAAGCTCTTTTTAGCCATTGCCAAAACATCATCAAACTTGACTACCTCTCCACCGAACTTTTTAGCAAACTCTTTAGCATCAGCCTCTTTTGCAAAAGCATATTTACTTACTTTACTCATTGTAGCAGGCTTGGAGCTTCCTACTACATACCAAGCACTCTTCGCTGGGATAAACTTTAAGCTACTATTATCTACGACTTGGACATCTTCTAGCTTTTTACCTGAGTTCATCTCCTCTACCAAACAGTGAATAGAACAAAACTGCTCCATCTTTCCATCTACTTTGGCTGCATGATTTGTACGATAAAACATCGGTAGAGTCATTCCACACTTTGGACAAAACATCTTAGCTTTTCCATCTTGAAGAATTTGAGCTTTGTCCATTGGGACAGCTCTATAATTTTTTGGCATTTTCATACCTTTTTGCATCTTCTCTTTCATCTCTTTTGCGTGAGGTGGTACCATTTGTGGTGGCTCTTGAGCATTCAAAAATCCTCCCACTACAAAAGCTGAAATTAAAGAAAAAGCTATTTTTCTCATTAAGTCTCCTTATTAATTTTAATGATTTATTTTATTGTAGAAGTGTTAAAAAAATGTTAAAAGTATAAAGTTCTATCTTCTAATATAGAAATCAGCCTCTTAAAATATAGTTTGAAGGTTAAAACTATAAATTAATACAATAGTTTGACATTTTGTTCAAAATGAGTTATAATTGTCTCATAAATTTTAGCCAAACCATTCGTGAGGGTGGGACGGAAAGCCACGGGACTCTCTGAGTTAGCCGGGTTGCACTTTTTTCTGCAATTCTTCCGTACTTTCCTTCTCTTTTCTTACTAGGTAGATTTTGGACTATCTTAACTAAGGGAGAAGATTATGAGATTTTTGAAAGTTGTTACAGTTATTGTCTGGATACTTTTGGCAACTGGATGTGAAGTAAATACAAATATAGATACTATCGACACAGCCGATGCCACATCAAAAAATCAGCAAACAGAGGTCGCCCAAGTCGATACACAAACACAAACTGAACAGGTAGAGCAAGGCTCAAATAGTGTCGAAATTGATGGGTTCAAAGATGAAATCGATGATAATAGTGATGTAAATAATTCCACAGAAAAAATAGAGCCTACAGAACAAAAAAATGAGGATATCAAAAAAGGTGAAGAACAAAAAAATAGCGCTATTCAGGTAAAAAAAGAGCCAACTGAACAAAAAGATAAAGATAATAAAGATGAGGCTCAAAAGAGTCAAACTCAAACCAACAATATGGACTTAGATGATAACGAAGATGATGAGCCAAAAGATACAACTACTACTCAAAGCGACTCCATTGATGATTTGATTCAAAGTGGAGATATTACAAAATCTAGCATTACAAAAGATGATTTGATAGATGAGATTTTAGCTGAACTAAATAGCATTCAAAATGGAGATAATTTTTTAAAAGATATCTACAACAAAGGTTCAATTGAGTTTGACCCTACAAATCAATCAGGAATCATCCAGCCAAAAAAGTATAGATTAACTAGTGGAGATTATAGGATTTTGCTCTTTGGTAGCAAAAAACAAAATGCCCTAGCAATTGCCGGAGAGATGGAATCTCAAAGGTTTGCAATCTATGGCTCAAATCTTCCTCGCATTTTTGAGCAAGGTAAAAATATAAGTTATCAAAACTATTTTAAAAGAGTTTTATCTTGGCTTGTAGGATTAAATCCAAATAAAAAACTCTCAAAACAAAAAGTGGCTCTTGTAGATGTGAGTGATGTTACAGATGTCCAAAATTGGCTAGAGGAGAATTACCCAAAACTAAATATCTGTAAAACTACAGTTATGGATTCTTGTACACAAGATGCTGATTTGGTAATCATTGGAGATGAATCAAGAGATTCCAAAGCTCCTCAAAATGTAAAAGAGATTTTAGAAGGTGGCGCTCCTGTGCTATTTTTGATGAAAAGCTGGCCAATTAGAGATATCTCAAAAGAGGTTGCAAAATATTTTGATTTTATCTTTATGTATCCTGGAAACTTCTATCAAAAAGATTTGGCAAACTGGAGTAATCTAGCAGAAATGGAAGAAAAAATCGATGAGTATTTGGGACTAAACGATTTAAAAATAGTGCTAAATCATCTCAAAAAGAGAGATTTTAATTTTGATTGGGAAAGATGTTATAGATTTGCAAGCGGAGGAAAAATCTACGACTCTACAGGAGATAGATGTGAAGAGGTTCCTACAATAAATAGTGATTTTTTTGATGGTGCAAGAGTCGCAAAGGAGATTTTAAATGATTTAGATAGTGACAAAGTAGAACTCTTCAAACAAAATGGAGCAAAGCTTTGGAAACTTCTTGTACTCCTTGGTGATAAGCTAAGAGAAGATGTCAGCTTCCCAATGGATAAAATAACGACTCCGCAAATTAGATTTTTTGAGTCTCTATTTTCTGAGTATCTACTCTACAACTACAGAGACATCAATCCAGTCCAAAAAGATTTGGGGAATTTTAGCAGAAGTAGTTTTGATGGCGTAAAAAGAGAAAATCTAAAAAGAGAAATCATCACAAAGTCACCTTTTCGTTCTGCTGGACTCTACATTTTGCCAGGGGAGACGGTAATCATCAAAAGAACCGATGCCAACTCAAAAGTAGAGACAAATATATTTATCAACTCAATCAGAGATGGAGCTACACACATCTACCAAAAAGATGGCTATAATAGACCTAGATTTTTATCATCTATTAGATATCCAATTACATCTGGAGAGAGTATCAAAATCACAAGTGCTTATGGTGGAATCTTATTTATTGGGGCTTCAAAAGATAATGAAAAAGTCTCTTTTGAGTTTGAAAATGTAGCCCAACATCCTGTCTGGGCTTACTGGATGAGTGATAGTCAAAAGGCTAAATTTGAGCAGGATTTAGCAAATAATAGATTTGATTGGGCAGAAGTGATTACACCAAACTTTGAACTCCACTCAAAAATAGATAAGATGATAGAGTCTTTGAATCACGAGTTTTGGAGAGGGGATGTGGATACTTTTATAAATGCTATCAACACTTACACAAGCAACTATCCATACTCTCTTGCTGGTTTTCAAGGTTCTGGAATAGAAAATATTCCAGAAGTGACTAGCTTTGCTGATGCTCATGATATCCAAATTACAAAAGTAAACTTAGTAAAGCACTACAACGCAGACCAAGCTGCTTGTGGTTATGGATGCTCAGGAAATCCTTATGATGCTTATTGGGCATTTAATCCTGTAGGACACGGAGATTTACACGAAATTGGACACGCACTAGAGAGTGATAGATTAAGATTTGAGGGCTGGGTGATTCACTCTACTACCAATCCTTACGCTTTTTATACTCAGACAAAGTTTAACAAAGACCACGAAAATGACTCTTTGGAGTATGATTGTCAGGAGACACCATTTAAAGATGTCTTCCTCAAACTCCAAGAGGCTACCAAAACTAACAACCCAACAAAATATCTCAAAGATAATCTCTGGGCTTCTAAAAACTATGCTTACCAATTTATGGTGCAACTCCAAGCGATGATGCAAGTCCAAAAGATGGGTAAGCTAAAAGATGGTTGGCACTTTTTGACAAGATTGCAGATTTTAGATAGAGCTTGTAAGGATGCAGTCTCTAGTAGTGATACTTGGGATGCCAAAAAAAGAGATTTGGGATTTGATAGTTACTCTTTGGATGAGTTTAAAAAGATTTCAAAAAATGATTGGCTCTTGATTGCTTACTCTTTTGCCTCTGGACTTGACTTTAGAGAGTTTTTGGATATGTTTGGGCTAGAATACTCAGCAAAAGCCTCAAGTCAAGTAGCAAGCTTTGGTTTTAAGTCTGTCCCTCAAAGATATTTTGTCTCGACCAGAAGTGGCTTTTGTGCTAAAGATGAGTTTGGAGATTACTTAGATAAAAAGAGTATAAGATTAGACGAAGATTTTCCATATTAAAAGCTCAAAGGAGATTTTCTCCTTTGGCTAAAGCTTAAAAATCCAAAAGCTCTTTTGCTTGAATCATATCTTTATCCCCACGACCAGATAAATTGACTAAGATTAGTTTATCTTTTATCTCTTCTTTTGGAAGTTTTTTGAGATAAGCTACTGCATGAGAGCTTTCAAATGCTGGGATTATTCCTTCTTTTTGAGAGAGCCAAACAAAAGCTTCAAGTGCTTCGCTATCTTTGATTGAGTCATATCTTACAACTCCCAAATCTTTTAGATATGAGTGTTCTGGTCCAATTCCTGGATAATCTAGTCCAGCAGAGATTGAGTGAGCTTCTAAGATTTGTCCATCTTCATCTTGAAGCAAGTAGCTAAGCTGACCGTGAAGTACTCCAGGACTACCTTTAGCAAGACTTGCACCATGTTTACTATCAAGTCCTAATCCACCAGCTTCAATTCCGATGCATTCAACCTCATCATCCTCTAAAAAATGATTAAAAATTCCAATGGCATTGCTCCCTCCACCAATACAAGCAATTACTTTATCTGGAAGTGTATTTTCAGCTTCTAAAACTTGGGTTCTTGCCTCCCAGCCAATAATTGATTGAATATCTCTTACCATCATCGGATATGGGTGAGGACCTGCGACTGTGCCAATTACATAAAATGTATCTCTTGCATTTGTTACCCAGTGTCTGATTGCATCATTCATCGCATCTTTTAGAGTCTGGCTACCGCTTTTGACACTATTTACTTTAGCCCCTAAGAGCTTCATCCTAAAGACATTTAGCTCTTGTCTTGCCACATCTTTTGCACCCATAAAAATCTCACACTCTAGTCCAAACAGAGCTGCCACAGTAGCTGTGGCTACGCCATGTTGACCAGCTCCAGTTTCTGCTATTATCTTCTTTTTGCCAAGTCTTTTGGCAAGGAGTGCTTGAGCTACTGTATGGTTGATTTTATGAGCGCCTGTGTGGTTTAAGTCTTCTCTTTTTAGATAGATTTTAGCTCCTAGCTCCTCTGAAAGATTTTGGGCAAAATAGAGTGGACTTGGGCGTCCAACATACTTTTTGTAGTAGTAATCCACTTCAGCCCAAAACTCTTCATCAAATCTTATTGCCTCATAATCTTTTTTTAACTCTTCTAAAGTGGGCATCAATGTCTCAGGGACAAATCTTCCCCCAAAAATACCAAAATGCCCCAACTCGTCAGGGTCAAATCTACTAGGTCTTGGGATATAAAAATCTCTTTGCATAATCTTCTCTTTTTTGATTTTGAATTTATTTCATCTCTGATAATTACTCAGAGAGTTAAATTTTATTGGATTATATCAAATTATCGATTTGGGTATAATTGCAAAAAAAGTAGGAAGGATTGAAAAGATGGGAAGAGCTTTTGAGTATAGAAAAGCAGCCAAACTAAAAAGATGGGGAACGATGTCAAGACTTTTTCCAAAGCTTGGTAAAATGATTACAATTGCAGCAAAAGAGGGTGGTTCTCCAGACCCAGAGATGAACTCAAAACTTCGCACAGCAATAGCAAATGCAAAAGCTCAAAATATGCCAAAAGATAATATTGAAGCAGCAATTAAAAGAGCTTTTAGCAAAGATGGTGCAGATATCAAAGAGATATCATACGAAGCAAAAGGTCCTTTTGGGACACTGATGTATATTGAGTGTGCAACAGACAACCCAACTAGAACTGTAGCGAATGTTAAAGCCATTCTTGTCAGAAATCAGGGTGAACTTTTGACAAGTGGCTCTTTGGATTTTATGTTTAGTAGAAAGGCTGTTTTTGAGTTTGATAAAAGTAATGATATCGATTTGGAGGAGCTTGAGCTTGAGCTAATTGATTTTGGACTTGAGGAGCTAGAAGAAGATAAAATCCCTCAAGAAAATGGCTTAGACAAAGAGATTATCAGAGTTTATGGAGATTACAAATCTTTTGGAGAGTTGAATAAAGCTTTAGAGTCTAAGGGGATAGAAATAAAAAAAGCAGAACTCCAAAGAGTCCCGACTACTCCTTTGGAATTGACAGAAGAGCAGATGGATGTGGTAACAGTTTTGATTGATAAACTCGAAGACGATGAGGATGTCCAAGCTGTCTATACCAATTTAGCTTAAGAGACTCCTCCTTTTAAAGAGTAAAAATAGCATCAATACAGTCGCAGAGACTAGGATTATTGATGCACCAGAGCTAATATCAAAAGCGTAGCTAATGCTAAGCCCCGTAACTGTAAATATTGTAGAGAAAATAGCTGAAAAAATCATCATTGAGTAGAGACTCTTTGAAACTTTTTCGGCTATGAATGTAGGAATTGTCATAAGTGCTATTACTAAAATTAGACCGACTACTTTGATTGAGACGACTATGGCAAGAGCTGAGAGTACCAAAATCGCTGTGTAGAAGAAGTTTGAGTTGATTCCTCTTAAAGATGCGTAGTGGCTATCATAAGAGATGGCTAAAATCTCTCTATAAAAGATGTGAATAAACACAACGACTACTACTGCTAAAGCTCCCATAAAATAGAGGTCTGCTTTGCTTACTGCCAGAATTGAGCCAAAGAGATAACTCATCAAATCTCCGCTGTAGCCCGGCGTGAGGTCGACTAGCACCACTCCAAGTGCCATTCCCACAGCCCAAACTACTCCAATAATTGTATCTGTACGGTCTCTATTTTTGATGCTCAAATATGCTACAAGCAAGGCTGAAGCTAGAGCAAAGATAGCACTTCCAAGTGAGATAGAAAATCCAAAATATATAGCAAGACCAATTCCACCATAAGAGCTGTGGGCGATTCCTCCAGAGAGAAAAACTAAGCGATTTACCACCACCAAAGCTCCAATAATTCCTGTAATAATACTAAGCAAAACTCCGGCAATTAGGGCATTTTGGACAAAAGTATAGCTAAGAGCTTCTATCACTACACCCTCCTTCTGGATTCAACATTCTAATCATCTCAATTTGACAAAAGTGTTCACCCTCTTTAGTCTGAATATTTAGAGGCTCTTGACTCAAATCATGAATAAAACTCTCACGATTTATGTAGATTACTTTGCTAGAGTAGTTCCCAATAGTTGCAATATCATGACTGACAACTACTACTGTAATCTCTTGATTTAGCTCTTTGAGAAGATTGTAAATCTCCTTTTGTCCTTGGATATCGATACTAGAAGTTGGCTCATCTAATATCAAAATTTTTGGATGAGAACACAATGCTCTAGCAATCATTACTCTTTGTCTTTGTCCCCCAGAAAGAGCACCAATATTTCGGTATAAAAACTCCTCCATACCCACTTTTTGTAGTGTAGAGTAAGCACACCTTTTTTCGCCTTGGGAGTAACTAAATGGAAAAATTCTATCAAGCAGAGTTCTGCTAGTTTGATGTTTATTTAAATTTCCCATCATTACTACATCGATGACTCTAATTGGAAAATTTAGATTTACATCTGTATTTTGGGGGACATAGCCGATAAACTCTCTTACATTTTTTGGTCTCTTCCCAAAGAGTTCTATCTTGCCACTTTTTGGCTCCAACTCACCCATTAAAAGCTTTGTCAAGGTAGATTTACCACCTCCATTTGGACCAATAATGGCTACAAACTCTCCCTCTTCTACAGTAAAATTTATATTTTTTAGAACGAGTTCTTTATCATAAGCAAAAGAGACTCCATCTACGACAATCAGACTCAATCTACAAAACCTTCAGCAATGGTTTTGGCAAGCTTCAAAAGCACCCCTTGCCAATCTGGAGATAGCGAGGAGAGTTTGACTACTTTAGCATTTAACTCTTTTGCTAAGATTTTTGCGCTCTTATCCGAAAACTCTGGCTGTACAATTATTGCTTTTATATTATCTTTTTTAGCTATTTTTATCAGTTTAATTAGCTGTGATGGTTTTGGCTCTTTTCCTTCTATTTCGATTGGGAGCTGTAGGAGATGGTAATCTTTGGCAAAATATCCCCACGAAGGGTGAAAAACCATAAACTTACTTCCCTTTGGTACTTTGGCAAGAGTCTTTTTTATATTTTTATCTAGCTCATCAATCTCTTTGAGACTCTTTTTATAGTTTTGTTTGTAGAGTTTACTTCTATTTTGGTCTACAGATATCAATGCCTCTAAAATCTCTTGAGCCATTATTTTCATATTTTTTGGACTGAGCCAAATATGAGGATCTTCTCTTGCCATTTTATTACCAACACTCATCAAAATCTTTGTAATATTTTCGTCCAAGTGAATAATTTTAAGGTTTTGGTTCTGGTTTTGAAACTTTTTGAGCCAACTCTTCTCAAACTCAACCCCAACTGCAAAATATAATTTTGCGCTCTCAAGCTCCCTCATCAAAGATACTTTTGGCTCGTAAGTGTGGGGAGATTTGCCAGCTTCTACGACAGTAATTACTTTAGCGCTATCTCCTGCGATACTTTTGATTAGCGATGAAACAGGAGCTACAGATGAGACTACTACCATTTTAGCATCAAGTGCCACACCCAAAAGCAAAAATAGAGTGAAAATTTTTTTAATCAAATCCATAAAACCTCCTAAAGATTTAGAGCTTCTCTCATTAGTGGAGCTATCTCATCAAAACCAAACTGATGCTCAGTAAAATACTCAAAAGCGATAGCACCTTGATAAATCAACATACTAGAGCCATCTTCTGTAGGAAGGTGATACTCTTTTGCAAGCCTCAAAAATGGTGTCTCTTTGTAAATGACATCGACTGCACCCTTTGCATTTTCAAAAAGCTCTCTGATTAAATTTTCTGGTGCAGGTAAAGAGTCATCACTAAGACCTGCTGAAGTCATATTGACGACCAGGTCGAAATCTTTAGAATCTAGTTCATCATAGGTAAAAGTCTCAAAACCATCTTGAGCAAAACCCTCAAGTCTACCTTTTGAACGATTTGAAATTGTAATATCTACTCCACTCTCTTTTAAAATCTTAGCAGTAGATTTAGCTGTACCTCCAGCTCCTAAAAATAGAACTCTTTTAGCATCAAAACCTTCTACTGCTTTCAAAAATCCCAGGGCATCGGTATTGTAACCGTAGAGTTTACCACCTTTTTGAATAATGGTATTGACTACACCTACACTCTTGGCAAAATTATCCAATACATCACAAGCTCTGTAAGCTTCCTCTTTGTGAGGGACAGTAATATTGCATCCTTTTATCTTAAGTGATAGGATTTTCTCTTTTAGTTGGGTACCATCTTTTAGATGATAACGACTATAACACCCTCCAAATCCCAGTTCCTGAAAAGAATAGTTGTGCATTAGTGGAGATTTAGAATGTGAGACAGGGTCTCCAAAAATCATAAAGAGCTCTTTTTTCATCTTTGACCTCCGTTTATGGGTGAGGAATTTTGATTTTGGAGTTGAGAGACCAAGCAATTAGAGCTACTAGCAAAGCAACCACCCAAGCATTGGTAATGATACCAAAGGAGTGGTGTAGCAGATACAAAATCCATAGAAAAATAGCTCCTAGTGGAGTAGGAACTCCTTCAAAAAATTTAGCTACACTCCCAGCATCAACTTTGAGATTAAACTCAACAAGACGGCGAAGACCACTAATGATATAAAAAATAAATATAATTCCAATCAAAACTTCCTGAGCTAATGAGGTAAGGTTCAATGAATAGTAGAGTAAAAATGATGGCATTATTACAAAGGATAAAAAATCAGCAAAACTGTCAAGCTGGACTCCAAACTCAGTAGATAAATTAAACTTTCTTGCAACTTTACCATCTGCAATATCTAGCCCTCCAGCAATCCAAGCTAATATTATAGCAATTAAAAACTCCCCATGCTGAATAAAATAAAGAGCTACTACTCCACAAGCTATATTTCCAAAGGTAATTAAGTTTGCAAGGTTAAATCGATTATTTTTATCAAAAAGTCCCATAATCTCTCCGCTATTTTACAGTCTTAAATAGTACTGTATCATCTGTTTCACTATTTATTAGTCTAATGTAGGTATCAAGAATAATAAACAGCAAGTCTTTGTAAGGGTAGTGTGTAGATTCTACTCCTACAATTGCTGAATAGAGATTGTGTCTTCCTAAATCTGGATGGTGTTGAAGTCTACGCATAAAATAAAATCCCCCATCCACTTGGGTCTCTTGACAAAACATACCGTAAATATTATTGACTGGATCTAGCTCAATTAAAAGGTCTGTACTTCTTTTTTCCCTTTGCAAAAACTTACCAAGGTTTTTCATCTTCGAGCTGACAATAATTGCTGAGAAACTATCAATTCTTTTGGTTTTCATCAAATGATATAAAATCTCAATAGTAATCTCGCTCTTTTTATATAAAACCAGCCCAATTCTCATAATATTTTCATCATAAATCAGCTTTTTATTATCGCTCTTCCTCGCCATAGTCCCTCCTTTTAGCTATAAATCCTCTTGAGATTGTCCATTTTACTTGCCATATTCAAAAGAAGCATATCAGCAATTACAACTGCACTCATCGCTTCACAGACGATTGAACCTCTGACTGCAACACACGGGTCATGTCTCCCCTGTAATTTATATTTTACAGAGTTATTATTAATATCTACGCTATTTTGCTCTATGAAGATGCTAGGAGTGGGTTTGAAGTGAGTTTTTATGATGATATCTTCTCCATTTGAGATTCCTCCCAAGATTCCCCCAGAGTTGTTTGACAAGAATCCATCAGGAGAGATTTGGTCATTATTTTGTGAGCCTCTTATTTGGGTGCTTTTTATACCATTGCCAATTTCGACAGCTTTTACTGCATTAATACTCATCATCGCCTCCGCTAAAATAGCATCAAGTTTATAATAAATTGGCTCTCCCAAACCCACAGGAGCATTTGAAATTTTAGTTATGACACTCCCACCCACAGAGTCATGCTCCTTTTTTGCTTTTAAAATCTCCTCCTCAAAAAGAGGCTCTACACTCTTGTTGATAGCATTTAGTTTGCTACTTTTTGCATACTCAAAATCATACTCTTGAGTTTTTATATCAGCTACAGCATAGAGTCCAGCTTCTACTTTGATTCCAAGCTCTTTCAAAATCAGTTTTGCAAGTGCACCAGCTGCTACTCTACTAGCAGTCTCTCTTGCTGAGCTTCTTCCTCCACCTCTGTAATCTCTGATTCCATATTTGTACCAGTAGGTAAAGTCAGCGTGAGCTGGACGGAAAATATTTTTGACATTATCGTAGTCTCTACTTTTTTGGTTTGAGTTGAAAATTACCATGGCTATTGGTGTACCTGTAGAGACTCCCTCAAAAACTCCAGACAAAATTTCTACCTCATCAGCCTCTTTTCTAGCTGTTTCTAAATTTGATTTTCCAGGTCTCCTACGGCTAAGTTCTGCTTGGATGAAATCTAAATCTATTTTTAGTCCAGCAGGCACACCATCTACTACACAACCAATGGCCTTGCCGTGAGACTCTCCAAATGTCGTAAATCTAAACAGTTGACCAAAACTATCCATTTTTTTCCTTTTTTAGCTTATCAAGAGCAATTTGAGCGCCTTTTTGCTGAGCAGACTTCTTACTTTTGCCTTTTGCTTTTGAGATGATTTTATTGTTTAATTTGACTGCAATCTCAAACTCCTTTTTATGGTCTGGTCCTTTTGAACCTATCAACTCATAAGTTGGAGTTACCCCATACTCTGCTTGAGTCAACTCTTGGAGTGCTGTTTTGTAATCTTTGCAAAGAGTATCCAAATCAATTTTTGGATAAGTTTTATCTAATAGATTGACTACTATTTTTCTACTTTTTTCCAGTCCAGCTTCTAGATAAATTGCACCAATTACAGCTTCAAAAGCATTAGAAAGGAGTGAAGGTTTTTCTCTACCTCGATTATTCTCCTCTGCTGAGGAGAGGTAGATACTATCTCCTAAATTTATCTGTCTTGCCAAAGTGGCAAATCCACTCTCATTTACAAGAGAAGCTCTAATCTTCGATAGCACCCCTTCATCTGAATCTGGAAACTTATTAAAAAGAAACTCCCCCACAATCAAATCAAGCACAGCATCACCCAAAAACTCTAGCCGCTCATTATTGTAAGGCTTTTTGTAGCTTTTGTGTGTCAAAGCCTCAATAATCAACTGCTTATTTTCAAAGGTGTACCCCAATTTCTTTTCGACCTCTTGATAATTTCCCATCTTTTTATCACCTCATCTTCTTTTATCTTTTTTATATTTATAGGCTTCCTCTCTTGCCAACTTATCACAAAGCTCATTCTCTTCATGTCCACTGTGTCCTCTTACCCATTTGGCTGATACTTGATGATTTTTTGCTACTTCGAGATACTCCCTCCATAAATCTATATTTTTTACCCCTTTGAAATCCTTTTTTATCCAGTTTGAAAGCCAACTATTTATCGCATCTGCGACATAAGAGCTATCAGTTACTACCAATACTTTACAAGGCTCTTTTAAAAGCTTCAATCCTTCAATAACAGCCTTTAACTCCATTTGATTGTTAGTAACTCCTACATCTCCGCCAGAAAATATCTTTCTTTTACCATTGTAATCCAAGATTCCACCATACCCTCCAGCTCCAGGATTTCCAAGGCTAGAGCCGTCAGAGTAGAGAATCACCTCTTTTTTCTCTTCTTTTTTCAAGTGTCTCCTCAACTTTTATAGAGTTTATCTCCATACAGTTTGGACATCTCTCAAAAGAGATTGGAAAGCTATTTTTGCAACTCTTACAAAGATACAAAAAGCTAATATCTCCTTGAGTATATCCAGACTCTCTGGCTTTTGACAAAATATCGATGGCAAATATTCTACTATCACTTTTTGGAGAATGGTTGATATCTCCTCTAGCAAAGTAGATACAGCTCAAAATATCATCAGATAAAATTATATCTAATTGGAGTTTGGACTCTGGTAGATACCATAAAATATCCAAAATATCTTCGACTCTACTACTATTTAACATCTCCCAAGCACTCTTTGAATCAATTAAAAATAGCTCTTTTATTACTATTCTAAAAAACTCATCACTTTTTAATAAAATCTCTTTTAGTCTCTCAATCTTTTCAGCACTATTTAGATTCCTATCTCCTTTAATCTCTAGATATTTTAAGTATTCCCTAATGAGTTTGACGCTACCTCCTTGGGCTTCTATCACATCGATTGTCTCCTTTGCACTCTCAAAATCTCCAAGAGTCTCATAGATTAATTCCAATTGATATAGTACATCTTTTCTGCGAGGGTGTCTTTTGAGGAGTTGGACAAATATCTCTTCAGCTCTTTGCAAAAAACCAGCTTTTAAATAGATTTTGCCAAGGTATACTAAAAGTTCATCATCTTTTGAGTGGCGGATGAGGTAGAGAAAGATATTTATGCTCTTAGCATAATCTCCACTTTGCTCAAAAGCTCTAGCCAAAAGTAAAAGAGGTTTTTGCATTCCAGCATCAAAAGGGACATCTCTTTCTTCCAATTCACAACTAGTATCGTCAAATTTATCCAAAAAGCTGTAGAGATTTTTTGTAGATTTTTCTTTTTTGTAGACTATCCAACCTTGAGAAACAAGAGCAATTACTGTAGCTATCAAAATAAGTAATAAAATACTATAAATTGGGTCATAATAGTCAAAAATAAAGCTATTCAAAACTCTCTCCACTTTTAATCAACATTATAATCAATTAACTCTCATCTTTTGGTTTTTGCTTGGTTTTGACTATCACCTTTTTAGCATTAAATAATTTAATTGCCTTTTTGATCATTGGTTGTTCTAGAATATCATTACTCTTTTTAGATTGGTTCTTTATCTCATTTGGCTGAGGAGTCTCTAGTGGAGCTGGTGTATTTTCCGTTTTTGTAGATTGAGCTGGAGGAGTTTGTAGTGGAGCTTGGATATTTTCTATTTTAGTCTCAATCCCAAATATATCTTGGACAAGAGTCCGAATAATTATCCAGTTAAGCTTTAGTCTATTTTTATCTTCACCTGAAGCTTTTGATTGCCAAGTCAACTTTTTATCTGTGTAACTAACAAACTCTATATTTTTTGCAAAGATATCTCCCAAAGCAGGGTCTCTATCGTAAATCTTTTTAAGAAGAATAGCAAACTTCTCCCTCCAAATCTCATTACTATCAAAGTTTTGTGGTGATTTTTTTGGCTTCTGAAGACTTTTTAGAGGTTTTGGCTTGGGTTGTGGTGAAATAAATCTATCATCTTTTAATTGAGATTTTATCTCTTCAATCATGTCATCTATCTTAGAAATTGAAAGAGCCTCTACCATCTTAAAAAGTGTCAAAGTAAGTACAAATTCACCATCACTTCCAATATGCAAAAGCTCCTTAGCACTAGCTAAAGCCCTAAAAAATCTATCTAAAATTAGAGGGGAAAATCTAGAATCTCTTTTAAGAAGCAACTCTTTTGTGTGTAAGATTAGCTCATCGATTATCATCTCAGCTTCAAACTCTAGACTATTAGAAATAAACTCTAAAATAGCTTTTTCATCTCTTGCTAAAATTTTATCTAAAAGCTCATCTAATACTGATGGTTCAATCACACCTAACATCTTTGTAACTGTAGTAGTATCTACTCTACTTTTGGCAGATACGATTGCTTGATCTAGCAAAGTCAAAGCATCCCTTAGACTTCCAGAGCCGACCCTAGCGATAATTGAAATTGCGTCTTTATCGTAGGCTACACCTTCTATATTTAAAATATGCTCTAGGTGACTTTGGATTCTTTTTTGGGATATTTTGCGAAATCTGAAGTGTTGGACTCTAGATAAAATCGTAGCTGGCAATTTGAGGGGGTCAGTAGTTGCTAAAATAAACTTTACAAACTCTGGAGGCTCTTCTAAAGTCTTCAAAAGAGCATTAAAAGCTTGGATAGTGAGCATATGTACTTCATCGATTATAAAAATCTTAAATCTCCCAACACTAGGCTTGTACTTGGTGTGTTCTATCAACTCTTTTATATCATCTATTCCACGGTTACTAGCTCCATCCATCTCAATGATATCAATGTGACGATTTTCATTTGCCATTTGACATTGAGGACACTTTTGGCAAGGGTTTGGAGTAGGTCCCTCCTCACAAAGTAAGGATTTGGCAAAGATTCTAGCAGTCGAAGTCTTTCCACTTCCTCTGAGTCCAGAAAAAAGATAAGCGTGTGATAGTCTGCCATTTGCTAGAGCATGGGAGAGAGTAAGAGAGACAGCCTCTTGTCCAACTAAATCATCAAAACTTTTGGGTCTATATTTTCTTGCTAATGCCAAAATCCAATCCTTAATCAAAGTTAAAGCATATTTTATTGAAATTTTGTTTTTAATCTCTTTTTGATTAAAATAGATTTTCCAATATATGAAAGGGGATTATTATGAGACTTGATGATGAAAAAGAGAGTTCTTACGTAGAAGATAGACGGTTTGAGAGTGGAGGAGGTGGGCGCTCCTCTGGTGGAGGTGGAGGTCTCTCCTTTGGTACAATTATGACACTTTTACCAATTGCTAGGATGCTCTCAAAATCCAAAATTGGCTGGATTGTGATGATAATTGGAGGAGTTTTATACTTCAAAGGATTTAATCCTCTATCACTAGTTGGAATGGGTGGAGCTTCAAAGCCTGCAACAACTCACACAGTCTCTCAAAAAGAGGAAAAAGAGGCTACTTTTATCAAGAAAGTGCTAAAAACTACAGAAGATGTATGGACAAATCTGCTAGGAAAGTACGGTTACACCTACAAAAAGCCTACACTTGTAATCTACAGAGGTGCTACTCATAGTGGTTGTGGTAAAGCTGAGTCTCAAATGGGACCTTTTTACTGTCCAAATGACAAAAAAGTCTATTTGGATCTGGAGTTTTTTGATGAGCTAGCAAAAAGACACGATGCTCCTGGAGATTTTGCTCAAGCTTATGTTTTGGCTCATGAAGTAGGACACCATGTCCAGCATCTCTTGGGGACTCTAAGAAAAGTACACAAGCTCCAGCAACAAGCAATGAATAGAGGAGATAAAGTTAAAGCCAATCACTTGCAAATTCCTGTAGAGCTTCAAGCTGACTGCTATGCTGGAATCTGGGCGCACTACACCAGAAATAGATTAGAACCAGGTGATATTGAAGAGGCTCTAAATGCGGCAAGTCAAATCGGGGATGATACGCTTCAGAGAAAAGCACAAGGTAGAGTAATGCCTGATAGTTTTACTCATGGGACTTCTGCACAGAGAAAAGAGTGGTTTTACAAAGGGTTCAAAAGTGGAGATATAAACTCTTGTAACCCATTTAGAGGATAAACAAAAAAATATGTCTACAAAAATAAAAAGGAGACAAGAGATTATCACTAGTGCTATGAGGCTATTTGCAAGATATGGCTTCTATAGCACGACTATTCCTGATATTGCCAAATCTCTAGATATGAGTGTAGGAAATATCTACAATTATTTTAGGTCAAAAGAGGTTTTGGCTCAGGAGATTATTCGCTATATCTCTAGTTATTTGGGTAAAAAGATTAGAAGTGTCAATGAATCCTCTCTCTCTACAGAACAAAAAATCAAAGAGATTGTTACAATATATTTTGATACTGCAATCAATGAGCCTGAAATGATAGATTTTTTTTTGAGAGTCTACATGTCCAATCGAGAAGTCTTCAAAGATGGCTGTGAGGGAATGATTTGTGTTTATGAGTTTGTGACAGAAATTATGATATTTTTTGAAGAGGGTGTCAAAAAAAGTGAACTAAAAAATCAAGATTTCTTTAGTGCTTTTGGGCTTTTTATGGGTTATCTTGGTGGAATGGTCTTTTTAAATGGTGAAGCTATTTTGCCCGACTCTTTAGATAATTATATCGATGATATCTCCCAAAATATCTACAATGCACTCAAAAACTAAAATTCTTTGGTTAAGCGCTCTTAGTTGTAATGGAAACTCTCATTCTTTTTTAAACTCTTTAGAGTTTGAAGCACTAGAGCAAAGAGTAGAGTGGCTCTATCATCCAATTTTGGAGTCGACTTTTACTCTCTTGGAGATTTTGTCATTAATAGATTTTGATGTAGATATTTTGATAATTGAAGGCTCTTTGGACAGAGAGTTAAAAAGAGAGGGAGTAAGTTTTGATGAGGTGATCTATTTTTATGCCAAATCTGCCAAAAAAGTACTTACTGTCGGGAGCTGTGCCTCTTTTGGTGGCGTTTTTATGGGAGATTTTGAAAGTAGAAGCGGTCTACATTTCAAAGCCCAAAAAAGAGTTGATAATTTTTGTGAGATTTGGGATAAAACTATCACACTCTCAGGCTGTCCAATTCATCCAGAGATTTTGACTACTACACTCTTTTGGTTAATTGATGGTGAAGAGATTTTACTTGACTCTTTGCGCCGTCCAAAACAATTTTATGCCTATACAATTCATAATGGCTGTCTAAGAAATGAGTATTTTGAGTATAAAATAGATGAGTTTAGCTTTGGGGAGTTGGAAGGGTGTATGTTTTATGATTTTGGCTGTCAAGGGACATACACTCACGGAAGCTGTAACAAGCTACTCTGGAGTGAAGTCTCCTCTAAAACTAGAGTCGGTCAGCCATGTTTTGGGTGTACTGAGCCTACATTTCCTCAAAAAAATCTTTGGAAAACCAAAAAATATATGGGAATTCCTGCTAAACTTCCTCTGGGTGTACCAAAGCGAGCTTATCTTAGTATTACAGGTGTAGCCAAAGCTTTTAAGCTCGAGAGATTTTACAAAAGGCTAATGGATGATAGTAAAATTAATAGAGAAGATTGAAGGAGAAGCGACACTTAGTTATGAGTTGGACTCTCAAAAAAGAGTAAAAAATCCAAAAGTCTCATTTGCTACTAGTCGTTACATCGAAGATATTCTAAAAGGAAAAGATGTATGGGATGCTTTGGTGATCAACCCTAGAGTCTGTGGAATTTGTGGACACTCCCACCTCATCGCCACAGCCAAGGCGATAGAGGATGCTTTTGGCATTGATACTATTCCCAAAAATGCTAAAATTTTAAGAGAAATTACTCTTTTATTAGAGATTATCCAAAATCATATAAAATGGTTTTATCTTACTATTTATCCTCTAGTTGGTTTTGGATTTGAAACTAAAAAAGCTACGACTATCTCTCGACTAGTAACAAAGATGATAGCAACTATTGCTGGTCAATACCCTCACACATCTTATGCAGTTGTAGGTGGAGTTACATCTGTAGTCACACCCATTGAGAAGATAAAATTAAAAAGATTATCTGAAGAGTTGATAGAGCTTTTTCAAAATAGCCTGATTTTGATTGAGATTGATGAGTTTTTAAGATGCAATAAAATAGAGAAGATGCTCAAAAAAGATGGTGACCTTCCCAAAGTGATGCAAAAATTCATAGACAACTCTTGGGAACATCTAGGAAAAAGCTATGATAGATTTATTGTTTTTGGGGAGGGGAGAGCCTTTCGTAGCGGTAAATCAATCTCTACAAAATATACTCAGACATTAAATAGTAAATTTGTCCAAGAGTTTGATATCAAGGACTCCAAAGCCAAGCTGGTAAAATATAAAAATAGATTTTATGAAGTAGGACCTTTGGCTAGAGCGATGATAAATAAGACTTCACTCATTAAAGAGTCTCACAGAAGATTTGGGGATTCAATTTTTAGTAGAGTTTTGGCAAGAGTGTGTGAAGTACCTCAGTTATTGAGTGCTATTGTCTCATTGATTGAAGAGATAGACCCCTCAAAAGAGTTTTTTCAATCATCATCTAAAACTCCTAGCAAAGCTTCAGGGGTAGGGATTGTCGAAGCTTCTCGTGGTTCTTTGATTCACAAAATAGATATTGAAAATGGTAAAATCTCAAACTACAAAATCATCACACCAACTCAATGGAATCTTGGAAGTAGCAAAAATGGTGATGCAATAATTCAAAAAGCCCTAATTGGTTTGAGGGAAGATGAACCAATTGAACTAATCTTCAAATCCTTTGATATTTGTAGTGTCTGTACCACTCACTAAGCTAATCTACTAAAAAAAGAGCAATCTCATCAGCTAAAAAATAGTCGTAACTATAGATTCTATCGCCCTTTTGGTAGATTTTTCTTTCTTTTTTGAGAAGCTCTACTCTTTGAATATCTGATAAAATCTCTAGCTCCACCCCTACAGCACTTCGCAAACCCAAAAAGATTTTTTCTAACACAAGAGACTCTTTTGAGAGTTTTTCTATGTAGGTTGAAGTTGGATTTTGAATGTAAGAGTCGATAGATTTAGTAGGATAGATTCTAATATCATCCAAAAATCCTACAGCCCCAGCTCCAAGACCTATGTAGTTTTTTAGCTTCCAGTAACCAAAGTTGTGCTTAGATACTTTGCCATAATTTGAGACTTCATACTGCGCAAGCCCCTGCTTATTGATGTAATAAGATACAAATCTAGCAAGATTTTCATCATCTTTTGCCTCTTTTGGAGTAGATTCAAAAAGAGTATTAGGCTCAATTGTCAACTCGTAAGCAGAAAGATGCTCTACCTCAAGCTCCAGAGCCAAATCAATATCTTTTTTTAAAAGCTCTTTTGTGTCACTTTTATAATTATAGATTAAATCTAAAGAGATATTTTCAAATCCAACTCCTCTGGCTCTTTTAATTGCATCTTTTGCCATCTGTGAATTGTGAGCGCGACCTAGTGATTTTAGTTTGTCATCATTGAAGCTTTGTACCCCAAAACTGATACGATTAACACCTAGCTCTTTTACTCCTTCTAACCATTTTGTCGTAGCAGAGTTTGGATTTGCTTCTGTGGTAATTTCTGCATCTTCTCTTAGAAAAGGTTTAAGTTCTGCAAAAATATCTCTGTAGAGTGCTGGTGGCATTGTAGATGGTGTCCCTCCTCCAATAAATAGCGTCTCAAGAGAGTTTGGTTCTAGAGAAAATCTCTTAATCTCCTTTTCAAACTGTCTAAGAAGTGCTTTTGAGTAACTCTTTTTTGTATCAAATTTGTCAACATAAGAGTTGAAACTACAGTAATAACACTTAGAATCGCAATAGGGAATATGAATATAAATGAGCATAAATTTTTGAGAACCTTATTGAAATTATAATCGGCATATAATAGCTTTTGAGATAAAATGGTATCAAAATTTATCCAAAAAGTGATAATTTTAGCCAATTTTAACTATAAATTAAAGAGAGTCAAGATGGAAGCAAAGAGTAAGTACCGTCCAAATGTGGCTGCCATTGTGCTCTCTTCGGATTATCCGTCAGAACATAAATTTATGATTGCAAGGCGTAAAGGAATACGAAGAGGATGGCAATTTCCTCAAGGTGGAATAGATGAGGGAGAGACTGCTCTTCAAGCACTTTTTAGAGAGTTGAAAGAGGAGATAGGTACAGATGAAGTCGATATTATTGCAGAGTATCCAAAGTGGATCACTTACGACTTCCCCAAAAATACCAAAAACTTAAGAAAATACCCATTCAAAGGGCAGAAACAGAAGTATTTTTTGGTACGTTTAAGACCTACAGCCTCCATCAAGTTAGACTCATTTATTACGCCAGAATTCGAAGAGTACACATTCATAGATAAAGAAGAACTCTTCTCTAAAATTACATTTTTTAAAAGAAGAGTCTACAAAGAGGTGATTGAATATTTTACAAAAGAAGGATATTTATAGATGTTGATTGTTCAAAAGTATGGTGGCACTAGCGTTGGTTCTTTGGAGAGAATTGAAAATGTCGCAAAAAGAGTAGCAAAAGCCAAAGATGAAGGTAATGATTTGGTCGTGGTTGTCTCAGCAATGAGTGGTGAGACTAATAAGTTGATTGAGTATGCTCACCACTTCTCCAAGACACCATCAAAAAGAGAGATGGATATTTTACTAAGTTCTGGAGAGAGGGTAACAGCTTCTCTTTTGGCGATTGCTCTTCAAGAGATGGGCTACAAAGCGATAGCTCTTACTGGTAGACGAGCTGGGATTCTTACAGATGATAGTCACACTTACGCTAGAATCGAATCTATCAAGACAGATGTAATCAAAAATGAACTCAAAAAGGGCAATATCGTAATCGTAGCAGGATTCCAAGGAATCAACAAAGATGGAGATGTTACTACTCTTGGTAGAGGGGGAAGTGACTTGAGTGCTGTAGCTTTGGCTGGAGCTTTGGGAGCAGATGCTTGTGAAATCTACAGCGATGTAGATGGAGTCTACACCACCGACCCTAGAATTGAGCCAAGAGCTAAAAGATTGGATAAAATCTCTTATGATGAGATGTTAGAACTCTCTAGTCTTGGAGCAAAAGTACTACAGAATCGTTCTGTAGAGCTTGCAAAAAAGATGGGAGTCAAAATTATTGCAAAGAGTAGCTTCAGCGATGGTGCTGGTACTGTAATTTCAAAGGAGGATAGTAGTATGGAAGAGGTAGTAGTAAGTGGTATTGCTCTGGATAAGAATCAAGCTAGAGTATCATTAAGAGATGTTGTCGATAGACCGGGAATTGCGGCAGAGATTTTTAATATCTTGGCAAATGAGCAGATAAATGTCGATATGATTATCCAAAATGCTTCAAAAGAGGGGATGACCAATCTTGGATTTACTGTACCTCAAAGCGAAATAGAAAGAGCTAAAAAAGCAATAGAGTCTTTTGCTCACGATTATGGAAGTGTAGATTATGATGAAGATGTTTGTAAAGTCTCAATTGTCGGAGTGGGGATGAAGTCTCATAGTGGAATTGCTGCAAAAGCTTTTAGTGTAATGGCAGAAAATAGAATTAATATTGAGATGATTTCAACAAGTGAAATAAAAATATCTATGATTATCAGCGAGAGATTTGGAGAGCTTGCAGTTAGAGTTTTGCATGAGGCGTATGAGCTAGACAAGTAATGCAAAGCTTTGGGGAGTTTGAGCTAGAATAATGGAGCTTTTTAATCAAATCTTAATTACTTCAGACTTCCAAAAAGCTATCCAAGAGATAGAGTCTCAAGCCAAACTTGAGGGCTTTGAGATACTATCTATCATCAAAGAGAACAACTTTTTAGTTCAAGATGTCGATTTGGCAATAGAAAAAGCTTATATCTCTAGCCAGAAAGAGCAAATTATTGTTTTAGGGGCTAAAAATTTTAGTGAAATTGTTCAGAATCGACTGTTAAAACTCTTAGAAGAGCCTCCAAAAAATAAGAGATTTATCCTACTTTTTACAAATAAAGCATCCATTCTAAGTACAATAAAGTCAAGACTTCCTATTATTATTTTGGATAGAGTAGATGATAGTAATATTCAAATACCAAATCTAAAAAATCTAACAATTAAAGAGTGCTATGAGTTTGTTCAAAAAAATAAGAGAGCTTCAAATCAAGAGATGAGATTAATCATACAAAAAATCTTTAAAGATGCAATAAAAAGTAGAGAGTTTATGTTTAGAGAGAGTGATTTAAAGGCTTTTGAAAATGCTATTGTAGCTCTTGATTATGGTAGTGTTGCTGGATTTGTATTGATTGGTATTTTGCTTAGACTATTGGAGATAAAAAGGAGTTAGATGATAATTTATCAGATTGATAGACCAAAAAACTCAAAAGAGTTTTTAAAAGAGTTAGGAGTCGATAACGGAGGAGTGGAGATTATCGCCAAAAAGATGGATACTCTCTTTTTTAAAATTAAAAATCTCAAAACGCCTGCTGCAAATATTTTAAAACAGGAGGCTCTTAGTGTTGGAGCTGAACTTGCAGTTCCTGCTGGTGTGATTATTTGTAAAGAGAAAGAAGTAGATGCTCTTTTGATTACTACTTACTCTAAGTTGAGAATTTTGGTCAAGAAGTGCTTAGTTCAACCTTTTGAACTCAAAGAGTTGGGATTGAAGCTCAAGGAGTTCATAGAATTAAAGAGTTTTCCTCTACAGATTATGGGTGTCATCAATGCAAATAGCGATAGTTTTTATAGTGGTAGTAGATTCCAAGAGGAAAACGCAATCAAAAAAATCTATGAGATGATTGAAGATGGAGCAGACATTATCGATATTGGAGGAGTCTCTTCAAGACCAGGTTCTGAGGGAGTCTCTGTAGAAGAGGAGTTATACAGAGTAGCGTCGATTTGTGATATGATAAAAAGGGAAAGATTATTTGAAAAAGTTAAATTTAGTATCGATAGTTATACTCCAGAAGTGATTGAGTATGCTCTAAAGAGTGGCTTTGCAATTGTCAATGATATTACTGGAGCAAAAAGTGATAGAGTAATCGAGCTTGCTAGAGATTTTGAGGCAAAACTTTGTATTATGCATATGCAAGGAAATCCAAAGGATATGCAACAAAACCCAACTTATACAAATGTAGTAGATGAGGTTGATAGATTTTTTGCTAGTCAGATTCAAAAGTGTGAAACTCTAGGTCTTAGGCAAGATAATATTATTTTGGATGTAGGGATTGGTTTTGGGAAGAGTTTGGAACATAATTTAGAGCTTCTAAAATCTCACTCTCATTTTAGACACTTTGGATGTGAGCTTTTGATTGGTGCTAGCCGAAAATCTATGATTAATAAAATCTCTCCATCACCTGTGGAAGAGAGACTTGCTGGGACTTTGGCGATTCATCTCAAAGCTTTTAAAAATGGAGCAAATATCATCAGATGTCATGATGTCAAAGAGCATCTGCAAGCTTTCAGAGTCTGGGAGAGGATTTAACCTCTCTCAGTTTAGGATTCTTGAGTCTTTTGATTATTCTGGTCTGAAGTCTGGGTCTCTAATGTATTTGAGAGTGAAAGTAGAACAAACCCATCAAAAAAGAGGCTAATTCCAATCAAAATTCCTACCATTTTTAGAGCTTGTATTGGATTTTCTATCGCCATTAAAAATGCAATACCAAGCACTATCGATAAAATCCCGTTTAAAAGGGAGAGCCACCACATCGGCTTAGGTCTTATTCCAAAAGCCAAAGATACTGAAGCAAAGCCATCTATAAAAAAGTAGATTACAAAGAGCAATCCAAGTGAAATTACCCCTGTGATTGGATTAAGTACAATTAAAATACCAGTCAAAGTCAATAGTGCAAACTTTAGCCAGCCAAGCCAATCTTTTGCATTTGTTTGCCAGAGTTGATAACCTACCATAAAACCGCTAAAAAGTAGTAGCCATCCAAAAAATATAGCTGAAGTTAAGGAGATAAATTCTGGAAACAAAATTCCTAAAATTCCCAATAATAAAAATATTGCTCCTGCAATTTTTGAACTCTTTTTAAACTTTTCTAAGATAGTTGAACTATCGATAAAAACTGAGTAGTTTAGCATCTTTTATCCTTTTTGTATTTTTTATAATCTTATCCTTAAAAAATATTCTTAGATGCTAATTAAGTAGCAAAATTTAAATTATTCTGAGAAGTTGATGGGATATTTTATATTATTTTTCTACTATCGCCTAATTTTAGCTCAATCTCCACAAGCTCTCCAATATCAAAACTCTCGTTACTTTTTATTTCTAGAATCTCCCCACAAATAGAAAGTGTCAAAATCTGTTCTCTCATATCCAAAACAGTAGCTTTGAGCTTGAACTCTTCTGGATTTTTAGGAGTAATTTTTGTATCAGAGATAATCTGACCACCTTCTAATTTTAAAACTCTATCGCAAAGATGGTAAATATCTAATGGATTATGAGTAATCATAATAGTTGTCATTTCAAATTTTTTGTGAAGATTTTTGATAATTCTATGAAGCTCTCGTCTAGTTTTGATATCAACAGCAGAGAGTGGTTCATCCATCAAAAGTAGTTTAGGTCTTCTCATCAAAGCTCTAGACAAAGCTACTCTTTGCTTTTGACCACCACTAAGAGTTTTTGGATAATGATACTTCAACTCTTGTAGCTGTGAGACTTTTATTAGATACTCTGCTAACTCTTTATCATTTGAGACAAAAAGTAGATTTTCAATGATATTCATATTTTCAAAAAGTGCATAATCTTGAAAGACAAATCCAATCTCCCTCTTTTGTGGGGGTAGTGTACTAGTTTCTCTAAGCCATACCTCATCGTCGACTATAATTTCTCCATTTGCACTCTCAAGTCCAGCTAAAACTCTTAAAGTGGTACTTTTACCACTACCACTTTGACCTGTCAACGCTACAAATTCTCCTCTTTCAATATCTAAAGATAAATTCAGTTCAAACTTACCATCAATACCAAAAAGACTTTTTTTGAAGTTGGCTTTTAGCATTATTTGACTTTTAGTTTAAGATTTCGGTTTGTAATATACACTAATAAAAGTGTAATAAAACTAAGAGCTACCATTACTCCACTGTAGATATGAGCCTTGGTGTAATCCATCCCCTCTACCAACTCATAAATTGCTACTGATGCGACTCTAGTCTCTTGGGGGATTGAGCCTCCCACCATCAATACTACCCCAAACTCCCCAATTGTATGTGCAAAAGTGATAATAAAAGCTGTAATAAGAGATGGTTTGATGTTTGGAAGGGCGACTTTGAAAATAGTCTCAATCTTGCCCTTACCACTCAAAAAGCTAGCCTCAATCATAGATTGACTAAGAGTTTCAAGTCCACTTTGAAGAGGTTGTACCATAAATGGCAAAGAGTAGATTATACTAGCAATTACTAATCCCTCAAATGAAAATAGTGGTTTAATTCCTACGAAATTTTCAAAAAAACTTCCCAAAGATGAGTCAGGGGATAAGAAAATCAATAAGTAAAAGCCAAGTACAGATGGAGGAAGGACTATTGGCATTGCAGTAATAGCTTCAATAAGAGGTTTCCATTTTGATTTGGTTTGGGAGAGATACCATGCCAAAGGCAAAGAGATAAAAAAGAGACTTATAGCTGTAGCAAAAGCCAACTTAAAAGATAGCAAAAATGGTGTCCACTCAATCTCACTCATCAATCTACCAAGTAACCATATTTTTGAAGTATTGATTTTGCTCTTTTACTAAATATAAACTCAAAAAACTCTCTAGAATCTTTTGATTCTTTGATAATTACAGCTCCTTGAGCAATTGGCTCGTAGAGTGAAGGGTCTACTTCTATCCAATCTTTTTCCTTTTGAAATCTTTTCATTTTGGGAGAGAGTAGTAGTGATTTTGCTACGATTCCAGCATCACAGACTCTCAAAGCATAAGAGAGCGTCTGAGAGATAGAATCTGCAAAGATAATCTTTTTTTCTATTTTTGGGTAGAGTTTAGCATTCTTCAAAGCTTGGAGTGTAGCTCTACCATAAGGCGCTAGTTTGGGATTTGCTACTGCTATCTTTTTGATTGAGCTATCTTTTAATAGTATCAATCCCAAGCTATCTTTGAAACTCTTTAGACTTTTGCTAAAGATTGCCAAAAGACCTTTTGCATAAACTTTTGGCTCTGAGCTAAGTCCCATCTTGTAAAGTTTGAGAGGGTAATTCATATCAGCTGAGAGAAAAACATCAAAAGGAGCTTTGTGTATGATTTGAGCTGTCAGTTTACCGCTACTAGAGACTATTTTTTGTACTTTTATCTCTGGATGGACTCTCATAAATTCATCTAAAATCTCATCCATCGCATAAGATACATTTGCTGAGGTGGCGACTCTGAGAGTCCCTCCCCAGCCAAAGTTTACTAAAATAGTCAAAATAACAAAGATTTTTACCACCTAATCTCTCTCTATGCTGGAGGTGGCGGTGGTGGTGGAGGCATCGCCCCAAAATATTGAGCTAGAGCATCTTTTGCCTCTTTCCATCCATCAAATCCCTCTTTCCAGACAAACGTCTCTTGTTTTATAGTTCCATTTTTTATCATATTTTTAACATCATTTACAGAAAAAGGTCCTTTTGTTTGACCATTCTCCGCAATAAACCACTGCTCTTGAGGTGGGGGAGGTGGGGGAGTTGGAGTTGAAGTTTGAGTCTGTTGTTGAGATTGATTCATACTGTTTGCCATAGATTGAGCCATCTGTTGACCTAGACTAAATCCCATCCCCATTCCTGCCATATCTCCAGCACTTCCACCCTTGCTTAGAGAGTTTGCAGCTTCATACTTAAGATAATCATCTAGATTTCCTTGAATTGCTCTTGAGCTTCGCTTGTCAAGTGCCTCTTCTACTTCTGGAGGAAGAGAGATATTTTCTACCAAAATTTTTAGCAAATCTAACCCATACTCTTCAAAATATGGTGAGATTCCTTTAGTAATATACTCCCCAAAAATCTCATAGTTTGCAGCTAAATCTAATACTGGTATTTTTGATTGACCAATGACAACTGCTAGTTTTGAGAGGATTAGGTTTGTCAATTGTCCTTCAATCTCATCAGTAGTAAAGTGTCCATCAGTCCCTACAATCTCTCTCAAAAATGTCGCAGCATCTTTGACTCTAATCTCGTAAGTCCCAAAAGCTCGGAGTCTTACCATCGCAAACTCTGGGTCTCTGACTGTGATTGGATTTTTAGTACCCCACTTCAAGTCTCTAAATCTTTTGGTACTAACAAAGTAGACTTCAGCTTTGAATGGAGAGTTGAATCCGTGATCCCAGTGCTGAAGAGATGATAGAATTGGTAAGTTTTTGGTTTCTAGCTCATAAGTACCAGGACCCATCACATCAGCAATCTCTCCCTCGTTGACAAATACAGCAACTTGGGATTCTCTAACGATTAGTTTTGCGCCATATTTTATCTCGTTGCCTTGCCTTGGAAATCTCCAGACCATCGTATCATGAGAATCATCAATCCACTCAATGACATCTATAAACTGCCCAGTAATCCAATCCATCAAGCCCATTTTCTAATCCTTTTTATTCTCAAGAGCCTCAGTCGCAGAGTTTAGAGTCTCATTTTGCTTAGCCTTTACTGACATAAGAGTCTCTTTTAGCTCTTTTTCTGCTCTGTTTAGCTCTTCAAGTGCGGCTACTCTTGCCTTTTTACCCTCTTCTGCAATCTGTAAAGAATCATTTAAAGTGGCAATTAACGTATCGTTTGCTTTTTTAATACTTTCGATATCAAAAATTCCTCTTTCCATTTGAGTCCTTACCTCTTTGTTTGCCTCTCTTAGACCTTCAGCATTTTTTTCTAGAAGTTCATTTGTAAGGTCAGCAGCTGATTTTATCGCTTTTGCAGCGTCATGGCTTCTAAATATCGTTACAGTCTGAGCTAGCTGATTTCTCCAAAGAGGTACAGTATTTACAAGAGTTGAAGTGATTTTGTTAATCAGAGATTTATCATTCTCTTGAATCAATCTGATACTAGGAAGTGCTTGCATCGCTACTTGTCTAGAGAGTCTAAGATCGTGAACTCTTCGCTCCAAATCATCCCTAAATCCACGAATCTCTCTTAAGTTTTGGACATCCATCATATCGCCACTTTCAGCCTTTTTCTCATATTCTGGAATAATCTTTTCATCAAGCTCTTTTAGCTTTCTCTCCCCAGCTTCGATATAGAGTTCTAGCTGTCTAAAGTAGTCCAAGTTTGCTTCATAAAGTTTATCAAGAGAGACAACATCAGCAGTTAACTTTGCTTTATGCTTCTCTAATTCATTTGAAATTTCATCAAGTTGGTCTCTGACTTCTTCATATTTATTTATAAACTCAGCCAGCGGTTTTGCTTTGCCAAAAAGCTTATCAAAAAATCCCACTTCACGGTTTGGATTAAACTCATCAATATCAAAACCTTTGATAGTTACTACCATCTTATTCAAAACCTCTCCGGCAGCTCCAGTATCTTTGTTTTTGACGCCATCTATCATTCTATTTGAAATCTCATCAAGCTTTTCTTGAGCTTTCGTACCAAAATAGATTACAGAGTTTCTATCCTTGTGGTCGAGCTGTTTTACCATCTGATCGATTTGGTTCTCCTCTTCTGGTAGTGGAGCAGGTAGGTTTTCACTCTTTTCTTCGATTGTAGCCTCAATCAACTCTTTTACTTTTGTCTCTATTTTTGGTTGTTCTTTATCCATTGTTTCTCCTTAAATTTTAATTTTTAATCTGTTCTCTGAGAGTATCGATTTGTACATCCAAATCAAATCTATCATTAGATTGGAGTCTTTCCATCTCTTTATCAAACTTCTCTTGTACTTCATCTAAAAGGTGATAAAGCCTCTGTTTAGTCTCATCATCTATTTTATCCTCATCTAGTTTATTGTATTGAGATGCTACATTTGCTACACCATCTAAATAGACTACCAAAAACTTCCTAGCCATTCTCACATCTTTTGGGTCTTTTGCAATATTATCCAAGATAGTTTGAGCTTTATCTATTGCTGTTTTTACCTTTTTGTGAAGTTTCATATCGTGGATTTTTAGATTTTCATCCTTAACTTTTTCTAGAGTTTTTTGTGCTTCTTGCAAATTTTTCAACAGTACATTTGGATTGACATCTGTTGAGTCTGGGAGTTTATCTTTGAGTGGGTCTACTCCATAATACATAATTGCCCCGATTGTTCCAATTAAGCCGACAAAAAGTGAGATTATGATGTTTTTGTGACCTACGATAAAAGCTAGATAAAACACCGCAACCCCAAGAATGATTGAGCCTAGCACTTTGTAGGGGACTTTTGGAGCTTTTGCCAAGACTGCATCTTCATACTCAATTGCATTTCTAATTCCTAAAGTCAATGCTCCAGCTGAAATACTAAGCAAAATAAAACCGACCATCTTTAATACAAAAACGACATAAGCTCCAGCTCCTGCAAAGAGTGATTTCATCATAGAGAAGAAGAGAAAAAGAAGAGCTAAATATATTAAGAATGCTTCTGTATTTTTGTTTATCTTTCTACTGATTCTTTTTACTTTTGCCATAATCAACCTACCAACTCATCCATATTGCCCAGCCAAGAGCATAAACCAAAAACATAAAACCAAAAATCTTACTAAAACTCACTCTCTCCTCCTTAAACTTCAAGATTTCTTATATCTTATCATATCTATTTTAACAAAACTCAAGCTTAGCTTTAAAGTCCCATTTTTCCAGGATTTAAAATACCATTTGGGTCGAAGGCATCTTTAATCCTTTTAAAGAGTGCCATCTCCTCTTCGCTAAAAGCTATATCCATAAACTCCGCTTTTGAAATGCCAATTCCATGCTCACCACTTAGAGTGCCACCCATACCAACAACTAACTCAAAAATCTCTCTGATTGCTTTGTGACCATCTTCTAGCTCCTTCTTGTTTGAACCATCTACCATCACATTGACATGGATATTCCCATCTCCAGCGTGTCCAAAGCAAGGCACTACTAAATTATATTTAGCTCCAATTTCATAAATCTTCTCTAGAGCTTCTGGGAGTTTGCTTCTTGGTACAGAGATATCTTCATTTAACTTTTTGGAACCATAAATCGTAATTGATGGAGAAGCTCCTCTTCTTGCTCGCCAGAGTTCATCTTGAGCTTTAGCATCTTCTGCTACTCTAAAGTCTATTGCACCATTTTCAAAAAATGACTCTTTCAAAATTCTCTCTTGAAAAGCAACCTCTTCTGGCACATTACCATCTACATCTCCAATTAGTAATGCTCCAGCTTCACTTGGTAATTCTACTTTGATTTTCTCTTTGACAGCTTTTACTACCAACGCATCTAAAAACTCCATTGCCACAGGATTGGCACCCTTAGCAAGAGATTTGAAGACAGCATTCATTGCAGATTTGACATCTGGGAAAATTCCCATATAGCTTTTTTTAAATCTAGGTTTTGGAATGAGCTTAAGAGTGATTTGACTAATCACAGCCAAAGTACCCTCACTAGCAATTAAAATTCCTGCCACATTATAACCTGCAACATCCTTTATCGTATGTTTTCCAGCTCTGATAATATCACCATTTGGGAGTACTGCTCTCAAAGCCATAACATAATCTTTTGTCAAACCATATTTAGCAGCCCTCATACCTCCAGCATTTTCACTGACATTACCACCGATTGTAGAGTACTCTTCACTTGCTGGGTCTGGCGGATAAAAGAGTCCCACCTCTTCTACTGCTCTTTGTAAATCTTTATTTATTACTGCAGGCTGAAGAGTGACTAGCATATTTTCCATATCTATTTTTATGATTTTATTCATATGCTTTTCCAATGCCAAGACGATTCCACCATTTACAGGCAAAGCTCCACCTGTAAATCCACTCCCAGCTCCTCTTGGAACAATTGAGATTTTATGTTTATTGCAGTAGCTAAGGATTTTTGAGATATCACTCTCATCTCTTGGAAAAATTACAGCATCAGGAGAGTAATGCTCTCTTGTAGCATCATAACTGTAAGCTCTAAGGTGAGCTTTGTCTGTGTAGATATTCTCTTTGCCGACTATATTTTCTAATTGGTTTATATGAGTTTGGTCTATCATTTAATCGCTCCTACTCCACTATAATAGTTCCCTTTTGCACTTCTTCCAAAAAATCCACTCTTTAGAGATGTAAATCTAGTATAAAAAGGATATTTTGTTTCACTACCGATGACATTAAAAGGTTTTTGGGAGATGACTCTGTGGCTGATTGGGTCATACAAAATAGCTGTACCACTTTTTACGATGTAGACAAGTCCTACTTGAGCCTCTTTTGCAAATTTTTCTAGATTTGATTTTGAGATGGAGCTATCACCTTGTCTGACCAAGAATGCAGCATAAAGGTCTGGATGAATCCAATGTCTAGAGCTAGAGCGAGTAATTGCTGAATATGTTTGTGCATTTGGGGCAATTACCAAGACATTTTTGTAGAGATAGCCAGCAATTACTTTATCTCCGACTGAAGCTAATCCTCTAGGAAATGGCAAACCATTATGGTCTAAAAGGTCACCTTTGTATACTCTAGCACTTCCTGGTGAGCCTCCCACAGCTATCGAACGAATAGCACTCAATCCATTTCCGTATTTGTGAATTACTACACCACTCATTCCTGAGATTGGAAATGGTCTAGAGAGTGAAATAGTACTACCACTTACTCCAGTAACTGTACAAGTGACAGTAGGAGGAAAAAAGCCAGCCTCTAAGATTGATAAAAATAAAAAAGCGACAATGAGAGATATTTTTTTCATATTGACTCCAAGCTTTGAAATATAATCTGATTATAACACAAACTTTAGAAACATTTTTTTGAACTAAGGTTGATGAGGTGGGAGAGAAGCTCCCACTATTTGGGTAAAAGATTTATCTTTTTTTGACCCAAAGCAACCAAATATCACCAGACTTTTTAGCTGAAGTGTAACCCTTTTGTATATTAATAATTTTAAATAGTTTACTATAAGACTCTTTGAAATATTTACCCTTATCCAAAATCTTCCATTTCAAATTAGAAGTCTTGAGTTTTTTCATCTCTTTTGGGTCTACCAACCAAAAAAACTCTTTTGCTTCTGGAACTTTTGGGATTGATATCATCTTTGTTTTAGCATAAAATGGGAGTGCTTGAAAAAACTTATTATAAGTATAAAGAGGAATATCTCTTTTTTGGGTCTCTCTAATTTGGGCGACTTTTTGACCAAATCTATCAAATGGAAAAAATGTAGGTACAATCTCTTTGTATAAATTAGAGACAATCCCAAAATAAGCAATCCAAGATACTAAAGCAACTCTAAAAATACCCCACTCGACATTGGACAGAGGATACAAAAAGCTAATTCCTAGTACAAATAAAACGAATAAAAACTCAAAAGATTTATAATCAAAATATAGTATCCATACACCAACTAAAGCTAGACTAAGTAGGCTTTGAATCCCAAAGAATGAGTATTTTAGAGCTTTTTTAAAAGGTGTCTTAAGAAAGACATAGGCTGTAATTATAGATGCAAACACTTGTAAAGATAAGAGATAACTTGGTATTTTTGATTTGGGAATTGATAGTGTGACCATTACTACAAAAAAACCTGAAATAATCAGTAGAAGTGGTAAGTTTTTGGGTAACCCCTTGATAGATTCTAGACCATTTTTATAGCCATTTACAAATAATGCTACAATTAGAGGAATAGACCAAGGGGCAAATAGACCCAAAAAGACTCTTGGATAAAAGAGCGGGTCACTTTTGGTCGAGCTTCCTGTATAGCTGATAGTAATCCTATCAAAAAACTCATGATAAACAAAATTTATATATTCCATTCCATATTTATTTATCATATAAATATACCAGGGCATAGCTACAATAGAGAATGTGGCAATTCCTAAAATAGATTTTTTAAGAAAGGCTAACTTATTTTGCCAAATCTCCTTAAAACTCAGTAAAAAACCAGTTGTCAAAATAAATACTACTCCAACATAGAGTTTTGCTAAGAATGCCAATCCTACCATTGCTCCAAAAAGGGCAACTGTTAGCTTATCTCTTTTGCCTTTTAAAAGGTCATACATAAAATAAAATGATGCAACGATAGTAAAAAGTAGCATCAAATGTGTAACAATGTGTCTAGTTTGCATTATAAAACCAGCAGAAGATACTAGTAAAAATGCGCTAAAAAAGGCCAGTTTTTTATCATTAAAGAGTTTTTTTGCAAAAAAGTATGTCAAAACTAAAGTTGCAACCCCTAAAAAAGCTAAAGACAATCTAATAGTAAAAGCACTAGCTCCAAAAAAGTAGGCAAAAGGCATCAGCACCCAATAAATTAGAATTGGTTTTTGCCATCTATGCTCATAATTATAAAAAGGGTCTAGGAAGTTTCTTCTTTCTATCATCTCTCTTACAGTCTCAGCATATAATCCTTCATCTTTGTTCCATACTGGATAATCTCCGATATAATAAAATAGAACAAAAATATATAAAATAGATAATCCACCAAAAAGATAATAAAGTCTACTTTTGTCGTCTATCATTTTCTGATAACCTTATCAATATATTCTAAAGATAACTTATCTCCACAAACTATAGGTGTAGAACCAATAAGTGAAGTATAACCTTTAATCTCATCATCAAAAGAGATACACTTCAAAAATATAGGAGCTTTTATAGGAGTCTTGCCATCTTTTTGCCAAAGTATAGTAAAAATAGCTTCACCTTTTTTAAATTGATAACTATATTTTGAATCTTTAACCTCTATTTTGGTCAACTTGGAGCCACTTAGTAGTGTAATTAATTTTTTGTAAGCGTCAAAGGCGGGATATTTTTTGCCATTTGTATGATCAATTAAGCCATACCCTCTAGCGTGAAGTTGCCACCAGTAGACTCTTTTGACTTGACCATCTGCTAAAACTTGAATAAGGTATCTAATCATATAATTTCTATAATCCTCTATTGATACTGCCTCTTTTTTCGATGTAGGTCTGAACTCTCCGGTACCTCTGATTGGCCAATTTACTTCTGTAATCCAAAGAGGCTTATCAGGCTTGATTGCCTTTAGTAAACGAACCTTTTTGATGGTGTCAAATCCATACTGCTCATTTTCTGGCTCTTTGACTCTATCAACATAAAGAAGAGTTCCTTGAATATCTATAAAATCTTCAGCCATATTTAAATAATAGATTGTGTAGTACCACTCAAAATCTATCACAGCAGGACCTACGATTTTAGCTTCTGGGTCGTTTAGACTCAAATTTTGATAAATAGATAAAATGTATCTGCGAAATCTATCTTTGTTTAGGACTCCCCATTTATCCCGATTTATAGCTTCTCCTGCTTGATAATAATCTACATAATCACTAAAATCGGAAGTAATTTTATTAAGAGTCCAATATAAGTTTGGAGAAAAAGTCTCATATAGTTGAGCAAGAACAAGCATTATTGAGCGCCCACTATCGTGCAGCTTTTTGGCAAGTAAAAGATTTTGTCTATAATTATCTGATTGGACATACTCTTTTGTGACATATATCCTGATTGCTGTGGATGTAATATTCAGCTCATCCAAATTTTGCATAATTCTATTAATTGGAGCTTTTGAGGCATCTACAAAAACTCCAAAGCTCTGATTGAGTACTTTTGGATGCTTCTGCTTGATCATTAAATAATTAAAGGCAACACTTGGCAAATGCCATATTGTAGAACCCAAAATACTCAAATATGTATCAATATTTAAAGCTCTGTGTAATATTTTGTCATCATCTGAGAAAGAAAGAGATTTTGGCTGGTCACTCTTTAGCATTTTTGTAGAGAGTCCATTTGTATAAACATCATCTACAAATAAATTGGCAATGGGAGGAACAATAAAATAAGATAATACCAATAAAAGTATAAAGCTTGCGATAGTTTTTTTGATGATTCTTAAGATAAATCCCATTAATTACCTTTATATTTATTTATAAGCTAATTATTATATCATAGAGTTGACTATTTTATAGTAGATAGCTTTTTCTATAAATTTAAATATTAAGATCTATATTTTATCAAAATAAAAGTAGAACTCCAGCCAAAAGAGAAGCTCTTATAACTTTTAAATAGAGTTAGGCTCTAAAAACTCAAAAAGTTTCATCTAAACAAAAATCATTATTTGGACAAAAATTTAGATATAATCAGAAAAACATAATCCATTTCAAGGAGAAAAAAGTGTCAAAACCTGCTCCAATAGACGAAGAGATTATATTAGAAAATAATATTTACATAGAGAGTGATACTGATACAAAAGGTGTGATTACTTACGCAAATGACTATTTTGCAAAAATCTCTGGTTATGCTCCAGAGGAGCTGATTGGAAAACCTCACAATATTGTACGACATCCTGATATGCCAAAGATACTATTTAAGATTCTTTGGGAGAGATTAAAAAGTGGTCAAAATTTTATTGCAGCCATTAAAAATTTGGCAAAAGATGGTAGATACTATTGGGTGTTTACCGATTTTGAATTGATAAAAAATGATAATGGTGATATCCTCGGCTACAGAGCTGTAAGAAAAAAGATATCAAAACATGTGACAGAGACTCTAGATCCTCTCTACAAAAAGCTTACTAAGATTGAAAAGGAGCAAGGAGTAGAGGCTTCACTTAAATATTTAGAGGAGTTTTTGCTTGAGCATGGAGAGGATATTACTGTAGATAATCTTTTAGAAAACATTCATAAATTATATTAGTTTTGTTACAAATAGTTGATAATTGAGATTTTTTATATATTTATATTTGCTAAATAGTATAGATATGAATTTTTAAGTGCTATAATATCTCTAGTTAAAAGGGATATTGTATGAAGTATTTTTTTTACTTATTGATTTTATATATTTTTAATATAAGTCTACTTTATGCTAACTATATGGATAGTTTTTTGGTGGATATAGAAAAGCTCAACGACCTCAAAAAGAGAGAGATAAAAATCTTTTATAACCCTAAACTCTACCTAAAGCTAAAAGAGATTCCCAAAGAACCAAATCAACTCTTAAAATATTCAAAAGAGTATTTGGCTCTCAAAAATATCCCACTAGAAAGTACCAAATTTAACGCCAAAGATTATCTGGATTTGAAGCAGATTTTCTATCCTATGCCAGAAAATTATGCAAAAAGTTATCTAAAACTAAAGGAGGTAAGTAAGATTTTAAAGATAATCGTTAACAAAAGTCATCAAAGAATGTATGTTTATCTAGGAGGTAAGCATCTTTATACATTCAAGGTCTCAACAGCAAGAAGAGGCTACTGGACACCGACTGGAGTCTATCGACCATACTCTCTTGAGAGAATGCACTATTCAAGAAAGTATCACAACTCACCAATGCCTTGGAGTGTCTTTTTCAAAGGGGGTTACGCGATTCACGGAACAAACTCAATCAGCAGACTTGGCGCACCAGCATCTCATGGCTGTGTGAGGTTGCATCCTAGTAGCGCAAAAAAAGTCTTCTATCTGATTCGTAAGTTTGGAAAATACAACACTAGAATAATCATAAAAGGTTAAACTCTTCTTATCCCTCTTTTTGGGGGAAAATAACCTATTTTAATCATTAATCGTTATAATCTATTTTATACAATTTGAGCCACAAAAAAGGATAAGTCTATACTCAAAAGTGCAAATAGAGGAGCTTTGTCCAGATTTTAAAATTTTTCAAAGGTAATGGTATGACTTTGATAGATGAGCTACAAGAGAGAGTGGAGGTAAAAAGTAGAGAGTTAAATCTTCTTTTAAAACTAAATAGGATTAGAGACCAGATTAATAAACCAAAAACTATACTAAGAGATATTGTAGAACTTATGGAGAGTGAACTAGAAGCTAAATTTTGTGTCTTAATTGGTATAGACTTGGAGAGTAAAAGGACAAAAGTTTTATCTTTTACTCAAATTGATGATAATCTCATTGACTATAAACTCATTCTAAGAAGAGATATAATTATAAAAGCTCTCAATCTTCAAAAACTTGGCATTTGGAAAGCAAAAGATTTGATAAAAGATAGAGTTGTAGACCAGATTGAAGTGGCTACCCTTCCTCTAAAAATTAGAAATCAGAAGATGGGGACACTGCTAATTGGAAGGAAAAGGGAGTTTAACAAATATGATAAAGAGATTTTGGATATTGCAAGTGAAATCATTAGCTCCATTCTCTACCAGATTGCATTTATGAAATCAAAATGCAAATAGTCTATAACACTCAAATCCTCTTTTGAGGTTTTGACGAACTCCCCATTGATAAATCAAGGGGATTCTAGCTTTAAAACGGAGATTGCCTTTTATTAAAGGTCTTACATCTCCTATGCCGAAGGTCGTCGTCCCAACCTTTTGTTTATTATACAATAATTACAAAAGATTTTCAAGGGAGATAAACTCCCGAAAATCTTTTCTCAAAGAGAGTGCTAAAGCACAAGATCGCC
>Ga0256843_1000276_pt1 | contig 44190 bp, 44 predicted proteins | sample AlvinellametaG_FD_191572 | JGI IMG/M metagenome (GOLD analysis project Ga0256843, IMG submission 191572) | Pompeii worm associated microbial communities from hydrothermal vent at the East Pacific Rise, Pacific Ocean - Alvinella | ecosystem: Host-associated > Annelida > Integument > Unclassified ...
GCTGCCGGTGTAATACCGCTGATATTCATCGCTGCTTGCAGTGTCGGCGGATTAAAGGCTGCGAGTTTCTCCTGTACCTCTTTTGAGAGTCCGCTTACTGTTGTAAAGTCAAAGCCCTCTGGAATTTTTACTTTGAGGTACTTTTTCATTCGCTCTATCTCTAGCGTTTGTTTGTCAATATAACGGGCATATTTCCCCTCAACCAAGATCTCTTCTTTAATGTAGTCATCAAACTTTGCAAGTTCCGGTACAAGTTTTAACATCTTCTCTACGGTAAAAGTTTTACGCGCGACAAGCTGTTGTGCTGTTGAAACATCTTTAAGCGGTGCTTCATCCATTGCTTCCAAGAGCGCATTAAACTCTTTGTTTGGCGTAAATTTTGTCTCTTCTAAGAGTTTTGCTCCATATTGAATCTGTTCATCTTTGATTTTAACCCGCGCATACATTGCATCATCAATAAGTCCCAGTTCATGCCCATAATGTGCAAGACGAGTATCGGCACTCTCCTCACGAAGCAGCAGTCTGTACTCCGCACGTGATGTAAACATACGGTACGGCTCGTTTGTCCCTTTTGTTACAAGATCATCAATTAAAACACCAATGTAAGCCTCATCACGACGCAGGATCAAAGGCTCCTTTTCTTCTAAAGCAAGAGAGGCATTGATCCCCGCCATAATACCTTGTGCAGCAGCCTCTTCATAACCGGTTGTTCCGTTGATCTGCCCTGCAAGGTAGAGCCCTTTTATTTTTTTGGTCTCAAGAGAGTGTTTAAGCTCTCTAGGATCAACAAAATCATACTCTATAGCATAACCGTAACGGACTATTTTTGCATTCTCCATACCTCTTACAGAGTGAACCATATCCCGTTGTACTTCCGGTGGCAATGAAGTTGAGAGACCATTGATATAACACTCTGTATTTTCCATTGTCTGTGGCTCTATAAAGAGGTGATGACGCTCTTTTTCAGGAAACTTCTCTATTTTATCTTCAATAGATGGACAGTAACGCGGACTTTTTCCTGCTATCTGCCCTGTAAAAAGTGGCGCACGGTAGAAGTTTGACTCAATGATGTTGTGTGTCTCTTCATTTGTATAAGCAATGTAACACGGAAGCTGCTTTTTTGTCTTTCTAAACTCTTCTCTGTCTGTTCTAAATGAGAAAGGATTTGGCAGTGCATCACCACCTTGTTCCTCCATCACAGAAAAGTCAATTGTAGAGCTGTCAATACGAGCACAAGTACCTGTTTTAAGACGTGCAATTGTCAATCCTGCATCATCTTTGAGTGAAGCCGAGAGTCCCACACTTGTCTGCTCACCAAAACGACCACCCACCTGTTGCACTTCCCCAATGTGAATGATCCCGTTTAAAAATGTCCCGCTTGTAATGATAACTTTTGGTGCAAAGTACTCATTTAAAAGCGCCGTCTTTACACCCTTAACCTCACCATTTTCAATGATCAAAGACTCTACCGTATCTTGGGCAAGATTGAGATTTGATGTTTGTAAAATTTTATTACGCGCTATAATACGGTACTTATCCATATCGATCTGCGCACGACTGCCACGAACTGCCGGACCTTTAGTCTGATTAAGCACACGAAACTGAATCCCTGCCTCATCCGTAATGAGTCCCATCTCACCGCCAAGTGCGTCGATCTCACGTACCAAATGCCCCTTTGCAAGCCCACCAATAGCAGGATTACACGAAGTAGCCCCTACATTTTCAGCAAGCATAGAGACAAGCAGTGTCTCTTTTCCTCTACGAGCAGCAGCGAGTGCTGCTTCAATACCGGCATGACCACCACCTACTACTATTACATCATAATTCATCTCTTATCCTCTTGCTAGACTGCTACAATTTAGAATATATATCAAAGCAAGGCTATTGATTTTTAGATATTTTTCTATGTGCCGCAGGCAAAAATACAACTGTCTGAGCGAAGCGAGTTTTGCATTTTTAATAGGAAAATATCGTGAAAAAAATCAATTTGTCCTCAATGAGAGATATATTCTAAATTGTATCTAACCCTGAACTTTAAATGGAATTTTATCATTTTTGTGTATCATTTGCATAGAATATAAAAGAATTAATCAAATTTTTTAAGTGAAGTTGAGAGAATGATAAAAGAAGCACATGCTGCATACAATGCAAAAGATTATGAAAAAGCATATAAACTCTACTCAGAGTTGGCAGATCAGGGCAATGTCGATGCCATGACATCACTTGGATATATGCACCAGATGGGACAAGGGTGTGCAGTCGATGAGGCAAAAACACTTGAGCTCTACACAAAAGCAGCAGAGGCGAAACAGCCCTACGCTCTTTTTAATCTTGCTATTTTATATGAAAACGGTGTCGGTGGTGTTGAACACGATATGTTTAAAGCTCACGAGTTACATATGCAAGCGGCAACTCGTGAAGTTCCCCCTGCTATGTATGAAGTAGCTCTGATGCTTGAACGTGGTCTTGGCTGTGTTCAAAACTACTCGGAGGCTGCTTTTTGGTATGAAGAGGCCGCAAAACGCGGACACGCGGCAGCTTTTAACAACCTTGGTGTTCTCTATAAAGACGGCTTGGGTGTAGAGCGTGATGAGAAACGCTCTTTTATCTGCTTCTCTCGTGCTGCTGAAGCCGAACTTGCTGAGGGGCTTTTTAACCTTGGACTTCTCTATGATCAAGGTGTTGGTTGCGAAGAAGATCATGACAAAGCACTTGATCTGTGCAGAAAAGCAGCCTATAAAGGGCATGAAAAAGCCAAAAAGATCATTCGTGATCTTCAAGAAGATGGAAAAATAGTCTTTTAAAGGAAAAATTTGTTTACAGGTCTTATACGAGAAGTAGCTACTGTTAAAAGTTTTGCAGGCTCAAAACTTACAATCAAATCAAAATACAAAGCCTCTCTTGGTGACTCTATAGCCATTAATGGAGCGTGTCTTACAGTCATTGAAGTGACAAACGACGGCTTTGCAGTTGAACTGAGCCCCGAGAGTCAAAAACTGCTTGCGATTGAGAACTATAAAAATGAAGTTCATATTGAGCCGGCTATGGCAATGGGTGATCGTTTTGAGGGACATATTGTCCAAGGACATATAGACACAATAGGAACTATTACTGCAATAAAGAACAACGGTAACTCCTATGATGTTTTTATACAAGTCGATACAAAATATATTCCTTACATTGTTCCAAAAGGCTCAATTACCATTGATGGTGTCAGTCTTACAGTCAATGATGTAACACGGGATAGTTTCCGTCTCACTATTATTCCCCACACTATGAAAGAGACACTCTTTAAAAACTATAAACAGGGAACCCGCGTTAATATAGAGACCGATATGTTTGCACGCTATGTTTCTCATATACTTAAACAGGAAAAACGTTTGCAAGCAGAAGAAAACCCAGAGAGTTGGGATGATCTTGATGCTTTTTATGCAAGCTTTTTTTAGGTCCAAAAAATCAAAAAGCAAATCTTAAAAGATACTTTTGGTCACAACAGTTTTAGAGAGCTGCAAGAGGAGGGAGTCGATGCCATTTTAGATGGCAGAGATCTGCTGATGATACTACCCACAGGTGGTGGAAAATCACTGGTCTTTCAACTCCCTACTATGATGAAAAACGGCATCACTATTGTTATCTCTCCACTTATTGCACTGATGCAAGATCAAGTCAGTGCCCTCAAAGCACAACACATTGCAGCAGAGATGCTCAGCTCCGCTCAGAGTATGCAGGAGTGTGATGAGATAATGGATCTGTGTTATGCGGGGATGGTGAAGTTTTTATATCTCTCACCGGAACGTTTGAGTTCCCCTGCAACACTGAGCTTTTTACACGCCTTAAAGATTAACTTTTTTGTCATAGATGAAGCGCACTGTATCAGTCAATGGGGACATGAGTTTCGTGATGATTACCGTCTTTTGGGCAACCTCAAAGCCAACTTTCCAAATACCTCCATTGCTGCTTTTACTGCAACGGCAACGCAGAGTGTCATTGATGATATTTTACGAGAACTTCGCTTGGAAAATCCGCTCCTGCTTAAAGGGAGTGTCTTTAGAAAAAACATCTTTATCTCTGCGGAGCGACGCATAAGCAACGGACAGGCACAACTCAAAAACTTTCTTTTGCGACATAAGGATGAAAGTGGCATTATCTATGTAAGTTCACGTAAAAAAGCCGAAGAGCTCAGCACTTTTTTAAATCATGCCGGATACAGATCGCTTGCCTATCACGCCGGTCTGCCACAACATATACGAGAGCAAAACTTTAAGATCTTTGTCAATGACAAGGTCGATATTATGGTTGCAACCATCGCCTTTGGAATGGGGATCGATAAGAGTGATATCCGTTTTGTGGTACATATGAGTCTGCCAAAATCTTTGGAGAACTACTATCAGGAGATTGGGCGTGCGGGGCGTGACGGCGAGGACTCTGAGACGCTGCTTCTGTTTAATGCGGCCGATATGATGCAGCATAAACGCTTCTTGAGCGATATAGCAGATGCCAACTATAAAGATCACCTTGAAGTAAAGATAGATACCATCTACAAATATGCAACAAGTGAGATCTGCTACCATCAACAGCTTGCCAACTACTTCCACGAAGAGCAAAAAGTGTGCGAAAACCGCTGTGACAACTGTTTGGAGTCTGATGCAAAACGCCAAGATATCACCAAAGAGGCACAGATGCTTCTCTCTGCCATCTATAAAACCGATCAAAACTTTGGAAAAAACTACATCATAGATATTTTACGAGGATCAAGTGAGCAGAAGATCTTGGCAAACAAAGCGGACAAACTCTCTGTCTATGACATAGGTTCGCATCTGAGTAAAAAAGAGTGGTTTGTTATTGTAGAGCGGCTTTTGGAGCTCAAAATAATTACTTTGGGTGATTTCTCCACACTCAAACTAACACAAGACGCCATTGCAGTACTCAAATCACAAAAGCTTGTCGATATCAAATCTTCCCGCTTACAGGTCGATAAAAAAGCAAAAGCCGTAAGACAGGTAGAGGAGTTTGATTTTGATCGTGAACTTTTTGAAAAACTGCGTGAAAAACGATCAGAGCTTGCAAGTGAAATGGGTGTACCTGCTTACATCATCTTTAGCGATAAAACCCTCAAACACCTTGCAAACGATATGCCGACAAACAAAGAGGAGATGCTTGAGGTCAATGGTGTCGGGCTTAAAAAGTATGAGCAGTTTGGGGAAGAGTTTTTAGAGGTCATTGAGTCCTATTAATCTCTTAGTGGTTCTACATCAGGATTGCAGCTGATTTTATGTTCCATATTTACAGCTTCATAGCCCTCCAAAGGCAATAAAGAGGCCAATGTCGCATTTCTAAAATGCTCTCCTTTATTCAAGTAGATATAAAACCCGTTTCTATAGAGTGCCAAACGGGTTTTGAGTGCTGTTGAGTAAGTTGTCAGTATGCCATCTTCTTTTATGGCTTTTTTAATATCTGCAAAATACTCCTGCGTCCATAAAATCGGATTTGCACTCGGGGAGAAAGCATCCTGATAGACAACATCAAAAAAATTCTCAAAATGTTTAATATACTCTCTGGCATCTCCCAAAAAGAGTTCAATAGAGAGTCTCTCATCTTCATAAATACCCTCTTGACTCAAAGCATTAATGATGGGTTTTAGCGGTTCAAAAGATTTTGGATAGCTAAAATTTTCAAGAGATCGTACAAGTGCCCTATCGAGCTCAGGAGATTTAATTATGAGCTTTGTATGAGGAGCGTGCTCTTTGTAGTAGAGAATTGTTGCAAGAGTATTAAAACCAAGACCGTAGCAGATATCTAAGATATGAACCTCATCTTTTGCCTTGGTATGGATATACCCCGGAACTATATGCTTATAAAGCGACTCAGAGAGAGCTCCGTCTTTTGTAGAGTGATAGTGTTCATCATACTCTTTGGAGTAAGCTGTATAGCTTCCATCTTCACTTAATGTTTGTGTATGAAGTTTATCATTAAATTGTAGCATTACGGATTCCCCTTTATAAATAAAAAATCATATTTTATCATTGAAATAAGTAAAATTTTAGTATCGTAAAGATACAATAGTTTATCTTTTTAAAACAGGAGTTATAATATGAGTAAACTTGATGAGAAAATTGCTCTCTACAATGAAAAAATTAAAGAAATTGAACCAGCTTACGACAGCGAATTATTAGAAAAAATTACACGTGCTCTCGGGCCGTCAATTTATAATAAAGATGCTGAAGCGATTGCTTGTTCTGATCCTTCTGAACTCGATCGTGTTCGTACAAATTTCTTAAAAAAGAAACTTGAACTCAATGATGATGATGCAACACTTGATGCTGCAATTAAAGAAGTATGCCAACAAATGGGTTCTTCAAACAGAAACAAATATCGTGCAATATTTTACTATTTTCTAACTGTAAAATTCTCAAAAGAGAGTGTTTACGCGTAGAAAGCTTTCAATGACACACTCTGTGTCATTGTTCTTCTAATGATTTTACAACAAGTTCATTTACCATTTTAGGATTTGCTTTACCGCCACTTGCTTTAAGAACCTGTCCAACAAAAAAACCTAAAAGTTTTTTATTTCCAGCTTTAAATTTTTCAACATTATCAGAATTTTTTGTAATCACCTCTTCTATCATAGCCAAAATTTGTGCAGGATCACTTATTTGAACCAAGCCCTTCTCTTCAACTATTTTAGAAGGATGATCCCCCGATTGTGCCATTACTTCAAAAACCTGTTTTGCTATTTTGCTTGAGATCTTCTCTTCATCAAGCATACAAACCAGTGCTGCTAAATCTTTTGGTGTAAACTTAACTTCAGAGAGTCCATGTTCTTTGATCTCGCGTGCTACTTCATTGGCAACCATATTTGCAAGATTAACTGCACTTCCACCCACTTTATATGCTTCTTCATAGAAATTTGCCAGTTCTGCATCTCGAGCCAGTGTATTTGCCACTTCAGCGTTGAGTTTTAACTCTTTTGTATATCTCTCAAACAGTAGTTCTTGCTCAGCGGTCATTGGAGCTACTTCCCCGTCAATCTGAACTCTCTTCTCTTGGCTTTTTTTCTCTCTTCTTGGTGCTTGTTTTTTCTTTTTCGCATAAGAGTCTTTGAGCCCTACTATCTTGTTAAAAACAGGCTTTTCATCACTGTAATCAATAGGATCGGCATAGAAATAACCCTCACGCTCAAACTGAAAACGTTCATCAGGTTTCTCTGTAATAACAGCCGGCTCTATCAGTGCATTTTTAATAATTTTCAATGAATTTGGATTGAGATCTTCTATGCCTTGAGGAAATTCTGTTGCAAAAAGTCTGTCATAAAGCCGTACCTCAACCTCTTTTGCCTCAGCAGCACTTACCCACTGAATAGCACTTTTTACTTTGATGCCACTTGTATCGGCACCGCTTTTAGAATCAGGATAGTACTCAGCTTTGATCTCTGTTATATTGCCATTGGCATCTTTGATCACCTCTTTACACGAGATAATATAACCATGTCTCAGACGTACCGGCTGATTTGGTGTTAAACGGTAGTAGCCTTTTGGAGGATTCTCTTCAAAGTCATTACGATCGATGTAGATCTCATGTGAAAAAGGGATCTTTCTACTGCCTTCTTTGTCAATATCGTGCGGATAGTATGGTGCATCTATCTCTTCACTTCCCTCATAATTTTCAATAGTAACTTTGAGTGGATCGAGTACACATAAAACACGCGGCGCTTTTTTATTGAGGTCATCTCGAATACAAAACTCAAGCTGTGAAACATCTACAACAGAGTTTGCTTTTGCAATACCTATTTGATCACAAAATGTTAAAATAGACTCAGGTGTATAACCTTTTCTTCTATATCCGGCAAGGGTTGGCAAACGTGGATCATCCCAGCCATTTACATAACCACCTTCAACAAGTTCCAAAAGTTTTCTTTTACTCATTACGGTATAGTTAATATTCAAGCGTGCAAACTCATACTGATACGGACGTGGTGGTTTCAGTTGCAAAGTATCAAGCACCCAGTCATAGATCTCGCGGTTATTTTCAAACTCAAGTGTACAGATAGAGTGCGTTACCCCTTCAATGTAGTCGGAGAGACAATGTGCAAAATCATACATAGGGTAGATCTTCCATTCATCTCCTGTTCTAAAATGTTCTGCATGACGAATTCTATAAAGAAGCGGATCACGCATTTTCATATTAGCAGAAGCCATATCAATTTTTGCCCTTAAAATATGTTCACCCTCAGCAAATTCTCCTTTCTTCATACGTTCAAAAAGATCTAAATTCTCTTCAACACTACGATCGGCATACTTACTGCGTTTTCCTGCTTCAGTAACTGTTCCTCGATACTCTCGAATTTCCTCTTCATTGAGAGAATCTACATACGCTTTTCCCATTTTTATAAGCTCAATAGCATACTCATAGAGTTTGCCAAAGTAGTCCGATGTAAAACGAACACTGCCATCCCAATCATAGCCCAACCACTTCACAGCATCTTCAAGAGCCTCTACGTAAGCAGTATCTTCTTTTGTCGGATTTGTATCGTCCATACGAAGGTTACAACGCCCACCAAATTCACTTGCAATACCAAAGTTGATAAAAATAGATTTTGCATGCCCAATATGTGGAAAGCCATTTGGCTCAGGTGGAAAACGTGTTACTATCTCTTTATATTTCCCTGATTTGAGATCCTCTTCGACTATTGTAGTTAAAAAATTTTTACTTATTTTCATTATTTGTTAAACCTTTTTATTATCTTTTAAAATTCAAGTATGCAACAGATGCTATAAGCCTGCGCCCCACATATGCATCTTCTTTGCCATAATAAGATCATACTCATCCAAAATATCTATATAGTTTGGTGCACGAAATTCAAATGCTTCTAAAAGCTCTTTTGTTGCGTCAATATCCAACTTCCCTTTTGCTTCCATAATGATAATATCTGCGGTATTTGCTAAAGTAGTATAAGCAATTTTTAAAAGAAGATCGGGGTTGGTATGCTCTGTTAGAATATCCTTTAAGATCACTATATCATTATCACGGGGAAGCGCTCTATAAGGTATATTCATTTTTGGGATGTATTGTACTTTAGCATCTACAAGAGTCGCATCTAATTGCGGTTTCTCTTGTGTATAAAGCGCAAGCCTAAACTCACCATCAACACTTTTTATCAACTCTTCAAGAGCAACAGTTGTTGCATCTGGTTTTGTTGTGACTTGCAGGTAATGATTTCCAGGCAGAGGATTAAAGAGCTCTAAAAACTGATCGAGTTTCATTTTAGTAAGCGAGATCGTGTAACTCACGAAATAAAAATGCTTCTACAATTTCATCAATTGTTTTTTGCGTATGTGCGACCAACACAATCATGGACATATTAATAAAATCCATAACCGGTTCTCCGTCACTGCATACGACAACTGCTTCCGGCCATGCCTCAAAAGCATCATAACTATCAGCATGTAAAACTTCAACAAGTTCACCCTCTTCTATACGAAGTTCAGCCCATGTTTTAGCCTCTAAAACAGGAGTTATTTTTGCCTCCTGCACATCTGTACTATCCATTGGAACAATAACTAGCATGATCGGTTAATCTCTTTGAGTTTTTTCTTGGATAGTTTTAACTTCTCATTATCCATAATAGTTATTCCGTTTTTCAAAATATCCATAGCTATTTTTTTCGCATTTTTCAAAGAGTGCATTTTATAACTTCCACACTGATAGATATTTAACTCCGGAATATCTTTTTTACTCTTTACTTTTAAAACATCTTTCATCGATTTTTTCCATGCAGCAGCTACTTTCTTCTCACTTGGTTTACCAAGCAGTGACATATAAAAACCTGTACGGCATCCCATTGGGGAGATATCGATGATTTCAACACCTTTACCATTGAGATGATCTCGCATAAAACCGGCGAAAAGATGTTCAAGTGTATGAATACCTCTGCCATCCATCTTCTCTACATTTGGCTTATAAAAACGTAGATCAAAGACTGTAATAATATCTCCGCAGGGGCTCTTCATTGTTTTTGCTTTGCGCACGGCAGGTGCCGGCATTTTTGTATGATCAACTGTAAAAGAGTCAAGTAGTGGCATTATAATATTCCTTCAATTTAATTAAATGTATTTTAGCAGAAAAATTTGATGCTAAATTGAAGCTTCTGTGCTAATTTCATTTTGTGCCATTTTTACGCAATCTCTTCCTGCATGTTTTGCTTCATAAAGAGCATCATCTGCAACTATAAGCATCTCATCAAAAGGATACTCTTTTTTAGCATAAGGATTTACTCCAATTGAAATAGTAATATTACAGACAATACCTTTGTAAACAATAGGATCTTTTTTTACTTTCTCACGAATACGCTCGGCAAACTCTTTACATTTTTGAGGATCCAATATTGTGGTATAGATCAAAAACTCTTCTCCTCCAAAACGAATAAGCGAATCTTCATCCCGAATAAGACTCTCAATACGACGTGCCACCTCTTTAAGAACAAAATCTCCAACATCATGCCCATGATCATCGTTAACTTTCTTAAAAAAATCGATATCAATCATAAACAACTGATACGATCGAGAGAGTTTTTTCAAAACAATATCATAAAAATATTTTCTATTGTAGATCTCTGTTAGCGGATCAATATAGGCATCATAATATTTTGTTCGAAAATAGAGCGTAAAAATATACAGAAATGTAAACAGTACAATACTTAAAAATATAAGCCAAAAAAAGAAATGCGTAAAATCCTGTAGTTTTTGCTTCATGTTAATATCAAGTTGATGCGATATATCTGCACCTATAAGTGCAACTGTTTTATTATTTTGAACAATAGGATAAACAATAGTAATCCAAAGTTTTTTATTATTATTATGGTAGTAGATCTGTGGTTTTTGACTTTTATAACATCTATCCCAGACATCTCCAAGAGGATCAAAAGGTTCGTACATAGAGGCACGTTTTTTGGGATCCATCTCACTGTCAAGAAGAAAATAGTACTCTTTTGTTCTGTTTTTTGCAACAACAAAGAGGTTTTGAATTGTAGAAATACGAATAAGATCCATCATCGATTCAAAATGTTTTACAAGGTGTGGATCATGCTCAACGCTGAAAATAAAGTTATGATTGCTCTCTGTAAGAAAAATATTTGAGAGTTTTTCAAAAGTTTCAAAATGATAGGAGATGATCTTTTCATTAAGGCTCTTTGTCGTATCTTGGAGTGTTTGGTTATATTTATTGTAAGAGATACTTCCCACAAAAAGGATAAAGAGAAGAATAATACCCAACTGGATAACGCCGATTTTTACTTTTGCACTAATCTTTTGATGAGACAAACTTGGAAAGCTCCCCATTTAGCTGTAAACCAAAATGCTCTAAACGCTTCTTGGAAAATCTAATAGTAGGTCTTCCTTTTTGCCAAAAGAAGACACCAATAGCATTTGGATTATGCAAATAGCTGTAATAATCAAAGACTATTGCGGGCTTTTTGCACGTTTTTAAAAAGCTGCTGTCTCTAATCAAAACAAAATCGCTTTTTTTACAATCATCCGTCATATGAATAAGAGAATTTCTTTTAAACTCCTTTTGCAATGTTGCATCTTTTGTATAGAGTGTCACAACTTTACTTTGGGCTACCCCCATAATCATTTTCTTGATAATCAGCTCTTCCCACTCATCTTCAGATGCAAAAAGGGAAGATAAAAAAAGTAAACTAAGAAAAAATAGAAAAACTACTCTCAAAAGTCATACTCCATTCCAAAACTGACACTTCGATCAATTGGGGCAATATAGAGAGACTCTAAAGCACCACCATTTTTGGGATCGATATATTTATACTCACTTGAAGCAATAGAATCAAAAATATTTGTTCCCTTAAGTGTAAAAATTAGAGCGTTTGTTGCCTTGTAACGTACACCCGTATTGAAACTCACACCATCTATAGGTGATGACTCAAGATGATAATAGTCTGCTTCATTATAAAAATCAAACTTTTTCCAACTGTTTAAGAGTCGAATAAAACCACCATCTACACGATTGAGAAGTGTTGTAACTCTATTGTGAAATTTATTGCTGTAAAGCATTGATTTGAGTGAATTAAACGGATCGAACTGATAATCGTACTTTATGCTCATACTCTGGTTTGCATAATATTTTGGTTTTCCCTCTGCGCGTCTTGAAGCAGGATTTTCATTTTGTAAATACTCATAGGTAAAACCTATTTTATGCTTGCCAATCGTCTTGATATACTCAGCAGAATAATCACGTATTGTTAAGAGTTCTATATTTTTTTGATCAGTCGAGTCAAGAACATACTGTTCTGTAGGAAGCTTCATATCAGAAGCAAAAGCCTTAAAGACATCATTATGTGTTGTAACAATATAACCGACACGAAGCTGTGTTGTATTAAAGATACGTTCAGCTTTATCTGAAGATGCATTGTAGTGATTATATTTTACAGATGCTGTAATAATCTGATTTTGATAGAGTGAATAATCATCCTGAACATACAAAGAGGTAATTTTATTGTTAACATGATCAGGATCTGGATCCAACACTCCATCGTTATATGTAACAACATCATGCAGTACTCTTTTTAAATATTCACCACCGACAATAAGATGATGTTTCTTATAATGAATATCTTTTTGCAACTTAAGATGATAACTATCATCAACACTGTTTGTCTTAAGAGAATCTTTAAGAGTAAAAGGATTTTGAAGATTGCTACTCCAGAGTCTTCCGTCTGTATTAAGGTCCATCTTTCCGTTAATTCTAATAAAGGAGAGATAACATTTTAAAGAGTCATCATCCAAAAAAGTCATTGTTGCACTTATACGCTTTAAAAGATAGTCGATATTTCCTTCATTCGGTGTAGCAAACATACTATAGGATATAAACGGATCCATTTTATGATCAAGAATCTCAGCGTCAACAGCAACATTTTTATATGAGAGTGTCATTAAAGCGTGTTTGTTGGTATTATCTCTTGAGAGTCTATGACCGTTATGTTCATAGAGTCGTCTATCTGCCACTTTATTACTTGCGTAGAGATAGTATTTAAAATCATGATTTACTCCCGCATAAGAGATGTTTTCATAATGACTACCTCTTGCGCCCGTATTGAGTTGAAGATGAGATCCCAACTCTCTACTTGGATCTTTTGAATAGAGTTTGATTGTAACAATAGAGAGACCTGTTGTTACATATGTAGAGGCACTTCCCTCGTAGATCTCAACATGATCAACAAAACCAAGATCTATATTGCCATAAAGATACAATCCACTTCCTGCAAATGCAGAAGTTATCTCATGATCATTGATAAAAATTTTGACAACATCACTCCCATACAAAGATGGATCGGCATGTAATACATCAGGTAATCCAAAACTGTTTTCATCATAGCGAAAGGTTCTCAGAGAGTTTAAAAGATCGCTTAACGTATGTGCCTGCATACGTTCAAGATCATCTCGCGTATAAATAGTTAAATGTCCAAGGGCTTCATTCTTTGTTTTTTTGGATAGGTCACTCTCTTTTCTATACAGATCAAGCATTTGATCTATATCATATGCCATCAATACATTCGTAAATAACAACATCAATACAATAAATAGTTTCATGACCACTCTTCAATTAATATCTAATTATTGTAGCAAAATTGTCGCTAAATAATTCTTAAAAGATAATAATTTGCATAAGAAAATTTTATTCGTTATTTTATATTAGAAAATGTAAAAGTAAGAAGAATAGGGGGGAGTTAAAAGAGAAAAGCCAAAAGAGAGTTCTCCTCTTTTAGCTTTAAAGTTTTATAATTATACGCGTGCTTCTTCGCGGCGGTTAAGATACGCCCAGTTAGCATCAACTCTCTCTTGCCACTCTTTAATTAAGTATTTATACTGATCTTTAAAAAGATGTCTAAAACGTCCTTGCGCTGCTAAATACTCTTCAACAGGCACAACATTTTTAGGTCTGTAAGTAATATTTAACTCATGACCGTCAATAATTTCGTATAATGGGAATACAAGTGTATCTGTTGCAAGATCTGCAAGCATCATTGTATCTTTAGGATCAAATTTCCACTCAGTTGTACAAGGAGAAACTGCATTTATAAATACCGCACCCTCAGTTGCAAAACCTTTTTGGATCTTTTTAACCATATCTTTCCATTTATTTGGAGCAACTTGCGCTGCATATGGAATATTATGAGCAGCCATAATACCCATCATATCTTTTTTGTTTATTGTCTCACCATAAGAGACTGAACCTGCCGGTGTTGTTGTAGCAGACGCACCAATTGGTGTAGAAGATGAACGTTGTCCACCTGTATTTGCATAGACTTCATTATCAAGTACAACATACATCATATCGTGATTTCTCTCCATACAACCAGAGATCCACTGAAAACCGATATCGTAAGATGCACCATCACCACCAAAAGCTACAAACTTAGGGTTACGATCAGGTTGCTTGAGACGTCCTTTTGTTTTGAGTGCTTTATACATAGCTTCAGCACCTGCAACGGCAGTAGAACCATTTTCAAAACCGATGTGAATCCAAGAAGCATCCCATGAAGTATATGGATAAACAGCTGTACAAACTTCCAAACATCCAGTAGAAGCGGCTAGAACCAAATCATCATTCGTTGCATTTAAAACTTCACGAACAATAATAGAGTGAGCACAACCAGGACATAAAAGGTTTGCACCTTCAAAACGGTCAGCCGATGTTGAAAACTCTTTTAAGTTTTTAATTTTTTTCATTTCACTCATAATTCTTTCCTATAAAAAAGCTAATTTCGGTCCGCGAACACCGATAAACTGTTGTTGTTTTGTAAGTAATTTACCGGCATCAGCATTTGCTTGAAGCTCAGTATATAAATCTACTAAATGTTTTTTTGTTAAGTCACGACCACCAAGACCGTAAATATAACCACTTAAAAGCATTTTTGAATCTGTATTAAACAATGCACCTGCAATCTCATTAAAGAGTGCACCGGCTGCACCACCTGGAGCAGAACGATCAAGAGCAGCTACAGCTTTTACATCTTTAAGAGTTTCAGCAATATCAGCAAATGGGAATGGACGGAAAACACGAATACCGACAACACCTGCTTTAATTCCTTTTTCTCTCATCTCTAACGCTACTTCACGAGCAGTTTCAACTGAAGTACCCATACAGACAACAGCAACATCTGCATCATCCATATTGTATTTTTCAATTTGATTATATCTACGACCTGTAAGTTTTTCAAACTCTGCAAATACTTCATCAATTTTACCCGGAACTATATTCATAGTGTCACTGTGTTGACGAGCTTTATGCTCAAAGTGCCAATCTTCCTCAGTCTGAACACCGTGTGTAACAGGATGTTCAAAATCAAGCATATCATTCATCGGTTTATATTCACCAACAAAGTTATATGCATCATCATCACTCAACGGATGCATTCCCTGAGCAGTATGAGAAGTCAAGAAGCCATCTTGATTGACAACAACAGGAAGTCTAACATCATGGTCTTCTCCAACTTTAAAAGCAATTAAATTAAGGTCATATGCTTCTTGTGGATTGAATGCATCAAATTGAATCCAACCAGAATCACGAACCATATACATATCAGAGTGATCACAGTTAACATTCAATGGTGCAGCGAGTGCACGGTTTACAATATTTAAAACAATTGGTAAACGCATACCAGATGCTTGATAGAGTGTCTCAGCCATAAGAGCCAAACCTTGAGAAGCAGTTGCAGTTGCAACACGACCACCCGCAGCAGCGGCACCAATACAACCTGACATTGCAGCATGTTCTGACTCAACCATTACAAATTCACCTTCTACAAGGTTATCTGATTTGAATTTCGCATACCCCTCAACAATTGCAGTTGATGGTGTAATTGGATAAGCAGATACAACATCAACCTGTGCCTGTCTTAAAGCTTGAGCAGCAGCATGATTACCATCCCATACTTCTGTTTCATTTAATTCTAATTTATCAAATGCCATTATTTCTCCTTATCTTCTTTAGCAGGCCAATTTGCTATTTCTGTCTCTTCATCTGCTTGTTCTGGGAACATTAAAAGTGATTTTGGATTTGTAGGACAAACCTCAACACAAATTCCACACCCTTTACAGTGATCCATATCTACACCTATCATCTTTTTGTCTCTTGAAATAATAGAGATATCCGGACAATAAACCCAACAAAATTGACAATCTATACAATAATCTTTATTGTAAACCGGTTTTTCAAGTCTCCAGTCCGCTACACTTGCAGTAAAAGAGCTGTTTTGTGTATAGTTACGATCTTCTTGAAGTGTACCGGCGATATCACCAGCCTCACCTTCAAAAGTACGGAGAATTGCTCCGATTTCAAATTCATCCCAACCTGTATTTGCCATCATCAGCTCCTTATTTCACTTCATCATACGCACGTTGAATTGCTAGCATATTGCCATCAATAATCTTCTGTGGTAATTTTTTAAGAACTCTTTTCATGCTCTCTTTAAAAAACTCAATATCATACATTCCAGAAATTTTCATAAATGCACCAAGCATCGGTGTATTTGGAATAGCACGTCCAATTGTCTCATTTGCAATTGTAATACAATCAACAGTATAGACCTCTTTACCCTCTAATTTTGGTTGTGCCGCAATTAACTCTTCTTTTGTTAAATGCGTTGTAATAATATACTTTGTATCTTCTTTTCCATTTACAGTTACATCAGATGTGTAAACCAGTGCCGGATCGATAACAAATACATAATCTGGTTCCATGTATTTTTCATGATTCATAATAGGCTTATCATCTACACGATTATAAGCTGTCATTGCAGCTCCACGTTTCGCCGAACCATAAAATGCAAATGCTTGCACGTGCTTCCCTGTTGTAGAAATAACGTCTGCTAAACCCTTAGCACCTGTTACAGCCCCTTGACCAGCACGACTATGCCATCTGATTTCTAGCATAAATTCTCCTTCTTTTTTATCAAGAACTATTTAAATATTTTTCTTAATTCTGTTTATCTGTATTTTAGGCAACCGGCACTTAAATATAGCTTGATGTCATCACCTAGCTTATAATGTCAGCTCATTGTGTGATAAATTTCTACTTTTTAACCACATAATAGCCTCATATGTATCACTAAAAGTAACATCTGTAAATTTTTCAAGCTCCTCTTGTGTTGCATAACCACACAAAACTCCGACAGCTTTTACACCGGCAGATTCAGCTGCTATCATATCCATTTGTGTATCTCCAATCATCCAAATATCTTTATCCTCCGGATCAAATGCTTCCAATGCTTTGAGAATTGGCTCTGCATGCGGCTTTGGATATGTAACATTTTCTCGGCCTATAAGGACTTTAAAGTAGTGCATAAGTGAAAAATGCTCCATTAAAATACGAGAATACTTTCCTGTTTTTGTCGTGACAATACCAAGTTCAGCGAATTGACTCGCTTCAATAATTGCATCCTTTGCTCTTGCTAAAAGAACTGTTTTTTGAGTCGAGATCTCTCGATAGTGTTCTTTATAAACTGTTACAAAATCCCACACTCTTGCCTCTTCAACACCCAACCGAGCAAACATAACATCCAAAGGATGCCCTATTAAACACTTAATATCTTCATCTTTTGGATGTCTATATCCATAAAAATCAAATGCAAAATGAAAGCTTTCCAAAATTGCTTCTGTTGAATCAATCAGTGTACCGTCTAAATCAAATAATATTATCACTCTTTCTCCCATGATATATAGTTATGCCAAATACCACCAAGGGCAGGCTCAATGTTATGAATATTTTTATTAACCGCAGTAATTGAGTTTGGTATATATAAAAAGAGATAAGGATTATCCTGCGTTATAATACGAAACATCTTTTTCCACATCTTTGCAAGCTCTTTTTTATCTATAATAGACTGTGATTGTGCAATGAGCTTGTCGATCTGCTTATTATGATAACCGACAAGATTAAAGCCACCTTTTTTATCACTTGCACTATCCCAAAACATATAGGGATCAGGCGTTGGAGAGAGTCCCCAGCCAAGCAGTACCGTATCAAATTTATGCGGGAAAACAACCATATTTAAAAAGGCTTGCCACTCCATAATTCTCAATGTCACAATAACACCCGCTTTTTGAAGTTGATATTGCAAGATCTCTGCCGCATAGGGGCGAATAGAGCTGGAATTTGATGTCGCTATTTCAAACCGTAGCGGATGCTCTTTTGTGTATCCTGCTTCACGAAGCAGCTCTTTTGCACGCTTAATATTTTGTGTCGGTGCTTTAACATTCGGATTAAAAGCGATACTTCCCGGTAAAAAAGGTCCGGTACATACTTTGGCATGTTTAAAAAAGAGAATATCAATAAGCTCTTGACGATTAATTGCCAAGGAGAGTGCCTCTCTCACTCGAGGATCGGCAAACTTCTTTTTTCGCAGATTCAATCCAAGATAGGTATAAGAGAGTGAAATTTTTTCATAAATTTTAAATTTGTTAAAAAAATCTTTTTTAAGCTGTCGCTCTAATACCAAAGGTTCAATGTCACCAAGATCAAGTTGCCCTTTTTTTAGCATTAAAAGTCGAGTCATCGGATCGGCAATGACATGAAACGAGATCTTTTCAATTTTGGCTTTTCCTTCAAAATAGTCATCAAAAGCAGTGAGTTCAATATTTTTGGAAAACTCAAGCTGTGTGAGCTTATAGGGTCCTGTTCCTACAGGATGTGTATTGAACTTGGAATTCATCAAATTTTTTTCATCTTTTAAAATATGTTCAGGTAAAATCCCCATCATCCACGTCTCTAACGCTTTAAAATAAGGCTTTTTGTAATCAACTTCAAGAGTATAAGGATCAAGAATCTTGACATCTTTTACAAAACGAAAACCTGCAGCATAAGGAGAGACAACCTTCTCTGAAATAAGTGTTTTATAGGTAAAAAGAACATCTTTGGCAGAAAAATCTTTGCCATCATGCCATTTGACTCCGTGGCGCAGTTCAAATATGAGCGTTTTATTATCTTTAAAATAAAATTTTTTTGCAAGATCACCAATAATTTCACGATTATTTTTGTCATATTTGACAAGCCCGTTAAATAAAAATCCTGTAATTTCCGCAGAAGAAGAGTCTGTTGCAAGAATAGGGTTTAGCCGTGAGGGGTTTGCCGACGTTGCAAGCTGTAGTGTTGATGAGAAAAGCTCTGTAAAGAAGAGTATTAAAAATAGGTATTTCATAATAGTGAAATTATAGTATAAAAAAGTGTTTGTTGAGAGTGTTTAAAAAAAGAAAGATTTTACCAAGAGAAAACTCTCTTGATAAAAAGCAGCAAGACGATTAACGTTTGCTGAATTGGCGAGAACGACGAGCTTTTCTCTTACCTGGTTTCTTACGTTCAACAACACGTGCATCACGAGTCATCATACCTTCAGGTTTAAGAATAGTTTTTAACTCTGGGTTAAAAGCTACTAAAGCACGGCTAATACCGTGACGAAGAGCATCAGCTTGACCACCGAAACCACCACCTAAAGTAGTAGCAACGATATCAACACTCTCATTTTGTTTTGTTAAAACAAGTGGTTGTTTTACACGAAGTTTTTTCGCTTCAAGTCCACCCAACCAAGCATCTAATGAAAGACCGTTGATTGTAATTTTACCTGTACCTGGAGTTAACCATACTTTTGCGATAGACGCTTTACGACGACCAGTTGCGTAAATTTTGTTTGCCATGTAATTACTCCTTACTTAGCTAGTTGCGCTGTGTGAGGATGCTCAGCACCAGCGTAAACTTTTAATTTTTTAAGCATTTTAGCACCAAGCTTAGTTTTAGGAAGCATACCACGAGTTGCTAATTTGTATAGTTTCTCAGGGTTTTTCTCTAAAAGCTCAGTCATTTTAACACTCTTAGTAGAACCGAAGTAACCAGAGTGAGAAAAGTATTCTTTGTTTGCTATTTTACCAAGACCGTTAAATTTAGCCTTAGAAGCGTTGATGATAACTACATAGTCACCACAGTCAATATTTGGAGTAAAACATGCTTTGTTCTTACCACGAAGTATAGTAGCTACCTCAGTGATCATACGACCAAAAGTTTTACCTTCAGCATCAATCAAAACCCATTTTTGATCGATTTGTTCAGGAGTTGCAATTTTAGTAAATTTCATTCATGAACCTTTCGTAGGAATTTTTTAACAAACATCACGGTTAGGGGAGATCTGTTTAAGTGGCGAAAGTATAGCTACATAAACTTACAAGAAGCTGAATTTAAGTCATTTATAAGTTTTTATTGACTCTATCTAACACTTTTTTCAGATAGTTCATACTATACTACATTTACAAATAATAAATAAAGAGAATCTTTTATGCACAATAGAAATCTATTATATATAGCCATTATGCTAACCTCTTCAGCACTCTACAGTGCACAGCTTCTACCAAAACAAGCACTCAAGACAAACGGCTTACTGATCTATAATGTTCAACAAAAACATGTCTCAACTTTTAAAGATATGCTGCAAAAAGGGAATATTTTTGGCCGTTTACGAACAAATAATTTTTATTTTGCATATAATCACCAAGATAAGGGGCATCAAAACTCTCTTGCCGGCTCTCTAGGTGCAAGTTTTGTTTACAAAACAGCCTCTTTAAGTGGTTTTGATTTTACCCTTGGACTCTATGGATCACAAGCGTTTTTCAATCCAAAAGAGTTTGATAATAATATTAAACTCTTAAAATCGGCAAAAGATACTTTTAGCCGCTACAAATATGTTCATACCGGTTCAAAGGCGATCTATGCTTTTGGCCAAGCAAATATTAACTACAGATATTCAAAAACGGACTTTACTCTTGGACGCCAGCTTGTCGATACATTTTACACAAAAAGCAATGACACAAAAATGATACCCAATACCTTTGACGGCTTTACAATCAGCTCTAAAGATCTCAAAAAAACAACACTAAAATTTGCTTATCTTACGAGAGAAAAATTACGTAATCATGAAAATAACCATGCACTTTTTATGTATGATGATTCAAATCCGGCGGATTACTCCTACTGGAGTGGTAATGATGATTCGGCAATGCATCGTGGTATCAGCTATACCCGACTTAAAGCGGCAGGAAAAGCAACAGATGCACCTTTAATTGTTGTAGATGCGAAGAACAATTCACTCAAAAAACTCCAAATCAACTTGAGTGCCTACGCTGTTCCCTCTCTTCTTTCTCAAGTCATGGGAGAACTAAACTATACACTCAACTTCAAAAATTTCAGACTTATTCCGGGTATTCGTTATATTGAGCAGTTTGATAATGGTGCAGGTGCAATTGGTGGTGCATCACTCCTTGGAAATGCAACCCAAGCAGATCCCCATGGATATAAAGATCCAAATTCACTCAATGCACAAATGATAGCAGCACGCCTTGCAGCAAAAATTGCAGACTATAAAATTACATTTGCCTACACAAATGTTCTTGACAAGGCTGATCTCGTCACACCGTGGAGAGGCTTTCCGACAGCAGGATATACCCGTTCAATGGGTGTTTACAACTGGAGAGCGAACACTCGTTCATACCGTCTTGAACTTATAAAAAATGCAAATGCAAAAGGAGTTTATATCAAACCATTTCTGCAGGCTTCTATCCTCTATATAGATGCCGATGAGAAAAAAGCAATTTTAGAAGATAGTATTGTCTATTATTTTGGTATAGTTCAAAATATTTCAAGTATGCCTGAGATTCAATATCGTGTTCGTCTCGGTTATCGAGATTTTATAGGTGATGCTTCTAAAATATCTAGCTACCTAGATACACGTTTTGAGATAAACTACCTCTTTTAGGAGAAACAGTGAAAAAGATTATTTTATTGACCTTTATAGCAACAACACTGCTGCAAGCACAAACCATTACGGTTGCCCTTGCAGCCAATGTAAGCTATGCTATTAAAAGTTTAGAAACTGCTTTTAAACAACAACATCCAAAGACAGATCTCCGTATTATTATCGGAGGAAGTGGAAAGCTCACAGCCCAAATCAAAAATGGTGCACCCTATGATATTTTTATGGCAGCAAATATGCGCTATCCCCAAGCACTTTATAATGAAAAAATGGCAATTACAGCCCCTAAAATTTATGCCAAGGGTTCACTGGCGATTTTAAGCAAAAAGGAGCGTGATTTTTCACAAGGCATAGCCATTGTAACAGATAAGAGCATACACCGCATTGCTCTGGCAAATCCAAAAAGTGCACCTTATGGAAAAGCGGCACTTGAAGCACTCAAAAATGCAAAACTCTATGACAAAGTACGTAAAAAAGCTATATATGGAGAGTCTATTGCGCAGGCTTTAAGCTACACAATACGAGCTGCAGATCTTGGTTTTATTGCAAAATCGGCACTCTATTCGCCAAAACTACAACACTTTAAAGAGGGCAAAAACTGGATAGAGGTCAATCCAAAACTCTACCATGCAATCGATCAAGGTGTTGTTATCTTAAAATATGCAGACAAGAATAAAGCAGCAAAGGAATTTTATCTCTTTCTCTTTAGTCCAAAAGCAAAAGCTATTTTTAAAAAATATGGATATAACTTTTAATAATGCACTCAATCAACTTTGAACCATTTATTTTATCATTTCAGTTGGCATCTCTGACAGCCCTTATTCTATTCTGTATTGCCCTACCGCTTGCTTGGTATCTTTCACAAACAGAATCACGTTCAAAACCTTTTATTGAGGCAATAACAGCCCTTCCAATTGTTTTACCACCCTCTGTTCTTGGTTTTTATATTCTCTGGGCTCTCTCATACAACTCACCTATAGGTGCTTTTTTTGAGGACAAACTCGGCATTAAACTGGTCTTCTCTTTTACAGGACTCGTCATTGCCAGTTGTTTTTACTCACTTCCTTTTATGGTTCAACCTCTACAAAACGGTTTTGAATCTCTCAATAAAAGTATGCTTGAAGCAAGCTACATTGCAGGAAAAAGCAAATTGACAACACTCTTTCGAGTTGCCCTGCCTAATATGAAATCATCCCTTTTGACGGCAATTATCATCACCTTTGCGCATACCGTCGGTGAGTTTGGTGTTGTTTTAATGGTTGGTGGAAGTATTCCGGGAGAGACAAAAGTTGCTTCTGTCGCTATCTATGAAATGGTTGACATTATGGACTATCACACTGCACATATCTACAGTGCCATTATGCTTGGGATCTCTTTTATTGTTCTTTTATCTCTCTATATTTTCAATGCAAAACAGACGAAAAGGCTTACCTTATGATAGATCTTAATATTACAAAAGAGCTTCATGGTGCACAAGGAACAATGCAACTCAACTGTAAAACAACAATACAAGAGGGCGAATTTGTAGCCTTAAGCGGGAAAAGCGGAAGTGGGAAAACAACACTGTTGCGTATTCTTGCAGGACTTGAAAATGCAAAAGGAACTATTACTGTCCATCAACAAAAATGGCTTGACACAAGCTTCACTCTTGTACCACAAAAACGAAAAATTGGCTTCGTATTCCAAGACTATGCGCTCTTTGAGAATATGACAGTTGAGCAAAATCTGCTCTATGTAGCAAAAGATCCGCAACTTGCAGAGAAACTTCTTGCCTTAACGGAACTAACACAACTCAAAAAACGCTATCCTAACAGTTTAAGCGGAGGACAAAAACAGCGTGTAAGTATATGTAGAGCTTTAATGAAAAAGCCAAAAATACTCCTTTTAGATGAGCCTCTCTCTGCACTGGATCTTACTATGCGAAACAAACTCCAAGAGGAGTTACTGCTATTGCATAAAGAGTTTCATACCACTACCATTATGGTTACACACAATCCAGCCGAGATCTATCGCTTAGCATCAAGAGTTATTATTCTTGAAAATGGAACAATAATTCAAGATACAAAAACAGAAGATATCTTGTACGATCTCGCTCCAACAGAAGGGTCTATTACTTTAAGGGGAGAAGTTTTACATACAACAAAAAACACTGCTCTTGTGGCAGTAGGAAAAAAGAGAATAGAGATCACACTAACAACACAACAGGCGCAGCAACTCTCTTTAGGTGAAAAGATCAAATTTCGTGCGACACATTTTCAACTCTGCTAAATTCATACCTTTAAAAGGGAGATCTCATCCTCTAATAGATAGCAGAGATACCCTTGTACCTCGGCATTTGTAATCGTTGCAACTGCCTGAACATACGAACGAACCTGATTTATATGTTTTTCTTGCATCTTTTTTGAGCTCTTATAATCAACAACAATATAGCTCCCGTCTTTTTTCTCAATTAGAAGATCGATATAGCGTAAATTTTTTTTATAACGGAGTGCTTTCTCTGCAAAGTAGCGACCTCCCTCTAAAAGTTTTTGAAAGCTTTTATCATTAATAAGAGATTCAATTCGTCTGATAATGGCATCGATTTCATCCATATCCAAAAGAAAACCATACTTAGCAAGCAGCTGATCTTTCACATTATCAAGTGCCAAAGAAGAGAACTCCTCTAACATCTCAAGAGCATAATGCATCGCTAAACCAAAATGAATAGCATTAAGATCTTCCTCTTTTTCACTCTCAAGTGCCAATATTTCACTTTGTGATCCATAATAAAGTTCTTCATATGGTAAATGTATGCTCTTTTTTAAATCCTGCTTTGGAACCTTTACAAGCTCTAAATGCCCTCTTGTACCAACTTCAAGATCTAAAATATCAAAACTGGATTTTTCAGGTTTTTTAATAATAAAAAGATGCTCTTTTGCTCTAGTGAAAGCTACGTATAAAGCATTTAAACTATCTTCATAAAGCAATCTTTTCTCTTTTTCTAGAGCATTTGCATAAATAGGATCTATGGCATCTCGTCCGGCCATTCTCAAATAGATATTTTGTAAAGTTATACCGTCATACTCATAAATAATACTCTCTCGTGAAGCCGGAGCCTGTGTCAACCTATCCATAATGATGACATGTTTATACTCTAGCCCTTTTGATTTATGTATTGTCAAGACACGAACACCACTCAGGTCAGAAGCTGCTGCACTCATTTCAAGACGTTCATAGTCAAAAATCAACGCATCAATATCTCTATAGTTCTCCAAAGCACTTAAAAAACGCAAACTATGGAAATCATCACTAAAAAGTCCGTAACGTTCAATACATACACGAACTATATCTATAATGCCAACACTCTTGAGATCAATATGTGGAATTGTTCGTGGTTCTTGTGCAATCAAAGCAAAAAAGTTCTCTTTATAGATCGCTTCATGAAAATAGAGATATTTTAAATACTCCAATATTGCCTTTACACTTCGCTGGTTAATCAATTTTGTTGTTGTCTCCGTCACAACTTCAATATTATGTTGTTGTAGAAGATTTTTTACAGTTTCCCCATCGCCATTTGTAGCAGCAAGAATAGCAATATCGTTATGATCTGCACCACGCGATAAAAGATCCTCAACCTCTTTTAAAACAGCTTCAAGGAGATCATTGTTCTCTACAACTGAGACAAAACCGCCATTTGCTTCCGTTCGGGTAAGCTGTGGAGTATAGTTTTCTATTTTTGAAATAAAAACATCATTTACAAATGTAATAATCTCTTTTTGAGAACGATAATTGGTAAGCAGTTTATGTACTTCTGTTGCATTCTCTTGCGCAACAACATTAAAAAGAGCCGACACACCTCCTCTAAAACGATAAATTGATTGTTTCACATCCCCAACAAAAAAGAAACTTCCATTTTCAAAGATACCATTACCGGAGGTTATCTCTTGAATAAGTGGTTTTAAAATTTTATATTGTAAAATACTGGTATCTTGAAACTCATCTAAAAGCATATGCTCAATTGTGCTATCAAGTCTAAAATAGAGAAATTCACTATCATTCAAACGATTCAAAATTGTAAAAACCAAATGCGTAACATCTGAAAAACCAAGTTCACTCTCTTCTATATAAAGTGCTTTTTTTGCCTTTTTATACAAAGCGCTTAATTCGCTCAGTGCTGCAAAAAAATTCTCTTCTTTTGCTCGGTTATAATCTCGAACAGCTTTTTGAATAGTAAAAAGAGCCTGATCCATCTCTGGAGTATAGCACTTCTTAAACACCCAATACTCCAAACTCTCTTTAGCAACCCAACTCTTTAATCTCAATGTCTCAAAATTAGAAACATCCACTGCTTTTTTCAAACTGTCAGATGCACCTTTACAACTAAAAACAATCCTTTGCAGATCTCCAAGAGCCGACATAGCTTCTGCTTCAAAAGCATCAACAGATTTACGATGAAAAACAATATTTTTAAGCTCCTCCTCTTTTTCATAAAAAGCATCTAATAGTTTAAAAATATCACTCACTCTTTTTTTTGACTCTAATGCTAAACTGACAAGAAGATCTCTTTTTCCCGCAACTGTTACCTCTTTTAAGAAACGTTCCAATAATTTAATTTCATGCTGAGAAGCATGCGTTGTAAAATCAGGCATTAAAGATGCATAGAGTGAAAATTTTCTCAAAATCTGTGTAAAGAAACTATCAATTGTCATAATTTTTGTATGCGTACTTAAAAAAGTGGCTAAAACTTCTGCTCTTTGTGCCAAGATCTCCTCTTTAGAAATCTCCGTAACTTTAACAATCTCTTCAAGTTCACCTCTGTTATGAAGATCTTCAAGCGTCTCAACAATTCTTTCACTCATTTCAGAAGCTGCTTTATTTGTAAAAGTTAATGCTAAAATTTTTGAGGCATCAGCCCCTTTAAATAACAAAGAGAGGTAACGTACAACCAACATAAAAGTTTTTCCACTTCCTGCACTCGCTTCATATGCCAAATTATGAATAAATGCCATTTTAGCCCCTCCCACACATTAAAGAATAGGGACAAAATTGACACTGTTTAATATCTTCACATAATGCAAAATTCACCTCTTCAATATTCAAGAGATCTTCTATATGAGCATTTAGAAGTGCTAATTTTTCCTCTAAAAAAGCTTCAGGAACAGTCACACCTTCTTTAAGATCATAAAAAGCACATTCACTTACATTTCCTTCAGCACCGGCAAGCAAATAGTAAAACTCCAACTGAAAATCTGTTGCTTCAGTGACACTTTTTTTTGTATAAAGGTTATAAGAACCCGTTTTATAATCAAGAACACTTACAAGGTTCTCTTTTGTATCTACTCTATCTATTTTCCCTTGCAAAACTATACCGCGATAAGGTACTTTAAAACTCTTTTCAACATGACGAACTTGCCATCCCTCTGCAAAACGTTTTATCTCATTAGCAACAAAAGCACGTAATTCTCTTTTTTTTAGGGCAATTAAATAAGATTCAAACTCACTTCTTCCTTGTAATTCTTGTAACTCTTTTTGCAGATCTTTTTCTAAAAGTTTTGCATCATCATAAAACGTCCGTTTCCTATAGAGATTTTCCAAAGCCTTATGTACAACATTCCCTATTTCATACTCTTTTGGCATATCCTGAGGGATAACGTGCTCTTTAATATGTGCCACATACCTATAGTAATAACGACGTTTACAGCTCAAAAAAGTTTTTAGACGAGATGCAGAAAGCTCAATATCTTTAAAGGAGTAAGCTTCGACTATCTCCTTTATTTGAGGCTGTAATTTCTTATTTTGCTTTAAAAGAATATTTGCAAAGGCAAGCTCATTATCACTGCTCTTTACTTTAATAGCCAACTCTTTTAAAAAACGTGATGCACCTACTTGTGCAGAATCCACATAACAGATAGCTACCTCTTGAGAGTGACGTATCAACATCTCATAATAATGTTTTTGCAAATTTTCACGCTCTTGCATCGTTGGTAAACCGGCAATTTCCCGTAATGCTGTATTTAAAAACATATCTTTATTGCTACGTTTTGGTACATTTTGTTCATCAAAATCTATAATAATAACAGCATCAAAATGAACACTTCGTGTCTCTAAAACACCCATTACTGTTATCTTTCCACCGCGAATATCATCAAGAGTGCGACTCGCTAGACGCTGCATAAAGAGCGTAAAGACTAAACGAAAATTCATATCTAAAACAAAAGGTAAAATTTTTGAAAAACTATGAAGCTCTTCTTGGAATATAGCAAGTTCTGCTTTATCTGTAATTTCAGATGCAAATTCCTGCATTAAAGCTATAAAATCAAGCTCTTTCATACTCTTTTTATATATTGGGCTCAGAAGCATATAGAGTGTTTCTCCATCACGCTTTAAACGATAAATATTTTCATAACTCTTATCATCCAGTAACATTTTGGCTGCATTCATCTTTTTATAAATGGAACTCTCTTGAAAATTTCTCCCCATAGCAAAATTAAGATTCGCCTTTATATCAAAACTGCGTATTAACTCCGCGCGTTTCTCATTTGGCAATATAACAGCTATCTTTTCAGCACTATACCCTTTTCGTATAAATTCATAAATCTTCTGTTTTATAAAAGCTACTTCCAAGAGTGGTTCACTAAAACTGACACATTGCACTGCTGTTTTTCGATCCTCAATAGCAAACTGTTTTGTTGTTTTTGTATTTAAATTAAGTTTATAAGCCCTGTTAGGTTGTATATCGAAACCTATTTTTTGAAGTTTCTTTTGCATTTTAGTATTAAAACGACTTGTTTCAAATTCCACTGTAATCCTACAATATTGTGTTGCCTCTTCTAAAAGTTGTAACTCAAAATTTGTTAAATAACCTGCTGCTTGAATTATAATTTCTTTATATTTTTTTAAATATGCACTGTTGAGTCTATATCTTTTGGGTAAGAAGATTGTATCTATAAGATTTTTTTCTATCGTAAGTTGCTCATATCTATAATAGAGCTCTTCCAAAATAGTAATATGTTCTTCATATTCAGCATAAAAATCTGCATTTTTCAGAGCTTTAATATCATAAAGTTCTGCACTAAGTTCTTCAAAAAATTTGAATATATAAGAGGAGTTTTTTGTAAAAGTAAAAAAATTTCTTTCTATTTGCAGATTGGAAAAATTTTTAAAATTTGAAGCTTCAAGAAGAAGAAGTGTACGTGTGTCATTATCCATAAATCTCTCTCCCGAGACGAGAGAGATTTTGGATATAAATTCACTCATAGTAATATAGTTAGGAAGAAAAAGAGTCTCCTCTTCTACTTCTAACTGTCGCTGGCGAATAGCACGAGCAGATGGAAGAACTATAAGTGTTTCATCCATCACCTAAAAAGTTGTTTCCTCACGAATTTTACGAATATGATCCGGTCGTGTATCTGTTTTTATACTGTAAAAACGATAATCTTTTCCAACATTAACTTTTAGTAAAAGGTTCCACGCACCTTTTTTAGGAAATTTCACATCACTAAAAAGATAAAGGTCATCCGTTACTTTAGGATTTTTTATCGTTTTATCAAAATCATGAGAGTCAGGACGACTAACAGCTAAGACCATTTCAGCACCTTTAACAGGCCTACCATCTACAGTTGTTAATTTATAGGTAACATCACATGCACCCTCTTTAATTTGAGGTGTCACACAACTCAATTTATATTTTTTATCAAAGGCAATACGTGCTTTAATAAAATCATTCACCTTTGCATCTGCATCTTGATAATTTGTCATATAAGCATCACTCTCTTGAATATTTGCTTTACTTGTGACAATAATTGTACCAACACCCATACAAAACACCAGTGTAATTGCAGTCCCTATTGCAAAGGGCCACAATTTACCACTTTTTATAATACTCATCCTTATGTTTCCTTTTATAAATTTGTCTTCTAATATACATAATAATAGCATATAAAACAAAACCATAGAACAATACTTTTACATAAAAGAGCATCTCTTGATTTGTATCACTGTCAAACCCATCACCAAGCGTTACACCCTTAGCACGTGCGATCTGCTGTGCAATATCCAAATAGCCGTTAAACATTGCTGCCGAATATTTTGTTTCTGCTGTCATCTCTTTTGATTTCACACCCAAAAGTGGCAGTATTGAACCTCCGGTATGTGACATTATTTTTTTAAAATCATGCCATGAGCGTGCACAACTAACACTTAAGACAAAAGCCTGTACATATGATGTAACAGGACTTAAAACCTGTGCTTTATTAAAATACTTATATAAGGTCTTGTCATTAACTTCAATATCAACAGATTTATCCATTTCTGAAAATGTCAATAAAACAGTTGGTATCGTTGTATTTTTAAGAACTGATTTTTCATAAGCCACCATACTGACACCTGATGGAAGCTCTTTCAACATTGCAAGCTTCAATGCAATACCTGTTTTTTTATACAAGCGACTTCCCAAATCTTCTATATCAGCTGTAAATTTAGGATTATGAATAACATCATCTTTATATAAATACTCTGCAAAAAGTTCTGTGTGAAAAGTTATAATGAGGATGAGGGCAAAAAGCCCTCTAGTTAAAGATTTCAAATAAAAAACCTTAACCTACGAATAAGTGATTTGGTGTTACCACCGCATACAATGTATAAACTGCCATAATTACAAGGCCCCATGCACAAATTTTATCCATCATTTACTCCTTATTTAGCATCGACAATATGTTTATAATTGTCAGTGCTAAACATTTTAATTGATTTTTCATCTTTGATTTTATAGTAGTTTTCAGCATTAGCATGTTGCACACTTATTGCATTCACACTTAAAAAAGCGAGAATACTTAAAAGTAATGCAGTAGCAATTAAACCACCAGTTAAACCATCAAGAGCCCAAACATTTCTATTTTCATTCATGTTACTCTCCATCTTTACTTAAGCTCATTACATATGCTGCAATAGCTTCTTTTTGTTTTTTGTTCAATCTGTCCATAACAGGCATAGTACCGATAGCACCTTTTTTACCGTTGTCAAGAACATCAATAATAAGTCGTTTATTCCAAGTAGCAATATCTGGAGCAACTTGTGGCATACCTTTACCATCTGGTCCGTGACATGAAGCACAAGTATTAGCAAATACTTTTGCACCTGCACTGTTTTTATCTTTCAATCCACCGCCAACAAAGTTAGCAACTTCATCAATCTCTTTATCAGTAATCAATGCACCAGTAGCAGCGTTAAAAAGACCGTTACGATCTGGCATCATTGAACCTTTGTAAAGAAGGTTGTTTTGTGAACCATGGTTAACAACATATTTTACACTTTTAGCAGAAATTCTTTTATTAAGATCTGCTGCGTCTTTTTCGTTATTACCATCAGCATTTAAACCGTGACAAGCAACACATTCAACAAGGTAAACTGATTCACCCATATCAACGAGTCTGTCACCCTTGATATTACCATACTCTTTTTCAAATGCTGCATTTGCCGCAGCAGAATCTTCATTGTACTCACCAATTTGTGAATATGCATTTACAGGATAACCCATTGTAAAGTACCACATACCCCAAATAATTGTACCAATAAATATAATTGCCCAACCAAATGGTACCGGGTTTTTATATTCACCAATATTATCCCAAGACTCATCTGCCAACTCACCAGTTGCCGTATCAGTCTGCATTTGACGAACATACTTGATTACAACAAAAACTGTAATAATTACAAGTGCAACCGCACCCGCAATCGCAAGCATATTAACGATATCACCATTTAAACCACCCTTTTGGTAACCTACTGTTGCGTAAGTTGCACCAAGCATTGCAGCTGTAATAATGAGTCCCCAAACATAAAGCTTGTTCATGTATCTCTCCTATTTTTCTTTTTCGTCAGATATAGGCTTTACCGGAGTAGAGTCTATATCATCATCGAGTGCCATTTTGCTGTAGTGTTCATAATCAACGCCGGTTGCATCCTTCCTGTTTTTATAGAGATGGTAAATATATGAATAACTCCCAACCACTAAAAAAACTACTAAGAAAAAATAACCGTACGCTGCAAATTCATTAAAAGTCACTACTCAACACCTTCCTATTTTAAACTGTTTAAGTATGCAATGAGTGCAACAATCTCAGGAATTTTACCTTGAGCTACTGCATCTTTAACATCTTGATCTTTCATATGCGCCGTAACTTCTTTTGCTTCTTCTAAAGCCAATTTATGAGCTTCAGCAATAGATTTACCCATTGGAACAACAATAGTAGAACCATCTTTTGTTGGAATAGGTTTGTTATACGGTTCACCGAAGAACTCTGCATTTGTTAACTGTGTAGCATATGCAGTATCGATATCTACAGTATTTTTAAATAACCAAGGGTATCCTGGCATAATACTTGACGGAACAATAGACTGAGGGTTTTTCATGTGATTCTCATGCCACTCAGTAGTTCTGTAGTTACCTACACGGTGTAAATCTGGACCAGTTCTTTTAGAACCCCATAGGAATGGACGGTCATACGCATATTCACCACTTAAAGAGTAGTGACCATAACGATCAGTTTCAGATTTAAATGGACGAATAAGTTGTGAATGACAAGCATTACAACTGTTTTTAATATAGACATCACGTCCAGCCTGCTCAAGTACGGTTGGTGGTTTAGTACCAATTACCGGACGAGAAGCTTGTGCGAAGTTTGGAACAATTTCAATCAAACCTGCAAACGCAATTGTAACAAATACACCTACCGAGAACAAGAATGGGTGTTTTTCTAACCAATGAAACATAATATATAATCCTCCCTTTCTTAAGCGCCCATAGGCGAAGCATTTAAACGCTCAGCATCAACAACTTTATCAGATGTCCATGTTTTGTAAATATTATATGCGAACATAAAGAATCCAATTAAGAATAACAATCCACCTGTACCACGAAGTGCATAGTAAGGGTGAAGTACATCAACAGTATCCATGAATGAGTAAGCCAAGTTACCAAATTCATCATGTGCACGCCACATCATACCTTGAGTAATACCAGAAATCCACATAGAAGTAAAGTAGAAAACGATACCTAAAGTTTGGATCCAGAATTGTGCAGCCATAAGACCTTTTGAATAAAGCTCACGTTTAAATACACGTGGTGCCATATGGAAAAGTGCTGCCATAATCATAAATGCAACCCAACCAAGAGTACCATCATGTACGTGACCAACGATCCAGTCTGTAAAGTGAGCAATAGCATTAACTGATTTAATAGCTTGAATTGGGCCTTCTAGTGTTGAGAACATATAGAAAGTAGATGCAAGTACCATAAATTTAATTAATGGAGATGCTGCAACTTGTTGCCATTCACCCTTCATTGTAAGAAGCATATTGATCGCTGAACCCCATGACGGTAAAATAAGAACTACCGAGAAGACAGAACCCATTGTCTGCATCCAGTCAGGAACAGTTGAGAATAACAAGTGGTGACCACCAGCCCAAAGATATACAAACATTAAACCCCAGAATGAAAGTAAAGACAATTTATAAGAATAAATTGCTTGACCAGACTCTTTTGGTAAAAAGTAGTAAATCATCGCAATAATAGGAACCGTAAATACAAATGCAACCGCATTGTGTCCATACCACCATTGTACTAGTGCATCATTTGTACCAGCATACATAGAGATAGAGTGGAACCAATCACCAATGTTTGTTTCACCAGCCGGTGAAGTAGCAAGCATAGTAGGAATTTCCATATTGTTAAACAGGTAAAGCATAGCCACACCTAAGAATGTAGCAATGTAATACCATACAGAAATATAAAGTGATTTTTCACGACGGATACCAATTAATCCGAAAATTGAAACACCCCAAAGTACCCATACCACAACAATAGCGATATCTACTGGCCACTCAAATTCAGCATACTCTTTTGAAGAAGTATACCCCATAAAAAGTGAAACTACTGCTGCAGCAACACCTAAAACATATAGCCAAAATTGTAGTTTACCTACAAACATTAAAAATTTAGATTCAGCCATAGATACTTTTAGTACCCTTTGACCAACATAAAACCAAGTAGCAAAAATACCACTTACCGTAAAACCAAATGCAACTGAGTCAGTATGCAATGGACGAAGACGACTGAAGTTTGTGTATTCAGCAATACCATGACCAAAGGCAGTATTTAGCCCTGGAAAAGCAAGCTCAAATGCAATAAATACACCGATACTCATACCAACAATTCCTAAAACAACTGTTGTTAGCATAAACATCTTTGCAACCGTATAGTCGTACTCTAATGGACGATTCTCCATATATAGCCTCCTTAAGATTCAAAGCAATAAGTTTCACAAGTATAAAGAAAAAACACTTATGAAACTAATCAACACTTGTATATTAGCAGGCTTATGTTTAAATAATCTTAATTTTTAGTAATTTCTATTGAAATATTATCTTTTTGTTTAGTTTTGGAATTTTATTTGTACTTAAGATATAGAAGTTTTATCGTCAAGTTAAGTAACACTTATAGTGCTACTTATTTTTGTTTAAGAAGAGAGAGAAATTCGGAAAATATATATGCACTCTCTTTTGGTCCAGGAGAGGCTTCTGGGTGATGTTGCACAGAGAAGATAGGCTCATCTTTATAGCGCAAACCTTCAATTGTACCATCAAAAAGATTTGTATGTGTCACATCTGCAATTTCTGTAATATTATCAGGAACATTATAGTTATGGTTTTGTGCGGTTATCTCTACTAATCCTGTCTGTTCATTTTTAACGGGATGATTACCTCCGTGATGACCAAATTTTAGTTTAAAGGTATCATAGCCATGTGAAATAGAGAGAAGTTGATGACCCAAACAGATCCCAAACATTGGTACTTTTGCACTAATAAGTTTTTTGATCTCTTCTTGCTCTTTTTTAAGAACAAGCGGATCCCCTGGTCCATTTGACAAGAATACACCATCAATTAATTTTGCTTTATATTTTTCAATAAGGTCTTCTGCTATAAAGTCATTTGGCACAACTTCAACATCAATTTTTGCATGCACAAGCTCATTGAGGATATTACGCTTCACACCAAAATCGATAACAACAATTTTTGCTTCTGCTTCCGGTGCTTCGTCATAAGAGAATGCTCTATAGTTATATGTACTTGAAGTATGTTTATACGCTTCTTTTGTACTTACCTGTTCAATATAATTGACATCTTCAATTCTAGGAGAGTTAAGCAGTAGTTTTTTAAGCTCCTCTTTATCAGAAATTTCTGTTGAAGCTATCATCATCATAGCCCCCTCTTTACGAAGCATTTTTGTCAAATAACGTGTGTCAATATCACACAACCCCATAACATTAAATTTTTTCAAAAAATTTGCAAGAGAATCTTGAGCTCTGAAGTTTGAATAGCGGTCTTGATAACGGCGAACAATCATCCCTTTTGCATGTGCTGCAAGCGATTCCATATCTTCATCATTAACACCTACATTGCCAATTTCAGGCATTGTAAATGTCACAAACTGACCTGCATAAGAGGGGTCACTCATAATCTCCTGATAACCGCTCATAGAGGTATTAAAAACAATTTCACCTACTTCTGTTTTATCTGCACCAAAACTTGATGCTTCCAAAAAAGTACCATTTTCTAAATATATCCAAGCTTTTTTTAGTGACTCCATAACTACTCCATTCCTCTTTTTGTAAGCTCTTCACGATAAAGTTTTTCATACAGGATCTCAAACTCGTCAGTCCCCGGAATAAATCTTCTTTTATAAGAACGAATTTTATCCATAACAGCATCTTCAATCTCAGAACTATTCGCTAAAAATGATGTTATAGCACTAAAAATAATATTTTTTACACGATTTTCACTTACATCAAAATGAATTAAATCTTCTTCGTAAAGTTCATCTAAAATCTTATGTGCAAGATCTGAAAAACGTTCATCATAATCCAAAATAATATCAAATTGTGGTGCTAATTTTTTCTTGATCATAAAAAAGAGTTGTCGCTCATCAGCAAGCATAAACTCTATCTCCTCTTCATTCTCTTCAAGATACTCATTTACTTTCTCTTCAAGTGCCATCTCTTGTTTAACATTTTCTATTAAAACTTTTTCGGCCTCTTTGGCAACAGGTTCCAAGCCTTTTGTAAGCGTTATTACACCACTCTTTGCTAAATCAACAGATATTTTATTGGCGATATGGGGAATGGTTTTTAAAGATACTTTCATAATGGCGACCCTGCTTATTTATTTAAATTGAAACATTTTACTATAAATAAGGTAAAAATCTTATTAGAGGATCTATTTTGCTAATAAAATTGTTAACTGAGATGCTTTTTGTGGATCCATTTTCGACAAAATTTTACCAACAACTTTTGGCTTGAGAGATTGTAAAATCTTTGCTGCTTCAACCGCTTGCATATCTTCTAATATACCTGCTGCTGCACCCGCTTTCATTTTTGCATAAGTTTGTGCTATTTTATCCATCTTCGTAGATTGGATAGCTGCTAAAATTTTCTTATTTTCAGTAAGCATTTTCTGAATTGATTTCTCTTTTTTTGTTACGGTTTGTAGTTTGAGTTCAAGCTCTTTTTCTGCAATGGAGATCTTCTTCTCTTTCTCTTTTAAGAGCTCTTCTGTCGCAGTTTTTAATGCTTGTAGGGACTGTTTTTGTTCATCAATACGTTCTAATTCAACAAGCAATTCGCTCTTTCGCTGTTTAAAGATCTCGGTACATTCAAAAAGTTTATCATTACTATTTGATGCAAAAACTGAAAAACTCAAAAGAAAAATAAGAGCAACAAAACGCATTACAAAACCTCTTTCAATCTAGTTTTTCGATCATATGTCATAAGCGCCACTTCATCTAAAGCTTTTACTTCTGCTCTTTTTTGTTCATCCAAAATCTTGTGAACTTCTTGAAGATGTAAATATTTAAACTTCTCATGTTCCATCATTATACGCTTCAAAGCCTCTTTTGCTTCCAAAAGTTCACTATTCGCTTCTTGTAAAAGCTGCTCATTTTTTGCAATGACTCTTCTTTGCGCATCCAAAAGTGCTCTGTTTGCCATAAAATCAGAAATAACACCTTTTTGCAGAGTCGGAATTGCCTCTAGCTGTGCAATTGCCTCCTCTAAAGCTTTTTTTGTAACAATAAACTTTTGATTTGCTTGTTCAAACAAGCGTTCACTCTTTTGCATTGCATCTTTTTTAAGTGCAACCAAAGAGCTAAAACGAGTTTTCATAATTTGACAATTCCTTTTTTAAAGGATTATTGTATCTTCTCTTTCTGGGGAAGTAGAGATAATACCGACTTTTGTTTGACTAATCTCTTCGATCAGTTTAACATAATCTTGTGCACTTTGAGGTAAATCTTCAAATTTTCGTACACCTACTGATTTATCCCAACCTTGAAAAGTTTTATAAACAGGTTTTACATTTTCAAGATCTACCGGTACATAATCTATCTCTTTGCCATTATATTCATACGCAACACAAACCTTCACTTCATCAAAACCATCAAGTACATCAAGTTTCATCAGTGCAAGTTCATCACAACCGTTTAAACGGCTTGCGTAACGTGTAGCTACGGCATCAAACCAACCACAACGACGTGCACGACCTGTTGTTGTACCAAATTCATGCCCCTGCTCACCAAGACGCTTTCCATCTTCACCTAAATCTTCACTTGGGAATGGTCCATTTCCAACACGAGTACAGTATGCTTTTACAATTCCTGTAACTTTACCAATATCTTTTGGATTGAGTCCTAAACCAGTACATGCACCAGCACTTACAGTTGAGCTTGATGTAACATATGGGTATGTTCCATGATCAATGTCTAACATCGTTCCTTGAGCACCTTCAAGTAAAACACGTTTACCCTCAGAATCAAGTGCACGCCATACCATTTGTGTCGTGTCTGTGATAAAAGGAGCAAGTTTCTCTTTAAAAGAGTTAAGTTCAGCTAAGAGATCCTCTCGTTTTGGAGCATATAACTCCATTACATCAAAGATAGGTTTGTTTTGCTCAAAATAGTCTAAAATTGTTTGACACAGTTTTTCAGGATTTAACAACTCACCAACACGATGACCAATACGGTTAATCTTGTCAGAGTATGCAGGTCCGATCCCTTTTCCAGTTGTACCGATCGCTTTATCACCTTTAAGGCGCTCTTTTGCCTGATCGATCATTGCATGGTAAGAGAGATTTAAGTGTGCTTTGTCAGAGATATAAAGACGCCCCTCTAAATTTTCGAACTGTTCCATCTCTTCAATAATAGATGAAGGAGAAACAACCACACCATTTCCAATGACATTCACAGCTTTCGGATTTAAAACACCGGAAGGAACAAGGTGTAGTGCATATTTAACACCATCAACCCAAATCGTATGACCTGCATTGTGTCCACCTTGAGAACGACAAACCATATCATACTCTAGTGCCAATTTATCTACGATCTTCCCTTTACCTTCATCACCCCACTGAATACCTACAATTACATCTGCTTTATTTCTACTCATCTTATTTTCCCTCTTTCTCTAATGCTTCACACAAAGCATCTGTATATATTGCAAAGCCTACCGAACGTAATTCTCCGTTTGAATATCTCCCACCACGTGCATAAACTTCATTATCTACTATTGCACGAAAATAGAGTTCATCATAATAGAGCATTTTCGCATAGTAAATAGGTGCAAGCACAACATTTGTTGATTGCAATTCACTACACAACTCTTTCATTTTCATAAGCTCTGTAGCAATAACATCAGGTGCAATAGCAATAACTTCATCAACCTGTTCCATATCTTGCAGATAGACAAGTTTGGTCAGCCATTCAACCTTTAGACTAATAAATTTATCAATATTAATATGTCTAAAATCATCAATACTCAATGTTTCAAACATCTCGCTCACAAGACGCGGTATTTTCATATTTGAAACCTGAAGCAGAGGTTCAAGCTCAAGTTTTTGAAAAATCGTCACTGCAGGATTCATCACTGCAGCAAGATTCTCTTCTCCCATAAATTCAACACCGACTTGATACTGTTCTGTTGTTGGATAACTAAAAACAGGCTGTATGTAGAACCACTTTTTCTGTGTAGTATTGCGCCCAAGTCTCTTCTCTATAATACGAACGACATCGATAGTAGAGTCTGCTCGCAAAGAGAGTGCATTATTTTTTGCATCATTAACACGAATCAATTCACGCTGATCAGCAATTGATTTATGTTGATGATAAGAAAAAATTGGTGTTACAATCTCTTCATACCCCTCTCTATCAAGTATTTCACTTGCTGCTGTCTCAATATGGCGTTTGAGTTTTGCGCTTTTACCAAAATAAAGTTTCGATCCGTTTGGGATCTCATGTTCTAATATCATCTATATCTCTTTTTTTTCTAACGCTGTTTTAAAATAAACTTCATTATAAACTTTTGAAGCCACACCTGCATATTCTAAACGTCCCATACGATGTAAAATAAGTTCAATGGCATTCACAACCCAAATAGACTCATACGGAGCAATTAAACCCATTTGATTAATTCTAAAAATCTTTCCTTTAAGATGGTCCTGTCCGCCAGCCACATTCACACTATACTCATCTTTTAAAGCAGAACGAATAGCTGATGCATCTTTATCATCAATAGTTGTCATACTCAACGCAGGCACTTTTGGATAAGAGTGAAGTCCAATAGCTTCAAGTGCAGCACGTGTTGCTTTTGCACGGCGTGCTGTATTGCAATAAAGTACTCCAAAACCACCCTCTTTTTCAATAGTTTCTAAAACTTCTAAAAGACCGATAATAAGTGTTGTCGCTGCTGTATAAGCTGTTGTATTTTGGCGCTGTTTTTTGATCTCTGTAGCAAGATTCAAATAATATCCACGTCCTGAACCAATTTTATCAATGGCAGCATTACTTAAACCTAAAATTGCAAGTCCCGGTGGAAGCATCAATGCTTTTTGACTTCCTGCGATCAAACAGTCAATATCTGTTACATCAATTCTCTCAACACCAACAGCAGTAATACCATCTGCTATAATCATTATATCAGGGTTAATTGCTTTTACTGCTCGTGCAATCTCTTCGACTGGATGACGAAGTCCTCCTGCACTCTCAGAGATCTGAACAGCAACAGCATCAATATCACTGTTTGCTTTTACAGCTTCAACAACTGCTTCAACAGTTACCGGAGTATCCCACTCATTCTTAATCTCTACAGATCCCAAACCATGAGCTTGAGCAATTTTGCCGAAACGCTCACCAAATTTTCCTGAATTAACATTAAGGAGCGTATTATGGCAGAGATTAATAACAGCTGCTTCCATAGCACCTGTACCACTCGAAGCGATCATAACTACTTCATCTGTATTAAAAAGTTCAAAAAGATACTTACGTGTCTTTTCAAAGATAGCTTCAAATTCAGGTGTACGGTGGTGCATTGTCTCATCAGCCATTGCATTTCTAACATTTTGTGGTACTGGAGTAGGACCGGGAGTAAAAAGTAACATAGATTTTTCCTGTTTAATGTTTAATTTTAAAAAAACCTCGTATTATATCAAAATATATTTAAATTTTAATTTCAAGGTTGACAATGACACTATTTGATTCGGTTATTTTAGGAATAATTGAGGGCTTTACTGAATTTTTACCTATCTCATCAACAGGACATTTAATCGTAGCTTCCCAATTTTTGGGTATTGATCAGACAAGCGTAACAAAGGCCTATGAAGTCATCATTCAGTTTGCTGCAATTTTAGCAGTTGTACTCAACTACAAAGAAAAATTTTCTCTTCAAAAAATTGAACTTTGGAAAAAGCTTATTGTCGCTTTTATTCCCATAGGTGCGGTTGGATTCGTTTTTTCACATCAAATCAAAGAACTATTTAGCATTAGCGTTGTTGCTACAATGTTTATTGTTGGGGGTATTGTCTTTTTAATTGTTGAAAAATACTATATTCCAAATGAAGAGAAGCTTATTGATGATGTAGAACAAGTATCAATGAAACAAGCTCTTTGGATCGGCATTGCACAAGTTTTTGCCCTTATTCCCGGAACATCTCGAGCAGGGTCAAGCATCATCGGCGCACTTCTGGTTGGACTCTCAAGAAAAGCAAGTGCGGAGTTTAGTTTTTTACTTGCCTTCCCTGTTATGTCTGCGGTAACCGGCTATGACTTGCTCAAACACTATCATGAATTTTCTGATGCAAATCTTCTTACACTGCTTATCGGTTTTGTCGTTGCTTTTATTGTTGCATACCTGACAATTAAACTCTTTTTAAAATTTTTAGAAAAATTTACGTTTGTTGCTTTTGGAATCTATCGTATTATTTTTGGGATATTTTTACTCTTACTCTTTCATTAAAAAAGATAAAACTCACTCAAAACTCACTTTTGGAATAAAAAGTGCTCTTTTCTTTTAACTATATAAATGTTAAAGGAGATATCATGCACTATCTAAGCAGATATAACGCCCATCTACATTTAGTTTTAGAGAGAATGGAAAACTCTTTTTATGAACTGAGTCGTAAATTTTTATAAGTTCTTTAAGACCTTAGAGGCTAAGAAGAGTGCTTTTGAACGATGAGAAAGCTCTTTTTTTACTGCATTGTCAAGTTCACCCAAAGTTTTATCATATCCATAGGGAATAAACATCGGATCATATCCAAATCCACCCTCTCCCCGTGCTTGCGTTATTGCTGTACCAAACATCCAGCCATGAACAGTTCTCTCTCTTTTTTCTGTCACCATAGCAATAGCAGCCGTATAATGAGCAGGTGAGCTTTGAACACCTTTTGCTTTTATATCTTCTATGAGTTTATACAGGTTCTCTTTATCTGAAGCATTTTCGCCTGCATAACGAGCACTGTAAATTCCTGGTGCACCATCTAAAATATCGACACTTATACCACTGTCATCTGCCAAGACTACAGCATCTTTATCAGCAAGTGCCTCATAAACTGCTCTTGCTTTAATCAGTGCATTCTCTTTGAAAGTCTCTGCATCTTCTATGATCTCAAAAGGTTCTATAAGATCACTATAAGGTATTACTTCATACTCTTTACAAAGCTCTTTAATTTCTCGAACTTTACCCTTATTTGACGTTGCTAATATTAATTTCTTCACGAATATCCTTAAAATCTCTTTTAAATTACTGCTTTTTACTTTTGCAAACCAATTTTAAATAATAGTTGCTCTATAATTTCAAAATTATACTATATACAAAGGCTTTCTATGTTTAAAAAAGTTTTTCCCCTCTCCTCAATTCTCTTTTTGAGATTTTTGGGACTCTTTTTAGTTCTTCCTGTTCTCTCAGTTTATGCCCTTGATCTCAAAGGTGCTACACCCTTTTTAGTCGGTGTTATTGTCGGTGGTTATGCACTTACACAAGCAATTTTCCAAATTCCATTTGGGACTATGAGTGATAAGATCGGACGAAAACCGACTATTCTCTTTGGTCTTATCATCTTTTTGGTCGGTTCACTTGTGTGTGCCTACTCTGATGATATCTATATGCTTATGACTGGTCGTTTTTTACAGGGAGCCGGTGCTATTGGTTCTGTTGTAACTGCAATGATTGCCGATCTTGTTGAAGAGAAGACTCGTGGTCATGCTATGGCTATTATGGGTGGTTTTATTGCTATGAGTTTTGCAATTGCTATGGCACTAGGTCCTGTTCTTGCTTCTCACTATGGTATTAGCCTTATCTTCGTTATTACTGCGATATTGGCACTTCTTGCTATTTTAATTCTCTTTACAAAAGTACCGACACCTCCAAAAATCAAACATATCTATCACGGTAAAACAAGTACAAAAGATATTTTAAAAGATCCAAACCTTTTAGGAATGATCATCATCAATGCAATGCAAAAAGGTCTCATGACTGCTGCATTTGTTATTATTCCTATCTTTTTAACCGATCCTAAATATGGTTTTGGTTGGGCAAAAAGTGACCTTTGGATGGTTTATGCACCGGCAATGGTCGCAGGACTTATTGCAATGGGACCTGCAGCTATTTTTGGTGAAAAGAAAAATATTCCTAAACAGATCTTTATGACAAGTATTTTACTCTTTACAGCCTCTTTTGTTATGATGGGACTAACACATTCAAGTGCAATCTTTGTTGTTGCTGTTATCTTCTTCTTTGTAGCATTTAATATGATGGAACCACTTGTTCAATCAATGATCTCCAAATTTGCAAAAGTACACCAAAAAGGGGCAGCGCTTGGTATTGCCAACTCTGCTGCATACTTCTTTACTTTCATAGGTGGTACATTTGCCGGTCTCTATCTTGACGTAAGCTCACGAGCAACACTCGGACTAACAATTGGTGCTATTGGTCTTGGATGGTTTATCTATACTGCATTGAGAATGAAAAACCCTCTACGCTATGCACACCTTGTTATCCCTGAAGATGAGATCGACTTTGACAAACTCAACAACCTGGAGCATGAACATATTGCAGAGTGGTTTATCAATGAGACTGAAAAAGTTGTTGTTATTAAATATGCAAGTGAAAAATTAAACGAAGATGACCTTAAAGCCAAAGTGCTCAAGGCATAAAAAAAGCTCCAAACTCACAAGAGTTTGGAGCAAAAAGTTAAGAAGTAAAAATTACTTCTTAGGAACTACATACATATTGTAGTAACGTCCCTCAAATTTAGGTGGTTTTTCCATCACAGCAATATCTTCAACCATTGGCCAGACACGCTCTAATACCTCACGTGCTGCTTGTGGATGTGCCATCTCACGACCACGTAAAAATACTCTGAATTTTACATGTTTTCCTTTTTCAAGAAACTCTCTTGCATGTTTTACTTTGTAAGCAATATCATTCTCAGCAATTTTCACAGAAAGTTTGATCTCTTTTACATCGATCTTTACTTGATTTTTACGCTGCTCTTTGAGTTTTTTCTCTTCTTGGTATTTAAACTTACCATAATCCATGATCTTAGCAACAGGTGGTTTTGCATCTGGGGCAATTAGAACTAAATCTTGACCTAACTCATTTGCTTTTTCCATAGCTTCATCAAAAGAGACAATCCCTAAAGACTCTCCCCCATCTACATTACATCTTAACTCTGTTGCACGAATGTCATCATTCATTATTACACGGTTTTTTTTACTCAAAAATTTACCTCATTTATTTTAGTTTGTATAAGTTTAAGGAAATCTTCCTCACTCATAGTGTACTGCTCTCTAGTACGTCTGTCACGAATAGCAACTGTTTTGTTCTCGATCTCTTCATCCCCGATAACGACTATCATAGGAACACGAGTCTTCTCAGCAGTTCTGATTCTTTTGTTTAAAGAGTCATTCTTCGCATAGATCTCACTATCGGCATTAATATCAATAAGTTTATCTGATAAAAGCTTAGCATATTCTTTATGTGTCTCTGCAACAGGAACAATTGCTACCTGTGTAGGAGCAATAAACATCG
>Ga0256843_1000277_pt1 | contig 44167 bp, 42 predicted proteins | sample AlvinellametaG_FD_191572 | JGI IMG/M metagenome (GOLD analysis project Ga0256843, IMG submission 191572) | Pompeii worm associated microbial communities from hydrothermal vent at the East Pacific Rise, Pacific Ocean - Alvinella | ecosystem: Host-associated > Annelida > Integument > Unclassified ...
CACATATTACAGACATCGTTGGAGATATTTTAACTGCAACAGTTGATAATGATTCAAAATAAAAAACTCTTAGAAAACACAAAAAATCTTCTAGCCTTTTCGGCTGGAGTGGACTCCACTGCTCTCTTTTTTCTTCTTTTAGAGAATAATATCACCTTTGATATTGCCATTGTAAACTATGGAGTACGTAAAGAGTCTCAAGAAGAAGTTGCGTATGCTAAAGAGTTAGCACTCAAATATAATTTAGAGTGTTTCATCTGTGATGCAAAACCAATAGAAGCTAACTTTGAAGCAAAAGCAAGAGAGATTCGCTATAACTTTTTTGAAGAGCTCATCCAAAAATACACTTACGAAAACCTTCTGACTGCACACCATTTAGGAGATAGACTTGAGTGGATGTTGATGCAGTTTTGCAGAGGTGCTGGATGTGTAGAACTTTCAGGAATGAAAGCTATTGATGAGAGAGAAAGTTACAGACTTCTACGACCACTATTACATCTTGATAAACAGGAACTTTTAGAGTACCTACATAGAAGAGAGAAGAGATACTTTATAGATAAGAGTAACTCTGATATGAAATATAAACGTAATGAATTTCGTCTTTGCTATGCACAACCTCTTTTAAAAAAATACCTCAGTGGCATTAAAAAAAGTTTTCAATATATTGATGAAGATGTAAAATCTCTTACAAACGATGCAAAGATTTATCACTTAAATAAATTATCTTACTTTCAAACAACAGGCTCCTGCCTTAATGATATTCGCATTATAGATAGATACTTTAAATCAAAAAATAAGCTTATTACAGCAAATGAAAGGAAACAACTCAAGGAGCAAAAAAGTGTTATCATTTCAAGGCGTTTTATTGTTAATCAAGAGCATGGATATGTTTTTATAGCACCTTTCATCACTGATATAAAGATATCTAAAAAATTAAAAGAAAAACTACGACTACTAAAAATTGAACCTAAACTACGTGGCTATTTAGCTTCAGATGAAGAAGCTGTCGAGTTGTTTTCCTTGTTATTACAATAAACTTTCATTGTAAAAGAGGATTTTATAAGTTTATCCTCTCTCTTGAAGTGAATTGGAAAATTCACACCAACTATCCAATCACTCTTGTTGATAGCATCTAAAAAATCATAAAAACTTGTAGGTGAATCTATTTTTGATGTTGTATTCACTTCATAAACAGCAAACTCATCTTGAATTTCTAAAAAACTAATCTCGGCAACATGAAGCGAGATAAAATACTTTTTATTCTCTTTCTCAAATCGTTGAGGGTTAAATGTTGTATCAAAAGCTGTAATAATTCTTCTATTTTCACTTTGTAGATTTTTGAGAGTTTCTAAAGTTTCACTCTGAAAGTCTTCATACTTTCTTAGCTCTTTTTCTGCTTTTTTTACTTCTAACCTTTTTATTCTATACTCTTTTCCTGAAGGTATCAAAACTCCAAAGGAAAAAATAAAAACAAAAAGAAGTAAAAAGAGTGAGGCACTCATAAGATAGATATGTTGACGAGAGATATTAATCTTCATTTAAAAGCTCCTCATCACTCTCTATATAGTTTGTAGAGACAAATCGTAACCATCCATTTTTTTCTGGATAGAAGCTACTATAAGTTTTATGAAATATAGCACGAAGAGGTGCTTGTAGCATAAAGTTATATATATTTTTATTTGGTGTGATACCATAAAGTATGAGACCATTTTCTAAAAGTTTTGCTTCGGAGAGTGTAATTCTTAAAGGAATTAAATCAAAAAGATTGGATATTGACTCTTTAAGTACTATATTTTGTGTAGATACTTTTTCACTTAAAGCTTTTTGATGTTCTATAAACATAATACTACTTTTCATACGTTGTATAGATTTTTGTACTTTTTCCTTTTGCACTAAAACTTCTCGCTTCTCTTTTACAAATGAGTAATTTTTATAAAGAAGGAATATATACGTTAAAAACAGCATCATCAATGTTATAGAAAAAAAGCTAAGGAGAAGTTGTACCTCCTCAGTAAGTGCACTTTTTCTACGAGGTTTTATATAGCTATACTTCATATATTCAACTCCCTTTTAGCTAACTCACTAAGTTCCATACTAATATTTGCTTGTCGTATATAGACATTTAAAAACATCTCTTCTTCTAAATAACGCTTAAGGTCAGCACTCACACCCACTCCATCAGCAATATATACATTCTCAACAAATTTACTCTCATATCGAGAATCATTGTAGAAAGAACCTAAAGAACTATGAATAAGAGTATAGCGCTGATAATCTTCATTAAAACTACTATTATCACTCTCTTCTTCATGCTCTTCAGCCTCGAATAACTCCTCTTCTATATCTTTATTTTCTGAGAACTCATCAATCTCTTCAAGTGAGTCTAAGTCTTCAATATCTCCAAAATCTTCTAAACTTTCAATATCATCAATGACATCGACATCTTCTAAATCTATACTTATATCTGAACCAAGATCAATATCATCATCTTCATGCATATCATTTGAGAGTAACTCATCATGTACCTCTTCAACTGTTTCCATATCTAAGTGTCTTGCAAAGAGAAGTTCACCCTCCTCAAAAACACAGAGAGATAAAGCACTATCTTGTACAAGAATATACATCGCTAATTTAGTATTAATTTTATCTTTAAAAAAATGTGCAAGTAGAAGAAAAGGAGAAAAAATAAAATCAATACCTATCTTTTTAAATCTTTTCTCCATAGTATAAATATCAGATTTTAGTGTAAAGTAGGTCCATTTTTTCTCATAACACTTATACTCACTAGAAGTTAAATCTTCATAATATGAAATTTTATTTTTATTACAAGTAGGAATAGCACCCTGCTTTGTTGAAATATCCAAAAGAGAGATGTAATAGTAAGGTGACTCTTTAATATAAGAAGAGATAAACTCAAACATATCCTCATTTAAAGTTGTTGTTGAAAAACTTTTGTGTTCCTGCTTTAGTGTCTCTTTTTTTGAGATTAATTCTATATATACTTCACTAGAAGAGCGTTTAATGACTATATTTATAAGAACTTTGTTATATAAAGATTCTAAAAAGTTTCCAAACACTAGTCATCTCCAGAGCAAAGAGGATGTGCTTTGTTATAATTTTGTTGTTTCAAAGCACTCCCCAATTTTGTATATATCTGTGTTGTTGCCATAGATGCATGACCTAAAAGTTCACTAACATCCACTATAGGTGCCCCACCATTTAAAAGTGATGTAGCATAAGAGTGACGTAGTTGATGCGGTGTGACTTTTAAGCTTACATCTTTAAAGACTTTATTAACCGTATATCTTAAACTATTTTCGCTTAATTTTTCGCCATTTTTCTCAAAAACAAACTTTTTTACAGGGAAACTCTCTAAATACTCATCTAATAATATTCTTGTAGAGTTTAAAAGTGGTACATCTCTATGTTTAGAACCTTTTCCAAAAACTCGAATCCATCCATCTCCTATGTCTTCTAACTTCATTGATGTAAGTTCAGAGATTCGTAATCCTAGAGTATAAAGTAGTACAACAACTGTTTTGTCATATAACTTTGCTTTATGAATCGCTTCCATTATATGCTCATGTGAAACTGGTTTTGGTAATGTTTTTGCAGTTTTTACACTATCATCAGCAGTAAGCTTAACCTTCAATGTATTATCATTTAAGTAAGAAACAAAACTACGTACAGCACTCAATTTTTTACTAATAGTTTTGGGATTAAGATTTGAAATATGAAGCCTATATGGCATTAAGTTAAAAAGTAAATTTTCTTTTTCCTGAAGTATTTCCATATAAGCCAAAGCTTCAGTTATAGACTCATCATAACTTTTTATAGTAAGGTCAGAGTAACCTCTTATCTCTTCAAGATACTCTAAAAAATCTTTACGTTTTTTATTTAGTAACTTTTTCAAGAAGTTTCTCAAACTCACTATGATATTTTGCTGCTTCTTTTACTAAAGCTTTATCAGTTATAACACTTGGTGCTAGTTTTTTGTAAGAGTCAACAACTATTTCACTCATGATTTTAATTCTTGCTTTGTCTGCATCAGATATAGTTTCGTGCGTTGCTATCTCATTAATCTCTTTGAGATAAGCTTTGGCTTGTTTAATATACTTTACATATTTAAGAGAAGTCTTCGACTGTGCCATAATAGTAGCTGCCATTCTATTATATACATCCATACCAAAAGCTTCACTAGCTAGAGAGTACGCTTCATCATACTCACCCATCTCATAGTAGTACTTTGCTTCAATAGATTTTGTATAGGATGGATTCACTAAAAAATAGATACCCATAGTAAAAATAAGACCCAATGCAATTAAAGGAAAAAGATATTTACTCTTCATGTTCTAAAAGTCCTTTTCTGATTAATTCTTTTGCCTCTTCTATCTCCATACCTGAGACATCTATCTCTTGAGCATAAAAATGAATAGTTCCAAAAGGCTTGGGAATAATAAACTTATCCCAAGAGTTTAGTTGCCAATATTTTGTTGGTTTTACAGAGACTAAGATGATTTTTGCACCTGTTTTTTGTGCAATTACCACTATACCATCAGCCACTTCATGGCGAGGTCCTCTTGGTCCATCAGGAGTCATGGCTAAATCCATTCCTCCTTTTATAGTTTTTATTGCTTGAATGAGAACCCGTGCAGCATTTCTAGTTGTAGAGCCTGCGATACTGCCAATACCATAGTAGCTAAGTGTTTTTGCTATGAGCTCACCATCAAAATGGTTAGATATCATCGCTTTTACATGAGGTTTTTTATACTGAAAGTAGAGATACTGAAGCATTAAAAGATCATGATGCCAACACCCTAGGATAAAGGCATCTTGAGGGAGAGATTCTGGAGCATGAAACTTTTTTCTATTGGTATAATATAAAATTTTAATAGTAAAAAATCCTAAAAGTGGTAACACTCTTAGGGCTAATGCTCGAGAATATTTTTTAAACAAGAAGCTCCCCTGTTAGGATAGTTCGACCAATTTTAGTGATTTTCACATCTCTAAATTGACCAAGTAACTCCTCTGAGCCTTTCACTTTCACAACAAAATTATTATCTGTTCTTCCAGATACAAAGCCATCAGCATTTAAGTCTTCAAAGTAAACAGTAAATGTTTTACCCATCTGCTCTGCATTTTTTTTATCTAAAATTTCTGTGTTAAGTGCTTGAAGATAACTTAGTCTATCTGAAGCAACTTCAGGGTCAACTATATTTGTAAAGTGTTCTGCTTCAGTTTCAGGTCGAGGAGAGTACTTAAATGAAAAAATCTGATCAAATTCTACTTTTCTCATTACATCTAAGGTGTCTTCAAAATCTTCGTCACTCTCACCTGGAAATGCAACGATAATATCAGTACTTATGGAGACACCCGGAGCCTCAGCACGTAACTTCTCAACACGATTTAAAAACCACTCTTTAGAGTAGCCTCTTTTCATCTCTTGAAGTACTTTTGTACTTCCACTTTGAAGTGGCATATGCATAGATTTACAGATTTTAGGGTTTGAAGCAAACTCTTCTATAAACTCATCATCCATATGAAAAGGGTGTGGAGAAGTAAACCTTATACGTTCTAAGCCCTCTATTTTTGAAAGACGGCGAAGAAGTTCTGTAAAGTTTACTTTTTCATGCTCACTTGAAGAGAAACGACGACCATAGTTGTTCACATTTTGACCAAGTAAGAACACCTCTTTAGCACCTTTATCAACAGCTTTTTTCGCTTCACCAATGATAAGTTCATCGGGAATAGATATCTCATCTCCACGAGTTTTTGGTACGATACAAAATGTACAACTCTTATCACACCCTATGGAGATATTAATATAAGCTTTGTAGGGAGACGTTCTAAAGTCATCAAAAGCAAACTCACTCTCATCGTAGTTTATATCTACTTCAACAGCCTTGTTTTTATGTAATACTTCGCCAATTTTAGAAACATTTCTTGCCCCTAAAACAAAGTTTACATAAGGAGCACGTTTAATAATCTCTTCACCTAGATGTGATGCAGTACATCCACATACACCTATCTTTGCACCCTCTTTTTTTCGCTTGTTAAAAACACCAAGTTCTGAGAAGAGTTTTGCAACTGGCTTTTCACGAACGGAACAAGTATTTATCAAAATAAGGTCTGCTTCTTTGAGCTCAGTTGTTGTCTCATAGCCCTCTTTTTCACGAAGCTGAGCAATCATATGCTCTGAATCACGAGAGTTCATAGCACAACCTAAGGTTTCAATAAATAACTTTTTACTCATACTTTTACTCTTTAGCTCATTATGTGAACTTGGTACATATAGTCGTTATCCGCCATACCAAACTTCACTTCACTCATATAAAAACTTTTACCTTTTGCTTCAAAATGATCTTGAAGTGCTAGTAAATCTTTGTGAGAATTATCTCTGTCAAAGTAAAAAATAATGCTGTCATCTTTCTCAACTGCTGCTTCTATCTTTGCTAAATCAACTTTTTTTGGTTTTTCAGTAATATCTGCTCTTGCAAACAATAATTCCATTGTATTTCCTTGAATCATATAATTTTTGCATTATAGTCTAAAAGTGATAAAGTTTTGGTTAAAGCTGTTTTTATGCCTATTTGTGTATAATTCCGTACTAACTAAGAAATCCCCCAATTTACTTACCATTGTCACTCAAAATTGGGAAAAAGAAAAGGATATAACTATGGAAAAAATTCTAGATATCGCTGAAGCAATCGCACATGAAAAAGGGCTTATGCCAGAAAAAGTTTTAGAAAGTTTAAAAACTGCATTTGTTCAAACAGCAAAAAGAGTTATTAATAGAAACTTTGCTTTTGAAGCACAGGTAGACGAAGAGACTAAAAGTATTAAAATTGTTCAAACTATCACTGTAGTTGCTGATGATGATGAGAGACTTCAAGATGAAGAGTTAGCACCCGCATATATCTCTATCTCTGAAGCGAGAGACTACGATGACCAAGTAGAACTTGATGACCAACTCCAAATTGACCATAAATTAGAAGATTATGGAAGAACGGGTGCTTCACAACTTCATCGTGAAATCGAATTTCATATTCAGAGACTTGTTGAAGATGAAGTCTTTAACAAATATAAGTCTAAAGTAGGTACACTCGTAAGTGGACGTGTTACTCGTGTGGATTCTCATAATGCCACATATATAGAAGTAGATGAAATTCGTGCAGTTCTTCCAATGAAAAGCCGTATCAAAGGTGAATTTTTTGATATTGGTGACCATATAAAAGCTGTTGTAAGACGTGTAAATATGGACAAAGAGAATGGTATTCAAATCGAACTCTCTCGTACTTCTCCTAAATTTTTAGAAGAGCTTTTAGCACTTGAAGTTCCTGAAATTGCTGATGGTAGTGTTATCATCGAAAAAGCTGCTCGTATTCCAGGTGAACGTGCAAAAATAGCAATACTTAGTACACACCCACAAGTTGATGCAGTTGGTGCAACTGTTGGTGTAAAAGGTGTTCGTATTAACGCTGTAAGTGATGAACTTATCGGTGAGAATATCGACTGTATTGAGTATACTTCTATTCCTGAACTTTTCGTTTCTCGTACTATGAGTCCTGCTATTATCTCTCACGTAGAGATTGTAAAAAATGAAGAGGGTGAAAATGAAAAAGCTATCATCACACTTCCAGCAGATCAAAAATCTAAAGCGATTGGTAAAAGCGGAATCAATATTCGTCTTGCATCAATGCTAACAGGTATGCAGATAGAACTTCTAGAGAGTGACTCTGTTACCAATGAAGATGGTGAGATTGAAGAGGCTAAAGAGGGTGTTGATGCACTAGAAGCACTTTTTAATTAGTCCCTACAAAAAATAAATATTTAATCTTATTCTATTAAAGAAGAGTCAAACTTCCAAAGTGAGTTTGACTCTTCGAAACCTACCTTTTTTAATCTTTTTAAAAAGAGATCCCGTTTTATCTCTTTTGCACCTAAACTTCTTAAATGTTCAGTCGGTACCTGACAATCTATAAAGTCAAAATTCCACTCTTTAAGATGAGCTACTAAAACTGCATAGGCTGCCTTTGAAGCATCGTTTACATGTGCAAACATAGACTCTCCACAAAAGAGTCTCCCAACAACGATGCCATAAAGACCACCTACAAGCTTATCATCTAAATAGGTCTCGACAGAGTGCACCTTCCCCATTCCATGAAGTACCTCAAAAGACTCAACTACTTCCTCTTGTATCCATGTTCCATTCTGCTCTTTACGAGGAGTTGATGCACAATGACGAATCACTTCACTAAAGTTTGTATCAAACTTATAAGTAAATTTCTTCATACTCTTTTTCAAAGAGCGACGAAGTTTAAAATCATCTAACTCCATAATAAAACGAGGGTCAGGTGACCACCAAAGTATAGGATCTTGAGGAGAGTTCCAAGGAAAAATACCCTCTTGGTAGGCACGGATGATGCGAGAGGGATTTAAGTCCCCTCCCCAAGCAACTATGCCCTCTTCATTTGCAGTTGAAGGGTGTGGAAAAGTGAGAGAAAATTTGTTTATCTGAGGTATATACATCGCTTCTTTTAACTAAACTTGAGTTGAAGTGCATCATCAAAGTCAACTGCTACCTCTCCACCCTCTTGCAGGGCACCAAAAAGAATCTCATCACTGAGTTTGTTCGTAATATGCTCTTGAATATAACGCTTAAGAGGTCTAGCTCCCATCTCAGCAGAATAAGCTTTCTCTGCTATATATTTTATAGCAGCAGATGTGATAGAGATGCTAATCTTTTTATCTCCTAACTCACTATTTAACTCAGCGATGAACTTCTCTACTATTCCCTCTACCACATCCATACTGAGTTGTTTGAACTCAACTATAGCATCAAGTCTATTTCTAAACTCTGGAGTAAAAAATGACTTTAACTCTTCACTTTTTGAGATAGAACTATCTTTGTTGAAGCCCATCACACTTCTTGCAGTTGCTCCAATATTTGAAGTCATAATAAGTATGACATTTTGAAAATTTGCCTTATATCCATTGTTATCAGTAAGTGTAGCACTATCCATGATTTGAAGGAGTATATTTACCAAGTCTGGATGTGCTTTTTCTATCTCATCTAAAAGGAGTATACAATATGGATGTTTTTTTATAGCCTCTGTAAGAAGCCCACCCTGCTCATACCCAACATAACCTGGAGGAGCACCTACTAAGCGAGAGAGTGTATGTTTTTCCATATACTCACTCATATCAAACTTTTCAAAGTGAACTCCAAGAGTATCACTTAAAGCTACTGCTAGTTCGGTTTTTCCTACACCTGTTGGACCTGAAAAAAGAAAAGAAGCTATCGGTTTATTTTCTGGTGTGAGACCTGCTTTAGATATTTTTATAGCTTGGGTGACTGTTGTAACTGCACTCTCTTGACCAATAACACGCTTACTTAAATCAGCTTCAAGATTTTTAAGAGACTCTCGCTCATCTTCTTTAATATTCGTACTAGATATACCTACAATTGAGCTAATAGTTGCCTGAATATCTGATGCAGTTACTTTTACTTTTTTCTTCTTTTTAAGATGAAAAGAGGCAGCCGTCTCATCAATGATATCTATCGCCTTATCAGGTAAAAATCTATCTGTTATATATCTACATGAGAGGTCAATCGCAGACTCTAAGGCTCTGTTTGTGTACTTCACATTATGGTGTGTTTCATACTTTTTTTGTAAGCCTTTGAGAATTAAGTAACTTGTCTCTTTAGATGGTTCATTAATGTCAAGTTTTGAAAAACGACGGGAGAGTGCTTTATCTTTTTCAAAGCCATTTCTGTACTCTGCAAAAGTAGTCGCACCCATACACTTTAACTCTCCTGATGCAAGTGCAGGTTTGAGTTGATTTGCTGCATCCATCGTACCACTTGTACTTCCTGCACCTATAAGGGTATGAATCTCATCTATAAAAAGAATAGCATTAGGCTCTGACTTCAACTCATCCATAACACCCTTCAAACGCTTCTCAAAATCACCTCTATACTTTGTTCCAGCTAAGAGTGCACTCAAGTCAAGTGCATAGAGTTTTGAGTCTGCTATAATAGTTGGTACATCATCAGATGCAATACGGAGTGCTAATCCCTCTGCAATAGCCGTTTTTCCAACACCCGGTTCCCCAACTAAAATAGGATTATTTTTCTTTCTTCGACAAAGAATCTGTATAACCCTTTTTATCTCAGGATTTCTCCCTATAACAGGATCAATTTTTCCCTCTTTAGCTTTTGCTATCAAATCTATAGAGTACTTATCTAAATAAGATTTTTTCTCTCTTTTTTCAGGGGTCTCTTCTACTGAAGTGTGTGAAATAATCTCTAGTATATCAAGACGAGAGATTTGGTACTGATTGAGAAGCATATAAGCAAAAGTATTTTCCTCTTCATAAAGAGCTGCTATCAAGTCACCAACATCAGCATTTTGCTGTTGTGCTGACTGAATATGTCTCACCATATTATCTATCAGTCGAGAGAGTGCTACACTCTCATAAGGGTCTTGAGAGATATTTTCAGGGAGAGTATCTATATTTGTTTTTATATAAGAGGACAACTCCTCTTTCATCTTCTCAACATCACCACCACACTCAGAGATGATTTCTGCACCCTTTTGAGAATTCAGTAGTAAATAAAAAACATGTTCTATTGTAAGATATTCATGGCGTAACTCTTTTGCAAAAAGAATAGACTTTTGAAAAATATCATTTAGTGAAGAGCTTATCATAGTTACTCCTCTTCCATAGTTGCTTTAAGAGGAAAACCATTATCTTTTGCTTTTTTTATCACTTGCATTACTTTGGTTTCTGCTATCTCATGCGTATAAACACCACAAAGACCTCTCTCTTTTTTATGTATATCTAGCATTATTTTTTCAGCTTGCTCATAGTTTTTATGAAAAATACTCATCAATATATCTATTACAAACTCCATAGAAGTGTAGTCATCATTGAGTAAAAAAACTTTATATTTTTTTGGAAACTCCAGCTTTGTTTCATCTAAATACTCAAATTTTGTATCTGTTGCCATAACTACCTACTCTGCCGCTTGTAAAAAATCATCTATAATATCTTGAGGATTTTCAAGTCCGATGGAGATACGGATAAGTCCATCTGTAATGCCAAGAAACTCTCTTGTTTGTGCATCAAAGTCACTATATATAGTTGAAGCCATATGAAGTGCTAATGTTCTACTGTCACCTATATTTGCTGTAATAGTTGCTATCTTTGTTTTATTTATAAAATCATAAGCACGCTCTTTGGAACCCATATCTATGGTAAAAAGCGTTCCACAACCATGCTTAAAATCAGCCTTATATCTTTTATGATGTGGATGCGACGTAAGAGCAGGATGGTTAATATTTAATCCTTTTGCATCAAGAGCTTTAACAATTACCTCAATACTTTGTACAACTCTAGGAAGTCTTAAGGGGAGTGTTTCTAAACCAAGCATCGTTTGATAACTTGCATTGGCATTGGCACTCATACCCAAGTCCCTTAAAGCTCTTTTTTTTGCATTGGGAACAAGTGCCATTTTTCCTGCACCTTTAATAAACTTCGCCATAAAAGGGTAACGTGATGTTTTAAACTTATCTTCACCCTCATTTATAGCACGAAATACTGCACAACCACCAAGTGATGATGCATTTCCAGAAATAATCTTAGTAGTAGAGTAGACTACTATATCAGCTCCTAATTCGATAGGTGAGATACTCAAAGGAGTAATTGTATTATCAACTATAAGTGCGATACCAGCTTCATTTGCTATTTTCGCGATAGCTTTAATATCAGGAAGTCTCATATTAGGATTTCCAACGCTCTCTAAAAATATAATTTTTGTTGTATCATTCACAGCATTTTGAATATTTTCTAACTCATCTACATCAAAAAATGAAGTGCTAATGCCAAAGCGTTTAAGTGTTTCATTAAAAAGAGCATACGTTCCACCAAACAGACCACCTATACTGATAATAGAATCACCCATCTCCAAAAGTGACATAGTTGCGAGTGTTGTAGCCCCCATACCAGAGCTAGTTGCGACTGCTCCAACTCCACCATCCATCTCTGCCATAATTGATTCTAGTTTAGATGTTGTTGGGTTTCCCATACGGGAGTACAAAGGTTTTTTTACACTTCCGTTAAAAATCCCTTCCGAAGTCTCTGCATTACCATAAGCAAATGATGCAGAAGATGTAATAGCTGGAGAAATAGCCCCTTCTTTATTTCCAACTGACTGTACAAACTTCGTACAATATTCTTCAAATTTATTCATTTATATATACCTTACATAATTATTGAAAAAATTATACCTAAGTAGAGATAATAGTAACCCTATATACTTTTATTATGCTAGAATTATAAAAATTAAACAATTTAGGAATAGATAGATGGAAAACCAAACAATCATAGAAAAATTAAGCGACAAAGTATCCCATATACTTCAAGAGTATCATAACCTTAAAGGTGAAAATGAGATGATGAGAAATGAACTAACAACTTTAAAAGCAGAAAAAGAGATTAAAGATCAGGAGATTGAAAAGCTTACGGAAGAGAATGCCATGAAAGATTTAGAAATCGAAGAAATTGTCACAAAAATTGAAAGTATTCTAGGATAAAAACTAGAGTATGAGTAAAAAAATTGGGCTCTACATTGCAGGAAGAAGATTTGACGTTGACTTAGAGGACAACTTTGCCAAATTTCTTGAAGTACAGATGGAAAAAGATTTCAACATTGAGGGAAATAACGAGCTCAAGGCTGTAATGCAAGCCTATGTAAGAAAAAACTATGAAATATATAAGCAAGAACAGAAAATTCAAGAGATTATTGATAAGATAGAGGATTGACTTTATTATTTTATAAGCTTAAAGTGCTATAATTTCATCCTCTTAAACAAGAGAAATGGTGTGCGCTCGTAGCTCAGCTGGATAGAGCACTGGTTTGCGGTACCAGCGGTCACACGTTCGAATCGTGTCGGGCGCACCATGTTAACTTCAAGTATTATTTCCCACACAAATTTAATCCTTAAAATTTTATCATTGTTAAAAAATTAAACTATTCTTATTTTAGATATAAATACGACATTTATACTACCATTCTGATTTATCTGCTGTACCCCAAGGACTTCTGTCGCTTGTTCAGGACAAAGTTACTTCATAAAGCATAAGAATTTATGCAAAAACGGTACTTGTATACAGAGTGCTGTTTGACTCATTTATATTTATGATAACTCCTTTCATTAGCAGCTTTTTTAAATATAGTTCGTTCATAAAAGATATACAAAAACACCAACACCCCTTAGTTTAAGTTTAAAAGAATATAATGCCGTTCTAACAAATATCGCGGAATAGAGCAGTTCGGTAGCTCGTCGGGCTCATAACCCGAAGGTCACAGGTTCAAATCCTGTTTCCGCAACCAATATCAAATCCTTTATATAGATTTCATAACAATTTTTAAACAATTTTAATTAGACTTAATATCTTCGTATCACTAAGAACACTTAAACACCTTTAGAATTTCCCACTTGTTGTCTCCCTATTGAAAACGATTGAATCAAAACTAGAACAAAAGGAATATGTATGTCAACTATAGATATAAAACAGACAGAAAAAGTAAAAGTACTTTTAAGATTATTAGATAATGATGAAGCGGTAGAAACTGCTTGTAGTAAAGCTGGACTCAATATTGAAGTAACAAAGAAATTCTTATTTATATAAGTAAAACTACTCAAACCACAAAAAATTAAATTAGTAAAACTCATAGCATTAATGTAATCTTTAATATGGATTACATTTGACCCAAAGATACTATAATATCTCCTTATCGCTTAACTGGATAAAGCAGTCCCCTCCTAAGGGATAGCTCGAGGTTCGAGTCCTCGTGGGGAGACCAATACCTTACACTAGTTATATCACTACTTATACATTAAAATTATAATTTCACAACATCATTACGTTTTATTTTTGCTTTATAAAGTGCCTTATCTACTCTAATAAATGCTGAAAGTTTTTTATCTGAGTCCAAGATTTGGGTGACACCAAAAGAAGCTGTAAAGTGGGGTATATTCTCTTTATATTCATCGAGTACTTTTCGGAGTTCTTCTGCCTTATCATAAGCAGTATTAAGGTCTGTTCTTGGTAAGAGAATCATAAACTCCTCTCCACCCCATCGTGCAAAAACATCATATACTCTAAGGTTTTTGCTTATAAGTTGTGTTAAAGTTACAAGTACCTTATCACCTATATCATGCCCATAAGTATCATTTAAATCTTTAAAATGGTCTATATCCAACATTATTAAAGAGAGAGTATCACCATGTCTCCGTTTATTTTCTAGTTCTGTTTTTAGCAGTTTATGAAACATCTGTCTATTATAGATATTTGTCAGAGGATCATTATAAGCCATCTTTTCGAGTAACTTTTTTTCATTTTGGATTGCTGTTATGTCTGTAAATACAACAACATATTTACTTTTATCATGTTCTAACTGATTTATAGAGAGTTCAAAAGTATGTGGTTTCTTCTCGTTGTCTAGAATAAAAACTATATGTTTTTCATTACTATGATACAGATAATCCGTCCATAATACATCTTCATTAATCAAAGAGAGAGAAAAGTACTCTTCATTCGAAACAAAAAGGTTACATACACAACTATTTTGCTCCATAAACTCCTCAGTACTCACACAGTTAAAAAAATTTAAAAATGCTTTATTAGATTTTATTATTTTATTGCCATCTGTAATAATGATAGGATTAGGAATAGTATTCATAATCATTTGAAATATTGGCTCATTAAACATCAGGTATTGTAGCATATTAACTATAAACTAGTTAAGTCGTAGAAACATTTAACACAAATCTAACATAGATTTTGATAGTATCCATTTTATGATAAAGCATTCTGATTCTCTTCTTATCTCTATCCTCTTTCATATATTTTTATTTCTACTCTTTCTCACACTCTATAAACTTGTCACTGTGGAAAATACAAAGCTCAAAGAAGAACATATTTGCATCAACCTCAAATGTTTCACTCAAGAAGCAAAAATTACAGCTAAACCTAATATTCCTACTCCAAAAGTTGTAGAGAAGAAAAAACCTATAAAAAAGAAAATTGAAAAAAAAATTATCAAACAAAAAAAAGTACTTACTAAAAAGGTTAAAAAACAAACCTTAGCAAAAAAAACTATAAAGATAGAGAAAGCTAAGAAATTAAAGAGAGTAGAAAAGCTAGAAAAAGAATCAAATAAACCCATAAAACCCTTCATACAAAAAATAGAAACTCATAATAAAATCCAAACTCATTCTGAACCAACACCACAAAATACTCCAAAAAAAGTAGTAAAGAAAAAAGCTTCCCAAGAAGAGATTTACATTAAAGAGAACTTAACACAAATAATGGAACTACTTAAAGAAAATCTTTACTATCCAAGACGTGCTAGAAAAAGAGGAATAGAGGGGGATGTAGTCATAAAGTTTCATCTATCAAAAACAGCAACTGTTTCAAATATAGAAGTTATATCTTCAAAAAAAGAGATACTTAGTCGTGCTGCAATTAAAACCATTGAAAATTTATCTTCTCAATTTCCAAAACCTAAAAAAGAGATTGTTTTAAAAATTCCTATTTCATATAGACTTAAATAATTTTCTTATGAAAATACTATTGGCCACCAAGTGAATAAGGAGAAGTGTTTGGTGACCAAGGAAATGCTAAAAAAAGTTTTTAAAGAATCTCTTAAAACTTAACTTCAGCAGTTACCATATATGCTGTACCATTAAATTGCTCGCGATTAGAACCATCTTCATTATTTGTAATATCTATATTCGCTACCCATTCAACATTACGATTTTGATCCCATGCAAAACCAGCTATGTAAGTATCTTGATATTTACCATCTCTAATATCTGTTGAGATATAGTCTCTCGTCCATCTATCATAACGACCAAGTACTCTAAACTCTTTCTCTTCACCAAAACGATACTCACCATTTACACTATAACCAGAACCAGCTTGAACAGATACATAAGTATTATTATCAGCTGTATCTTGAGAAGTCACATACTGTGCAGAAACAAGGAATGATGGCATATTGAATACTGTATGCACACCACCAAATACTAAATCATCAAATCCAGTAGGAGCAGTTGCATTAGATTTGTGATCTTTGTTATACTGTCCAAAGAAAGAAGCATCCCAGTAAGTTTTCGTTGTTTGTTTATCTTTACCACGTACACCAAGTAAATGAGCAGTCGTTCTCCACTCAAAACTCATACCTTTTTCAAGTTGAACAGCATGGTAACCTTCACCATTAAAAAGACCAAATTCAGAGTCAAAATATTGTGTTCTCGTTTTGAAGTTAAAACCAAAATCAGCTGAGTTAGAGAGGTCTGCACCATTTTTTTGCTCTACTAAAACTTTAGAGATGTTACGATAATACCAAGCATTATGCTCTTCATAATCATGCCAAGGACGGTGAGCAATACCCACTTCCACACCAGTAAAAGGAAGAACATTATTTAGATATAAGTATGCGTATTTTATACGTAAAAGCATATCACCATCTGTTGCATTACCTAAAGCTTTATTATCTTGGTGTACATCAAATGTTACACGATAGTAAGATTTTGGATCATCAAGAAGATACGCTTTTAACTGAAAATATGCACGACGAATTTCAAACTGAGAAGAGTCATCATTAAAATTAGCACCTGTTGAAGTAGTCCCATCTTCTACATCGTTAAATGTGTAACCAATATATGTTAGACCACTAAATTTTAGTTTATCTGCTTTTGAAAATACTGAAGTTGATTTATCTTTTATAAGTGTACGACCTTCAGCAGCTGAAGTAAAAACTTGACCATTTTCATCTTGGTAAAATTTCATTGAGTTTGCATTGAGTGCTGCTGAACCTAAAGTTAAAGCTGCTAAAGTTGAAAGAACAATTTTTTTCATTTTATTTAAAATCCTCGTTTATGTTTCATTTGTTTTGTTGAGCGAAGTATATTACAGAGCGATTACAACTCGGTTACACTTCTCTTTTTTTATGTAACCAAACTGAAACTCTTTTGTTATAATCTTCTAAAATCAATTTATAAAAGGAGCATATAGGTTATGAGAAAGTTTTACTTACTACTTATGGGTATATTTATACTCTCTATCTTTACTACTGCTCCTCTTAACTCTATGGTAGAAAATTCTGAAAATATAAGTGAAAAAGTATTAGAAGAGAAAAACTTTGAAGAAGATAAAGACAACAAATTTTTAGATAAAAGTAGCTCTTACACCATAACTTATAACATTTTCAATGAAACACCTCCTTTTATTCAAACAACAAAAACATCCTCATATTTAAATACCCATTTTCGTCCCCCTATACTTTTATAGTTCTCTCTCACAAATACACAACAAACTAATATAACTATAAAAGAGTAACTATGAAAAACTATACAAAAGCTATGCTAGTGTTTATAACACTACCCTTTACACAACTGAGTGCATCAAGCACAATCATTAATCAGAAATCTCCTGATTTTTTACTTGGAAAAGAGACAGATATAAATATGAAGTTTATACCTGATGATGCATCAGATATGTGGCTAAAAATTGGTGTCCGTATTCAAGGGACTATGGAGAGTAAAGATACAAATTATAATGATGTCACAAAAGTAGATACAAACCTCAATGACGCCTATCTAAGACGCGTACGTTTTGAGATAGCTGCAGGGTTTAATAAATATGCATCATTTGTAATGGATGTTAGAAATGATAAATCAAACTACGGTATAGAGAATGTTGAGGGTCAGTTTAATGTTGGTGATGCATACGTCAAAATCAAGAAGCCTTTTGATACTTCACTCCTAAACTTCAAAATCTACCGTGCAAAGATAGATGTCTCACGTACAGAAACTGTCAAGTCAGCTCGTGTTATCGCTTATGATAGACCTTATGTAGCTGATGCTGCAGCACAGTTTATATCGTTTAATCGTCGTGGAGCAAATGTTCAAGCCTATGGAGATTGGAATAAAAAAGTCCACTACCAAGTTGCTACTGGTTCAGCTTCAAATCCTGATAAAGTCAAAGATGCTCTTGGAAATGGTGGAAGTAGTATAGATATAACTGAGCAAAGTTTCTTCTTTGGTGGAAAACTCAAACTCTCTCCTTTTGATGGTTGGGAAGAAAAAATTGTTACTGAGTCTTATATGGGTCAAGGAAAACACTTCACTCTTGGAGCTTCATACTGGGCCATACCTAAGATGAAAGGAACTATAGGAACAGCTGTTTTAGATGTAAAACGCTCACTTATAAATGCTGAAATATCTGGACACTACTATGGTTTCATGGCTCAAGCTGAGTACTTCAAATTTGGTGATGCTATTGAAGATATCTCTGCATCAACACTCAACGCTGGAACTTCTACAGGTTGGTATGCTACAAGTGAATATGTTTTTACAGACTTCTATTTTGTAGCACCTTTTATTCGTTATGAGTCTTGGGATAGATTTGATAATAAAAATGGTTACGATGTCACTTCAGCCATTGCTGGTGTAAACTGGTACTTAAGAGGAAATACAACTAAAGTAGGACTCTACTATCAACAAGATAGTTTCGATGTGAATATTGGAGATAAAGATGTAAATATCTTTCGTATTACGTCTCAATGGTTCTTTTAGAAGAGAGAAAATGATTGTAACTAAATTGTAATCCAACTGTTTTATACTTCGCTCATCAAAAAATACAGAGGTATATTCAATGACTAAAGTTATTAAAATCGCATTAGCAAGTACAGTTTTACTTACATCTTTAAGTGCAAACGATGTTTTAAAAGGAAGTGGAGCTTCTTTTCCATATAGTGTTTATCAAAAATGGATTAAAGCTTACAACAAAGAGACTGGAATCAAAGTTGATTACATCAAAAAAGGTTCTTCAAAAGGGATCAAAGATGCAAAAGCTCGTGCAGTTGACTTTGCTGGAACAGATAAACCACTTAGCCCTAAAGCTTTGAAAAAAAATGGTCTTTATCAGTTTCCAGGTGTTGTTGGTGCGATTACAATGGGTTACAATCTACCGGGTATAGCGAACCTTCAACTTTCACGTTCTGCGATTGTTGCGATTGCTGAGGGAAAAGTTGCTTACTGGGATAACAAACTTATCACTGATGCAAATAAGGGAGTAAAACTGCCACATGAAAAACTTACTTTTGTTCACCGTGCTGATGGTTCAGGAACTACATATAACTTTACATACTATCTCTCTAAAGTAGATAAAAAGTGGAGAAAAACATATGGCGCAAAAAAATCTCTTAACTGGCCTGGAAATCACCATATCGGTGGTAAAACAAATTCTGGTGTAGCTGCACTTCTTAAACAGACAAAATACTCAGTAGGTTATATAGACTATGCTGATGCAAAGAACAACGACATAGCTATGGCAACTGTTGAAAATCGTGCTGGTAACTACATAAAACCAACACTTAAAGCATTCCAAATAGCAGCTGCAAAAGCTACACTTGATCCTAAAAAAGATTTTTATGCGGTAATCGCGGACCCAAAAGGTGTTGAGTCTTATCCTATGGTAGCTGCAACTTTCATTTTAGTACCTGCTGAAAAACCAGAGATGGATAAAAAAGTAACTGCTTTTTATGACTGGTGTTATAAAAATGGTCAAGATATAGCAAAAGGTTTAGGTTTTGTTCCACTTCCTGACTCTTTAACTTCAAAAATTAGAACTTACTGGGCTGAAAAAGGTATCAAATAAATTATTAATATCTTTTTTAGCTTGTTTTCCTATAATTCAGCTAAAGCATTAAGTTTCAATTGGATTATATAAATGGAAAACATTCTCTCTCACACTTTTAGTTATGAAACTCTCAACTCTTCCTCTGAGATGCAGTATAAACTCATCTCAATTACGGAAGAGGATGAAAAAAAACACTTTGTCCAGTATATCCAATATGAAAAAAAAGATGAGACATCTATTTTACTACGTTATATCAATATTAAAGTAGATAGAGCTTATTATCTAGAGATTGCAAATATTAATCTAGATAATATAAATAGAAGACGTTACATCTTTGCCGTTCTTGGTAAACGTAGATTTGGTGCTAACAACAAAAGAATGGACTTCTATCTTCATCAAGAACTTGATAAATCCCTCCTAAGTGAACTCTATACAAAACAGTATAAAAGTAAAGAGTTCAAAGCCTGCTATACGGAAAGAACAGAGTATTCACTCAATGAGTACAGACTCCTTTCATTAGAAGTTCAAAACAGACATATCTTTTTCCTTGATCAAATTAATACAACAAAAAGGAAAAAACTTCATAAAATTTTCTGTGTAGAACTTTTTTCTGATGAAGTGGAATATTTTCAAACTATAGAAAAAGGTAAAAAGAAAGCACACTACATTTTTAATAAAATTGGTAAAATTCACTTTAGATCACTACCAAAACAGCTGCTTCACCTCAGTAGTAAATATAAAGATATTCACTCATTAGCACTCTCTCAACTAGTTGATTCAAGTGCAGAAAGAGAACTTACATCACGGGTCAACGATAATCTTTTATTTAGAAAACTCAAAGAAAAGGTAGAAGAGGATGGAAGACTTGATCAAAATCTTCATACTGCATGTATTAATGTTCTCAATAATCCAAGAGATAAAGATACAGTAAATATTTTCACAACAACTATAAATCAATACATTCAAAGTACATCTGATATCTCACAACTACAAGATATACTTTCACATTTTAGTACGATTCAAGTACTTGTAGAGACTAGAAGTATCGCCTATCTCTTTGACAAAGATGATAGTGATTTAAAAGATATCTTTCTCTACATGCTAGAAGCTTTTACAACATGGAACAACTATCTTCATAATAAAAATGAAGATGTAAAAGCTTTTAATATTGCGACCGTAGATTTTAGAGATTCACTCCGTTATTTAGTAGACACCTGTTATAAATTTAAACATGAGTATAAATGTTTAGATATCAAGAAAGAAGATGTGCAACAAGAAGATACAACAATACCAACCACCACCACTTATAATGAAGATATTACCAAAACTTCTGCTCAAGAGTACTTTAATGAGATTGAATTAGAAACTGATGTATATGATGAACTTCATGAACTAGAGACCGAGATAGAACTTTATCTTTATACTAATGAATATAATGAAGAACTTAATACAATTCTCATTAAATTTTTTGAAGGTTATACCAGTGCACTTAACCCTCTTTTTGAATTTAAAGACCTTAGCTATTCCCTTATGTTACTCTCTCAAAAGCTTTCAGAGTATGCTATTGATGAAAATGCAGAAATGCTTTTAGTTTTAATACAAGCCTTTATTTCTGACCTTTTAGAGTGGAAAAGAAATGTTTTAGTTGAAAAGACAGCAGAAGATATCCACTACATGGATAAATCATTTTATTCAAACATCGCCCAGATTGAGATGTCTATCGAGCATAGGGATTCAGTTGAGGAGGAGGAATCAATAGAGTTTTTTTAACTCTGTAACCTTTATGTAACCAAACTTCTATAAAATTTCAAACTTTATTTTATTAGGCTAAATATATATGGAAAAAATCTTTCAGAAACTCTCTCTTTCAAGTGCTTCACTTGTTTTTGTACTTCTTCTTGGTATCTTTATTACGCTCTTTTTAGCAGCAAAACCTGCTATTGATGAGTTTGGATTTGATTTTATTACAGATTCAGACTGGAATAAAGAGGTCTCTTTAGAGAATACTCCGGTTCTTGATACTACGATTGATGATGCAATCATCGACGAAGATGATGAAATAATAGCAGATGAAGATGACATGATGCTTGAAGATGAAGATGATATGATGCTCGATGATGAGGATGACGCTTTAACTAAAACGATATATGGTGGTCTTGTCCCTATTGTCGGTACACTTTTGACTACACTTATTGCTCTTGCTTTTTCACTTCCTATTGCAATGGGAATCGCTGTTTTCTTAGCTGAAATAGCACCTAAAAATATTTCACATATTGTAGGTATTGCTATAGAACTTCTCGCGGCTATTCCATCTATTATCTTTGGTATGTGGGGGCTTTACTACTTTGCTCCTATTATTGCTGATTTATTTGGTGGCTATCAAGTCTCGCTTCTCACTGCTGGACTTGTACTTGGGGTAATGATACTTCCATTTATGGCGGCTATTACACGTGATAGTATGAACACAACACCAAATGTTTTGAAAGAGTCAGCTTATGCACTCGGAGCTACAAAGTTTGAGGTTATTAAAGATATCATCTTTCCCTTCTCAAAGGTAGGTATCATCGGCTCTATCATTTTAGCTCTTGGGCGTGCTCTTGGTGAGACTATGGCTGTTGCATTTTTGATTGGTTCTATTTTTGTACTTCCACAAAAGATTACAGATCCTACTATCTCTATTCCTGTTGCGATGGCAAATAACTTTGGTGAAGCAAGTGGTTTAGGTGAATCTGCACTTTTTTACTTAGCACTTATTTTATTTATCATCTCGTTTGCAATCATCTCACTTGCAAAATTCTACTTTCTTAAAAAGGCTAAATAATGAGACTTCTAGTAAATAAAATATTTTTAGCCCTCAGTGTTTTCTCTGCACTTATAGGTTTGGCATTTTTAGCATGGATACTTATAACTCTTTTCATAAAAGGTTTAGGCTCTTTTCACTTTGGTCTTTTCTTAAATGACCTTATCGATGGAGGGCTTAGAAATCTTATCATTGGACAGTTTATCTTAGCTGGTCTTGCATCAGCTATCGGGATTCCACTTGGAATGGCAGCTGGTATCTATATACAAGAGTATGGTCAAGGAAGATACGCATCACTCATTCGTGATTTATCTGACATCATGATGTCAGCTCCTTCTATCGTTATCGGTGCCTTTGTTTATGCCATCGTCGTTGTACCTACAGGAGGGACAAGTGGTTTTGCAGGAGCTATCGCACTTGCTATTATGATGATTCCCGTGGTTATTAACACTACTGATAATATGCTCTCCCTTGTTCCTCGTGAACTCCGTGAAGCAGGTATCGCACTTGGTGCATCAAAGTATAAAGTCATTATAGACATCGTTATAAAAGCTGCTAAAGTAGGTATTATGACAGGTATCTTACTTGCTTTTGCTCGTATTATTGGTGAGACTGCTCCCCTACTCTTTACTTCTGAGACATCAAACTACTTTAGTGTAGATTTAACTGAGTCTTTCCCATCATTAACCGTAAGTATCTATGACCTTGCAAATGAACCAGAGGAAGCGAGTCGTGACTTAGCTTGGGCTGCATCATTCATTCTTACTGTACTTGTACTCATCATCAATTTAAGTGGTAGATTTATCACTAGAAACAAAAAATAAGGACTACTCTCATGCCAGTTTTAAATATTAAAAAATTCTCATTTACCTACCCAGGGGTTGATCATCCATCACTCAAAAATATTAACCTCCCTATAAAACGTAACTCTATTACGGCACTCATCGGTCCTAGTGGTTGTGGTAAATCTACCCTTCTTCGTAGCATGAACCGTATCCATGATTTATATCCAGGAAACAAGTACGACGGAAGAATAGAGTTTACTGATGATAAAAAAGTAACAACAAATATTTTAGATATTAAAAAAGAGAATGAGTTCATTGAACTACGTCAAAAGATTGGAATGATTTTTCAAAAACCAACACCTTTTCCAATGAGTATCTTTGATAATGTCGCTTATGGTCTTAAAATTGCTGGGGTTAAGAACAAAACAGAGCTTGCTGACAGGGTTGAAGTAGCCTTAAAAGGTTCAGCTCTTTGGAAAGAGGTACACGATAGACTCGATAAATCAGCGATGGGACTCTCAGGTGGTCAACAACAGCGTCTCTGTATTGCTCGTGCGGTTGCAGTAAAACCTAAAGTACTGCTTTTTGATGAGCCAACCTCAGCACTAGACCCTATCTCAACAGGTGCTATTGAAGAGCTGATTGTGGAACTTAAAAAAGATGTCAGTATCGCTATTGTTACACACAATATGCAACAAGCAAGTCGTATCAGTGACTTTACTGCATTTATGTACTTAGGAGATTTAGTTGAATTTGATAAGACAGAGACTATCTTCTTAAATCCTAAAGAGAAAAAAACAGAAGATTACATTACCGGTCGTTTTGGTTAATAACTAAAACTATATAAACAAAAGGAAAAATATACATGCTATCAAATTTTGAAACAAACTTAAATGATATTAAAACAAAAATAATGGATATAGGTAACGGTTTACTTAAAGCAAACATTTTAATTAACTCTGCACTTACAAACTGTGATGACAAAACTTTTCAAGAAGCTCGTTCATACATAAAGAACATAGGTGCCAAAGCTGATGAGATAGATAACAACATCATCAAAGTTTTAGCACTTTATACTCCAGAAGCAAGAGATTTAAGACAAGTAATTGCCTATCTTAAAATCACCAATGAACTCTCACGTGCATGCTCAAATACAAGAAGTTTTATTCGTGGCTTTACTACGGTATGTAATGATGTAGATGTAGAAACTATTAATGAATATGCAGTACCGATGCAAACTTCAACTGTCAAAGCAATAAAACTCACACTTAGTATGTTAGAGTGTGATGATGAAGAGGAGATTCAAGAGATATATAACGATGTTTTAATCGAAGAAAATAAAACAGATGATCTCTATGAGATGGTAGAACGTAACCTCTCTCAACAAGCAGATAATGTTCAAAATTTTGAAAAATTCCATAAAATGCTTAGAGCCCTAAGAAAAAGTGGGAAAATTGCTTCTCGTGCTATAAGTATCGCAAACCTTTTAGTCTATGCAAAAGTTGGTGGTAATTTTCGTAACTAATTAACTTTTTGCTACAATATAAGTATGAATAAAACTATACTAATTGTAGATGACGAAGAAGATATTTTAGACCTGTTAGACTATACACTTATGAGTGCTGGTTATGATGTGATAACTTGTGTAGATACATCCAATGTAAGAGATATACTTGATGAAGAGGATATTGCTTTGATACTTATGGATAGAAATCTCCCCGGAGTGGAGGGAAGTATGTTTATAGAAAAAATACGACAAGAGGGTTATAACCAACCTGTTATCTATGTGAGTGCTAAAGATTTAGATGAAGATATTGTTGAAGGATTAGAGAGAGGTGGTGATGACTATATCACCAAACCTTTTAATGTCAGTGTACTTAAGGCGAGAGTCTCTTCTCTCATTCGTAGAACTAGCCAAAACTTAGATGTCATAAAACATAGAGATATTACCTATAATGCATCAAACAAAAGCTTTAAAATTGCTGGAGAAAATATAAAACTAACACATCTTGAGCATGATCTTCTTTTAGAGTTTATGAAAAACAGAGATGTACTTTTAAGTCGAGATGTTTTACTAGAAAGAGTATGGGAAGATAGCTTCAATAAACAGCTAAAAACTGTTAATGTAGCTATAAAACGACTCAAAGAGCATATAGACCCGACAGGGGAAAAGAACTATATCCAAGCTGTTCGTGGTGAGGGCTATATATTTTGTTAAATGTCCATCAGATAATTCTTAGAAAATTTCTCCTTACTTTTTCTATTCTTTTTCTTTTTCTAGGTTTTATCATCTACTTTTGGCTTAAAGACTTCTATGTAGAACAGACAAAACAAGCACTTCTTAACAATATTAAAATACTCTCTTATACTGTTGAAAATACTCAGGACTTAGATAAACTTGCACAAGATATAAAGAATGACTTAGGAGTGAGACTGACTCTTATTGACTTAGATGGAAATATTATTGCAGAATCACATAAAGATAAATCTAAGATGGAAAATCATAAGTATAGAGATGAGATAATTGAATCAAATAGTGAACCTTATGGATACAAAATAAGACACTCAGATACTCTTGATAAAGATCTTCTTTATGTAGTTAGAAGATATGACTCACTCAAGCATCCTATGTATATTCGTGTTTCAAAAGAGATTAAAAGTATTTATGCACATATCATACTACTTGGAGAAGAGATGGGTGCTCTTCTCATCATCTTTTTTATCGCCATTTTTCTTATTACTTATAAAATTAGTAAAACAATAGAAGCCGAAGTACAAAAAATTGCAAACTTTTTAACATCACTGACGAAGAAGAACAAAGAAACGTATATCAATTCTGACCTTTCCGTTGAGTTTCATAGTATTACATCCCTTCTTACCAAAGTTTCACAAATTCTTGTAAAGAAAGAGAAACAAAAAACAAAATTCACGGCAAAGCTCCAAACATCAAATAAACAAAAAGATGATATTATTTCTGCAATTAGTCATGAGTTTAAAAATCCTATCGCCGTTATTAATGGTTACTCGCAGACACTCCTTGATGATGCAGATATCAACCCCAATATTAGACAAAAATTTCTAAAAAAAATCTATAAAAATGGTCTAAAACTTAGTGAATTGATAGATACACTTAGACTCTCTAGTAAACTTGACAGTGGTCAACAGGAGATGAACTTTAAAAATATCAACCTTTACGAATTAGTGAAAGATACTGTTGAAAATATTAGTATTAACTATCCAAAACGGGAAGTTATTATAAAAGGTGAACAGAATATAGAAATAAAAGGTGATAGTTCACTCTTTAGTGTTGTTATTACTAACTTGGTGGAGAATGCGTTTAAATATTCAGAAGATGAAGTCACTATTGAATTTGATGCTTCAAAAATAAGTATTATAGATTCAGGTATAGGTATTTCTAAAAAAAATATTGATAACATAACAAGTAAATTTTATAGAGTCAATGAAAATAGTTGGAATAACTCACTCGGACTTGGTCTATTTATAGTAAGCAATATTTTAAAACTTCATCACTTCAGACTCGAAATAGAGAGTAAAGAGAATGAAGGTTCTACTTTTAGTGTCTATTTTTAAATTACTTCTACCTCATCAAATATTATTTCAAATACAGCACCATCAGAGTTGTTATACGCAGTAATTATAGCATTCTGCTCACTTATAATCCGTTTTGCTATACTGAGTCCAACACCCATACCACCTTCAGGTTTACCAGATACAAAAGGTTCAAAGATATTCTCTATCATATCTTCACTAATACCTCCTGCATTATCTTTAAAGAGTATATGAACTTTTTTATTTTCTTTAAAACACTCAATCTTAATTTCACGTTTATCAAATTCTTCAATTTTTTGAAGTTGATCAAGTGCATTATTTATGATAATAATCCATACCTGTTCAATTCTCTGTTCTTGAACCATAGAAAAACAGTTTGCTTTCTCCCTCTGCATATCTAATGAGAATAGTTTATCATTTATATAAATTTTACTTACCTGTTTAGAACGATTATGAGAAATAACTAAAGAGGTAAGAAGAGTTGCATATAGATCTGTTGGCTCTAATAATACTTTCTTCTGTTGACTCATCTCACGCATTGCTTCAACAATTGATGCAATCCTATTTATCCCACTTTGCATCTCTAAAGTATCCTCTATTAATTGCTTTTTTGATGCATAATTATCTGGTATATCTTTTAAATCAACAACTAACATCTCTAAATTACCTTTAAGATATGTTAAAGGTGTATTTATTTCATGTGTTATACCAGCAGAGAGTTGACCTATAGCAGTAAACTTCATATCATTAAGGCGTTCCTCTTCATGTGCCTTAGCAAGCTCTTTATTTTTCTCTACTGCTTCAAAAATCATACTTTGTAATTTCGTTTCTTGTGCTTCATGTTCTGTTACGTCTACCATTACACAGATATAACCATTATAAACATTATCTTTATGAATAGCTGTTTTATGATATTCATATATTTTACTATAATGAAAATCTATACTAAAAATTTCCTTATAATGAATACTCTCTTTATACTGTAGCTCTTTATCTCTATCTTCATGTAATTTAGCCAGATAAGCTGGTAAAAACTTACCTAAACGATGTTTAATAATATCTGTTTTTTGTTTTTTAATCATTTTTACAAAAGCATTATTACACTCAATAATAACACCGTTTTTATCATTCACATAGATAGGTACTGGAGCTGTATCTAAAAAAAGTCTTAGGTAAGTTATACTCTCATTTAAAGAGAGGTTGAGCTTTTCAATAGTTTTCTTATTTTCTACCTGTTCTGTTACATCCATCATTGTCCAAACAACACCGTTAGAGATCTCTTTCGTACTGTCAAATGGAGCACCAGATGCTTCCATCCAAAATATCTCTCCATTTTTTCTCTTCATTTGGTACTGTTCGTTAACAACAGAATTTACCTGAGCTTTTGTGAAGACCAGCTCACCCCATTCTTTATAACTCTCTTTAGAAATATGTAATATCTCTGCACTCTGAAATAGTAACTCATCTTCTCTATAGCCAAAAATTTTACATAGATGTGTATTTACTCCAATAATTTTTCTATTTTTATCTACTATCAAAAATGCAATCATTGCATTGTTAAAATACATATTTGCTTTATCTAATGACTCTTCAATCTCTTTTTTACTCTTTGCTAACTTCTCTTGACTTAATAACAAGATATACGATAAGACAAATAGTACAATGGAAGAGACGGTTATCATCGTATGTAACCTATGAAGTAGTTGTTCTGATTTATCTATATTTTTGGCTTCTGTGATAGAAACATGATATTCAGGAGGATCTTTCTTTGTATAAAGAAAAGTGACAATATACCAATTTTTACCAACTTTCATAGCTTTAGAGAATGTATCTTTTAAAGCTAGTTCTAAACGAATACTCTCTATTTGCTCTTTTGAAAAATAATCTTTAAAATAACTAAAGTGAGTATCTTCTAAAAGTTTTTTATCTTTTATTTGAACTATAAAGTGTTTTGAACTCGTTACTAACATATCATCGTACATATTATGAAGATGAAATGCTTTTTGTAGCTTTAGTTCACTCTCTATATAACTTTCTACATTTAATAAGTAACTATTTTTGACAAACATATACATAGGTACTGCAAAAACGATTACTGCTAAAAATGATTTAAGTATTATTATAAAATGATTATAGTGTAACTTCATCTATCTTTTTACTTACAGACTCTAAAGAGTCAAAAGGTTTCATCAAATAGTGTTCCGCACCATATCTATGTGAATCTAATACCTTATCTAATGTAGAGTATGCTGTCATCATAATAACATTTACTTTGGCATATTTCTCTTTTATTTTTGGTAAAAAGTCTAAGCCATTAAGTTGAGGCATCATAATATCTAAAAGAATAACATCCACAGAATCATTGATAGATGATAAAGCTGTTGATGGATTGTTATAAACAACAACCCTATAATTTTCATTCCGTTTTAAATACTTTTCTAACATTGCTGTTATCTGTCGATCATCATCCACTATTGCTATAGATATCATTTTCTAGCTCCTCCAAAAAGATCTATTACTGCTGACTTCATCTGTTTATCTGCTTTCTCTTCAACCATAGAGTCTAGATATTCAAACACTTTAAGAGAAGCTTCTTCAATTGTACTTACCATATCTTCAATAATTTCTTTCGAACATATCACCTCTTGACCAGCACACTCATTTGCCAACTTATTTGCATTGATGTGAACTATAGCATGTGGTTTTTCTATTTTTTTATAAGAAGCTGTATCACTAAACTCCTCTTTACCTATACCTGTCGTATACCACTGTCCAAGTCTACATTGAGTATGGTCTACTTGTTTAAAATCATTTTCTTCTCCAAAGAGTAGTGCATAAACATTATTTTTATAAATTACATGATCTATTTTTGCAAGTGATGCAAAAATTCTATCACTAATATAGTCTACTTCATAAACACTTCTTGAAGCATTTTTTTCAAAAGAGATTATTTTTTCTTTGAGATTTTCTATTTTTATTTTTGTCTCTTCTAAAACTTTACTAGTCTCTTCAACATTTTCTTGTGCTTGAGAACTCTCTTGTTGCATCGCACGTACTACAATACTTATATTTTTTGTAGCTACCTGTGTCTTTTCAGCAAGTTTACGTACCTCATCAGCAACTACGGCAAAACCTCGACCATGCTCACCCGCACGAGCAGCTTCTATGGCAGCATTAAGTGCTAAAAGATTTGTCTGGTCTGCGATATCTTCTATAAGTTCTACTACATTTGAAATCTCTCCGGAACGCTCTTGAAGTGCTTTTGCTCCATCTCTTGTCTCTTCCATTGTTGCAGAGAGTTGATCCATATTTTGAGAAGATTCTATAATTAGTTCTAAACCATCTTTAGAATCATCTGCTATGATGGAGGATTCCTGTTGCATCTCTTTGAGATTTTTTAACATTCCCATATAACTCTGTTGAGAATCAACTAAAGAAGATTTAATAGCTTTTTGATGTTTTGAGAGGATAGAACTATCTTTAGAATTCCTAATATCTGTTTTTATAATGCTATAAAGGATATCTCCATTAGACAAGATAAGAGACTTCACTACTCCTGAGCAGTTATTTAAATTTATATTTTTAACAGTAGGAGCAAGAGCATCAATAAGTGCTTTATCATCTTTGACCATCTCTTCTGCCAAAGAGTTTTTAAATACCATTTTATTATCTTTGGAAATACAAACTACAATTTCACTCTGAGACATCTTGAGCATCTCATCTTTGAGTAGTAAGTCATCCTTTAGTTTCTTTATTTCCAACTCCAACTCTAAAACTTTCTCTTTCTCTTTGCCATTATTAAAAAACATCAAAAACCTTCTTAGTATGATTCTTTTCATTATATAGTAGCAATATTTAATATTTGCTTGACTATTAACTCTTTTTAAAAAAGAAAAATTAACAGCTATTTTATATTTTCTCTAGTAATAAATTAGTTACCAAAAAGATTTTTTTTTGTAGTTCGCACAGAATATAATACTTTTGTAATTTAACAGGAGAATATAATGAATAGATATATAAGCTTAGCTGCAGTAACTGCAATAGCTTTATCCATAGTAGGGTGTAATGGTTCGGATGGTGTTGATGGAACAAATGGTGTGGATGGTCAAGATGGAGCTGAAGCGCCAATGCTTGTAAGTAGCGTAAGCGTACCCACTACTGATGAAGAAAAAGCAAAAATCAATGTTGCTTCTTCTATAAATGTAGATTTCACACAAAAAGCTCTCTCTTATAAAACGATTTTAAGAACAGGTGAAACACTTGGAGAAGAGACTTTTGGTCTTTTAAAAGATGAAAATGATAATCCATTAAAACTTGAAGATGGCAGTAACTATATCTGTAATGGTCAGTTTGGTGGTTCTGGACCAGATCATACTCAGTTTATCACAAATGGTTCTAAAATCTTTATGATTACACAATTTGAGTGTCAAATAGGGGCACTCTATCAGGCAGAACTCTCTCAAGATGCAACAACTGGTGAACTTAAAGCACTCAATTTAAAATATATATCTCAAAAAGATTTTCATGGTGGCTATGTTCACTGTGCTGGTTCTCAAACTCCATGGGGTAGTTACCTTGGGAGTGAAGAGTATGAACCAAATGCAAGAGATTTAGAGAGTGCTACTGGAAGTATTAGTGAATACTATGACTTAATTGCTCCTTACTTTGGTGGAGACTTAACAAAAGCGAGTCCCTATTTTTATGGCTGGGTAACTGAGGTTACAGTTGAGAATGAACAAGGTGATAACACATATACTAAACATTATAGTATGGGTCGTTTTGCACATGAATTAGCTTATGTTATGCCAGATAGTAAAACTGCTTACCTCTCTGATGATGGTACAAATGATGCATTTTATATGTATGTAGCGGATAATGCAGGGGAACTGACAGCAGGAACACTCTATGCAGCAAAATGGAACCAAACAAGTGGTGTGGGTGCAGGTGAAGCTGATTTGAGTTGGATTAGACTTGGTCATGCTACTGATGCAGAGTTAAGAGCCATAGTTGATGCGAAACCTCTTTTTAGTGATATTTTTGAGAGTGAAGAGCCAGCAGCTGATTATAGCTGTCCAACAGTTGGTTTTAAAAATATTAACACAGAAAATGGTCTAGAGTGTCTCAAAGTAAAAAGTGGAAAAGAGCAGATGGCAGCTTTCTTAGAGAGTCGTCGTTATGCAGCTTATCTTGGAGCAACTACTGAGTTTAGAAAGTTTGAGGGTATCACATACAACGAAGACAATGGAAAACTCTATACAGCTATAAGTCAAATAGCAAAAGGTATGGAAAACTTCAAAAAATATGGTGCAGATAATGATGGTTATGACAAAGGTGGAAACAATGACATTACACTTGAGTACAATAAATGCGGTGGTGTTTATGATTTATCACTAAGTTCAAGCATAAAAGATAGCTCAGGAGCAAATATTGAGAGTGCATACGTAGCAACAGATATGCACTCTATTCTTGCAGGTAAAATGAAGACATATGAGGAGGGCTCTGTTTACGCAGCAAATAGCTGTGATGTCAACTCCATAGCAAGTCCTGATAATGTAACTTATAAAGCAGGTTCAAATCTTCTTATCATTGGTGAAGATACAGGGTATCACCAAAATGATATGGTATGGGCATTTGATACAAGTACTAATACACTTACATCTCGCGTTGCAACGACACCTTTTGGTTCTGAGACAACATCTCCATACTTTCAAAAACCTATCAATGGTTTTACATATATGAACTTTGTAACACAACACCCTTTTGGTGAATCTGACTCAGATAAAGTTACAAATCCAGATGATATACAATCTTATGTTGGTTATATGCAGATAGGTGGTAAAGAGTAGTGAACTCTTTACTCTTTCGTTCGGAGAGTGTGCTTTTACTGAGCACACTCTGTTTTCTTTTCATAGCCTGCAATAGTGATGAATCAACTATGAATCTCACTCCCTCTTACAATATCTCACTCGATGATACAAATGGTTATGATATACGTTCAAGTGAACTGCGTAACGCTTCGGCTTATATAACTCAAATGTGCTACACAAAAACTACTGATGACCTCAACAACAGTTATAATCCATGTTATACCTGTCACACACAAGCAGTAACACCCAACTATGTTCTTGGAAATGATGAACTCCAAGAAGTTTATGATTTCCCAGAACCAGCACTTATAAATCCCTTTAGTAACAACTTTTTAGATTTTTCACAAAGAGTGTCGCAAATAAGTGATGAAGAGATTATAGCTTATGTAGATGAGAGTAACTACTTTACTCTTGATGGAGAGATTATACTCAAAGATAAACTTTCAAACCTTCCTGAACTATGGGATGAAGATGAGAATAAACAGTGGAGTGGTTACATTCCTGATTGTTACTATAACTTTAATGAGTATGGCTTTGATAGTGACAAAAATGGTAAGCCTACGGGATGGGTTGCTTATGCTTATATGCCATTTTTAGGTACATTTTTTCCTACAAATGGTTCTACGGATGATGTACTTATTCGTCTTGATTCTCCCTTTTATAAAATCACTGAAGATGGAGATTTTAATAGCACTATATATACTATAAATCTCTCCATAATTGAATCACTTATAAAACAAAAAGATATAAATATTTCTTCCATAGATGAAAATAGTATTGGCGTAGATTTAAATAAAAATGGTTATCTCGATAGAGCAATAAGTGTAGTCTATGAGTGGGCTCCAAACAGTGGAAAGTTTATGAGTTATGTTGGCTATGCAAAAACTCTTCAGGAGAGTGGTTCTCTCCATCTAGCAGCAGGACTTTTCCCTGAAAACACAGAGTTCTTACACTCTGTACGATATATAAAAAGCGATGAAAATCACGAAATAGCTCTCGCACCAAGGATGAAAGAGCTACGCTATGCAAAAAAAACGACATGGCTCACTTACGCAGATCTACTCAACAAAGGAATGGCTGCTATACAAAATAAAGATTTAAATCCTGATGCTATTGAGAATTTTAGAGGAACTATGGAACAAGGTCTTGGAAACAATATGGGCTGGGTATATCAAGGTTTTATTGAGGATAAAAATGGTGCCTTACGACCACAAAGTTATGAAGAGACACTTAACTGTATGGGATGCCATAGTGGTATAGGTGTTCTTACAGACTCTACCTTCTCTTTTAAGAGAAAGATAGAGAGTGAGTTTCAGCATGGTTGGTACCATCCAACACAAAAAAGTTTAAAAAACATTCCTGAAAATCGTTTAACAAGTGGAGAGTGGGAACTCTCTAAATATTTAGAGCTCAATCCAAACAGTGATGAGTTTAGAGAGAACAGTGAGGTGTATCAAAAGTTTCATACTTTAAGTGGCGACTTAAACCAAACTATGTTAGAAAAACTCCATAGTGATGTCACTCTACTTCTTTATCCATCACATGAAAGAGCACTCTCTCTCAACAAAGGGTATAAAGCACTTGTAGAACTCCAACAGTTTTACAATGGAAAAGCAGGGCATATAGCACCTATGCATCATGTATATAAAGAACTTGACGCAAAAAAGAGTACACAACTAAAGAGGATAAATAATGATTAATGTAGAAAGTATGATAAAAAAAAAGTATCCAAAACTTAAAAAGAACAAGATAATTCAAGGTGCTATTGGAAAATTTGCTGACTCTATTGTGCATCAAGATACTATAAACGAGTTCTTAGAAAAACACTCTCATCTCGGTAGTTTTGAGTTTATAGAGAGTGCGTTAGAGGAATTAAACTTTACCTATTCTCTTTCAAATAAAGATATTCAAAATATTCCTGCAACAGGAAGAATCGTCATCATAGCGAACCATCCGCTTGGAGGCTTAGATGCATTTGCTCTTATAAGAGCTATTAGTAGTGTGAGAAAAGATATAAAGATAGTTGCTAATGATTTTTTATCTACGATAAAGCCTCTCTCTCCTATCTTGCTAAATATAAACAACTTTAAAAATAGACAATCAAAAGAGGCAATCACAAAAATCTATGATGCACTGCATGCAGAAGAAGCAATTATTATCTTTCCTGCTGGTGAAGTAAGCCGTATGACAACAAAAGGCATTAGAGATAAAGAGTGGCATAAAAGCTTTTTAAAGTTTGCTTCAAGAACAGGAGCACCTATACTTCCAGTATATATTGGAGGAAGAAACTCAAAAACTTTCTACTCTGTCTCTACTATAAATAAATCACTCTCCACTCTCCTCCTCTCAAATGAGATGTTTAAGCAAAAAGATAAAGAGATAGATATTATCATCGGTGAGGTAATACCACATGAGCATATTTATCCCAAATCTATTAAAAAAGAGAAGTTAATAAATCTCTATAAAAAACATCTCTATGGCTTAAAAAATGGAATAAAATATTTTCAAACCCAAAAAGCAATTGCACAGGCGGAAGATAGACGCTACCTGAAACAGGAACTAAAATCTTCTGAACTTCTTGGCTCTACAAAAGATGGTAAAAGTATCTATCTTTATGAGTGGTCACAAAATAGTTCAAGTCTACTCAATGAAATAGGACGCTTAAGAGAGATATCTTTCCGTCAAGTAGGAGAGGGTATCAATAAGAATCGTGATATAGATAAATATGACAGATACTATAAACATATAGTTCTGTGGGATGAAGAAGATTTAGAAATAGTTGGAGCTTATAGAATTGGTGTCACAAGTGAGATAGTCGCCACTTTTGTGACTGATGCACTCTATACAGCAACACTTTTTGAGTACACAAAACATTTTGAAAAGTACTTAGAAAACTCCATAGAACTTGGAAGAAGCTTTGTACAACCAAAATACTGGGGAAGTCGTGCACTTGACTATCTTTGGCAAGGTATAGGTGCTTACCTTAACAAAAATCCTCAGATAAAGTATCTTTATGGACCAGTAAGTATCTCACAAACCTACCCTAAAGTTGCTAAAGATATGATTCTCTATTTTTATAATAGCTATTTTCCTGCAAAAAAAGAGCTTGCACAAGCGAGACGTCCCTACTTCATTGAATTTGATGATGAGTATATGAAAGTGTTTCAATCTGAACTACTTTTAAATGACTACAAAGCAGATTTTAGAACACTGAAAAAAGCTCTTGGATTTTTAAATCTCAGTGTTCCAACAATGTACAAACAGTATGCCGAGCTATGTGAAAATGATGGTATAGAGTTTTGTGCTTACAATATAGATAAAGCATTTTCTGATTGTGTAGACTCCCTAATTATTCTTGATATTGATAAAATTAAACCAAAACAGAAAGATAGATATTTTCGATAGAACTATGAAAAGCATTTCATTAGCTAAATAAATAGTTCCTATCACAATACGAAACATCCAAGTAAAATGAGTACTTTTTAAGCAACTTTAGAGATATCATTAATAATTAATCAGATATACTACTAGCAGATTAAATTTCAGGAGATAATGAATGGGAAAATTTGTTAATAATACAGAAGAGTTCTTCAAGTTTTGTGAAGAGAATGATGTTCAATTTGTAGACTTTAGATTTACAGATATTAAAGGTGCATGGCACCATATCAGTTACAGAATGAGTGCTGTAACTGCTGGTCAACTTGAAAATGGTTTACCATTTGATGGTTCATCAATCGAAAATTGGCAACCAATTAATGAATCTGATATGCTTTTAACACCTGATGTTGAGAGTGCATTTTTAGATCCATTTACTGCTGATCCAACTATTATCGTTTTCTGTGATGTTTTTGACATCTACAAAAATCAAGCATATGAAAGATGTCCACGTTCAATCGCTAAAGCAGCACTTAAACATGCTGAAGCTACTGGTGTTGCTGATGCAGCATACTTTGGTCCTGAAAATGAATTTTTCATGTTTGACTCTGTAACTTTTGTTGATAACATCAATGAAGCTGGTTTCAAAGTTGATACTGAAGAGGGTGAGTGGAACTCAAACAACCCATACCCAGATATGTACAACACAGGTCACAGACCAGGGACTAAGGGTGGTTACTTCCCAGTTGCTCCAACTGACTCTGCTGTAGATATTCGTGCTGAAATGATGCAAGTTTTAGAACAAGTTGGTTTAGAAGTTGTTCTTGGTCACCACGAAGTTGCTCAAGGGCAACATGAGATTGGTATTGTTTACTCTGACATCATCGGTGCTGCTGATAATGTTCAAAAATATAAATATGTTATCAAAATGATTGCTCACCTTAACGGTAAAACTGCTACATTTATGCCTAAACCAATGTTTGGTGATAATGGTAATGGTATGCACGTTCACCAATCACTTTGGAAAGATGGTAAAAACCTTTTCTACAAAGAAGGAAACTATGGTAACCTTTCAGAAATGGCTCTTAACTATGCTGGTGGTATCTTCAAACATGCTGCAGCAGTTTCAGCATTTACTAACCCATCTACTAACTCATACAAGCGTCTTTTACCAGGTTTTGAAGCACCTAGTATCCTTACTTACTCTGCGAAAAACCGTTCTGCTGCTTGTCGTATTCCATACGGTGCAGGTGAAGGTGCAACTCGTATCGAGATGAGATTCCCAGATAGTTCTTCATGTCCTTACCTTGCATTTGCAGTAATGATGATGGCTGGTCTTGATGGTATTAAAAATGCAACAACTCCTGTTGGTCCAATGGATGAAGATCTTTTCGAACTTTCTTTAGATGAGATTCGTGAGAAAAACATCCCTCAAATGCCTCATACACTTCGTGAAGCACTTGAAGGTCTTATTTCTGATAATGATTTCCTTAAACCTGTATTTACACAAGAGTTTATCGATGCATATCAAGGGTACAGATTTGAGCGTGATGTATGGCCAGATGAAGGTCGTCCAACTGCTTACGAGTTTAAAACAACTTACCAGTGCTAGGCTAAAAGCCTTTATTTATTCCCACTATGTGGGGATAAATCTTCTTCTTTTCTTTAAATAATTTCAAAAAAACAATTACAAAACTTTTTATAACTCAAACTTTGCTATAATTCGCATATTAATAACAAATGTAAGAGTGTGTTATTAAAATTTTCAAGTTAAAGGGTTCTTTTTATGAACAATCCTACAAAAAATGTAAAAATTACAGAGGGTAAGTATAGAGCTTATCCAAAAATTGATTTGCCAGATCGTACATGGCCAGACAATACAATAACGCATGCTCCAAAGTGGTGTAGTGTTGATTTACGTGATGGTAATCAAGCACTAATTAATCCTATGAGCATGGAAAAAAAACTTGAACTTTTTGCACTCTTACTTAAACTTGGTTTTAAAGAAATAGAAGTTGGTTTTCCATCTGCTTCTAAAGTAGAATTTGACTTTTTACGCCGATTAGTAGATGATAATTTGATACCTGAAGATGTAACAATTCAGGTACTAGTTCAAGCTCGTGAGCATTTGATCGCTAAAACTTTTGAGGCACTTCAGGGTGTAAAAAAAGCGACAGTCCATTTATATAACTCAACTTCTATTGCTCAAAGAAAAATAGTTTTTGGAAAAACCCAAGAGGAGATTATGGCACTTGCTGTAGCAGGTATAGAACTTGTGAAGAAGTATGAAAAAGAGCATGATGGTGAAATATTTTTAGAGTATTCACCAGAGAGTTTTACAGGAACTGAGTTAGAATTTGCAGCAAAAATATGTAATGCAGTAACTGAAGCTTGGGGTATTAGTGATACAAAAAAAGTGATTATTAATCTTCCATCAACAGTAGAGATGGCTACGCCAAATATTTATGCTGATCAAATAGAGTGGATGAGTAGACATTTAAATAATCGCCAAAATGTCATTATTTCAACACACACGCATAATGATAGGGGTACTTCTGTTGCTGCGACTGAGCTTGCTCTTTTAGCAGGAGCAGACAGAGTTGAAGGAACACTTTTAAGTAATGGAGAAAGAACGGGTAATGTTGACATTATCACGTTAGCTCTTAATATGACGACGCAAGGTGTAGATTCTAAATTGGATTTTTCTAATATAGATGAAGTATTAGAAATAGTTGAGAGATGTACTGAAATAGAGACTCATGTTCGTCACCCTTATGTGGGGGAGTTAGTTTATACTGCCTTTAGCGGTTCGCATCAAGATGCGATAAATAAAGGTCTTGCATATCAAAAAAGTAAAGAAGATCCATTTTGGGAGGTTCCTTATTTACCTATAGATCCTGCTGATGTTGGGCGTACTTATGAGTCCATCATTCGTATAAATTCTCAATCAGGAAAAGGTGGAGTAGCATATATCTTAGAAAAAGAGTATGGCTATCAACTACCAAAAGCTATGCATCCTGAAATCGGAAAGATTGTACAGGCAGTGACAGATGCGGAAGGAAGAGTTTTAGAGAGTAAAGAAATACTCACTATCTTTGAAAAAACATACTTTGAAGTAAAAGAACATATCTCATTTATCGATTATACGTTATCATCAGATAATGGTGTTTCAAGTTGTAGTATAACTTATACACATAATGGCAAAAAAATTACCGCAGAGGGAACAGGCAACGGTCCTATAGACGCATGTAAAAATGCACTTATGAAAGAGTATAAAAATGAGTTTAGCATTAAATCATACTCTGAACACTCTTGCGGAGATAAAAGTTCTGCAAAAGCAATAGCATATATAGAAATTCAAACAAAAGAGACACTCTCATGCTTTGGTGTCGGTGCAGATAATGATATTACCATCGCTTCAATAAAAGCGATGTTTTGTGCTCTTAATAGGGCATTTACAAATTAGGAGCAGAAGATGGGTACGATAGAGAAGGTTTTTGAGAACAACAAAATTTGGGCAAAAAAAGTTGTTGAAAATGATCCAGACTTTTTCAATAACTTACTCAAACAACAATCTCCAAAGATTTTATGGATTGGCTGTTCAGACAGCAGGGTTCCCGCAAACCAAATTATGAATCTCCCTGCGGGAGATGTCTTTGTCCATAGAAATATTGCTAATGTAGTTGTTCATACAGACCTCAACCTTCTCTCCGTTTTACAGTATGCAGTCGATGTTCTTGAAGTAGAACATATTATCGTTTGTGGACACTATGGTTGTGGAGGAGTAAAAGCCTCTATGAGTGACTTGCAACATGGACTTATAGATAACTGGTTAAGACATATAAAAGATGTACAAAGATTTCACGCTGTTGAGTTAAAAAGCCTTCAAACATATGAAGAGAGATACGATAGACTTTGTGAACTCAATGTTGTTGAACAGGTAAAAAATGTTCTCAACACTACCATTGTTATTAATGCTCTCACAAATGGTAAGAAGCTAGAAGTGCATGGCTTTATTTATAATATCAAAGATGGTTTACTTAAAGATCTCCGTCTTAACTAAAAAGAGAGACCAATAACGACTTCAGGATAAGAGGTTGAACATTCATTAGTAACACCACAGTTACTAAATGATTCATAAGCATAACCGACTGAAGCATAGGTATTATTTGAGATAAAAGAGATGCCTCCTCTTGCTCCATATATCGTTGTATCATCATAACCACTTATAAAGCGTTCACGAATAAAAGCACCTATATAAGGTCGGATTTCCTTATTAAATCTTAGAAAATAATTACTTGATAATGAAAGTTCGTTTTGTAGAGGATCAGAACCTAACCAACTTCTATACATTAGACCCATATTTAAGTTGTCTATTACAAAATAATTTGCACTTAAACCTACTAAAAAGTAAGTAGTGTTGTAACTAGATGAGCTACCCGCACTCACCCCAAAGTTCATCTTTCCCTTATCGAATATATCTGCTTCAGAAAGAGAAACTAAAAATAAAAAAATAAATATAAATTTTTTTACCATAATAATTCATCCTGTGGTTTAGATGATTGGTCTGTTCTTGGTGGTTTTGAGATATCACTAAAGTACTCTTTTTTCCCATCTATATCAACTTCTATAATTCCCTCTACAACATCAAATTTTCTCTTAATCTGAGGGTAGAGTTCTAAAAGATTTCTATAATAATTTGCAAAAGCAGGCCCTGCAATACGTCCACCTGTTTCACGTTTATACATAGGAGTATTATCATCATTTCCAAACCATACTACTGTCTCGATAGTAGGCGAATAACCTGCAAGCCAACCATCTACATTACTATTTGTAGTTCCTGTTTTTGCAGCTAACTCTAAACCTCTTACTCTTGCACGTCTTGCGGTACCACGCTTGACAACATCTCTTAAAATAGTTGTCATTATAAAAGCTTGTGTAGGAAGTGATGTTCTATGCCTTTCATCTCTTTTCTCATACATAAGTTGACCATTTTTCTCAATAGTGTTAATCAAGTGGGGCTTTACTTCTACCCCATTATTTGCAAAGGAAGTATAGCTTTTTGCTAAATCTAAAGGAGACATAGACATTGTTCCCAAAGAGATGGAGAGATCATTTGGAATATTTTTTATATTAAATTTTTTCAACTCTTTAAGTAAATTATTTAATCCTATATCATTAACAAGATTAATGGTTGCAAGATTTCTTGAGTGGATAAGAGCCTCTCTAAGAGTAATTAAACCTTTATAATTTTTTTCATAATTTTTTGGTCTCCATTTCTTCTCCTCACCATCTTTCTCATACTCATAGGTCTTCGCAATATCTACTAACTGAGTAGCCCCACTAAAACCTAAATCAATAGCTACTTGATAGATAAAAGGTTTAAAAGCAGAACCTGGTTGACGTTTGCCCTGAGTTGCCCGATTATAGGAACTTTTCTTATAATCAACACTTCCAACAAGAGCTATAATATCTCCAGATTCAGAATCGAGTGAAACTAAAGCACCATTAAGTTGTGATACATTTACATCTTGAACTTCAAACATCTGTTCTTTCGTTGGATTTTCTATTGTTTCAAATCTTGCTAATTTTTTGAGCTCTTTTTCTTTATACTTTTCGATGCGACCCAAAGCTTCCTCATAAGCATACTTTAGAGATTCTCTTGCAACATTTTGAAGTCGTAAATCAACAGTAGTGTAAATCTCATAACCACCTGTTTTCAAATCTGTGATATTCATATCTCTGAATCTTCTAGCAACTTCATCAACTATAAAAGGTGCCTTGTTTTGCGTCAAAGTATCATTAAAAACTTCAGGATTTTCTTCTGTTGCACTTTTATAGGTTGCATCATCAATCCATCCTAAAACATACATTCTTTTTATTACACGGTTTGCTCTTCCCATAGAAATTTCATAGTTTTTTGTAGGGGCATAAGTACTTGGTGCTTTTGGAAGTCCTACGAGTATCGCCATCTCTTTGAGTGTTAAATCTTCAAGACGTTTATGAAAGTACCCATCAGCAGCAGTTTTAATACCGTAATACCCATGTCCATAATAAATCTCATTTAAGTAGCGTTCTAAAATTTGCTCTTTGGTAAGTGCCTGTTCTAATTTAATTGCATAAATAGCCTCTTTTATCTTACGAGAGAGCTTTTTTTCACGAGTCAAAAGAACATTCTTTACAAGCTGTTGAGTGATGGTACTCGCACCTTCAACAGCTTTCCCAGCTCGTATAACTTTAATAGCCGCACGAAAAATCGCATCTATATTTATACCAGGATGTTCAAAAAATGTAGTATCTTCAATCGCTACAAGTGCTTCAATGATGCGAGGAGGAATCTCATCAAATGATGCATAGTATCTATGTTTTTTATTAAAAATATTGGCTATTTTTTTACCATCTTTATCATAGATACGGCTTGTTACCTCTGGCTTATAATCAACCAAAGAGGAGATATCGTACTTATATGCAGTGAGGAAATATCCAACAACTGCAAAGGGAGATAAAACTCCTAAAATAACAACTGCTAAAACAACCTTTTTCATCCACTTCATTCTCTAAAATTCCTATTTCCAAAATTTGCTTCTATCAGTATTTTTGTGTAACTCTCCTGTGGATGACTCACCACCTCTTGCATCAATCCACTCTCAACAACAAGACCATCTTTAATAACACAAATATCCTCACAAAGATTTCTTGCAGAGGAGATGTCATGTGTTACAAAAAGCATCTTAAATCCATCTCTTTTTTGAAGCTTTTTGAGTAGCTCAATGATAACAACTCTTGTATCTGGGTCAAGTGCTGTTGTTGGTTCATCAAGCAGTAAAAGTTTTGGCTCATTACTCAATGCCATCGCAATAACGACCCTTTGAAGTTGTCCCCCTGAGAGTTCAGGCGGAAATCTCTCTAAAAGAGTCGCATCCAAATCGACCTCTTTAAAAAGCTTTTTCATTCTCTGCTCATCTACAAAAAATTGCTTTTTAATCTTTGTAAGTGGTGAGAGAGCCGTAAAAGGATTTTGAGGTATAAAAGCTACACTCTTCCCTGCTACTAACTCAAAATCACTACTCATATCTAACTCCAAATCCATCTCATGAGGTAACATCCCAAGAAGTGCTTTAAGTGTCAGACTCTTTCCACTTCCACTCTGTCCAACGAGAGCAAGTGACTCTCTTATCTCAAGAGCTATAGCAACAAGTGAAGTATCTTTTAAGGTGATTTTTAGCTTCTTTATCTTCATTAAAGACATTCTATCCAATTTTGCCCTAATAATTCGTTATGAGCACCTCTTTAGTGCTATTTTTTGTTTTATTTTTGGCTTGATAGTTGCAGTTATGGTAAGTATGTGTAAGAGGATGCACTCTATACTTTTTACTCCACTCTAAAAGCAGATTATTTTTTTTATCCTTATTCTCAAAAACGTTGGAGAGGGCAAACTTCACTCCTCTTGCATCAAGAGAGTCCATAAAGAGAAGTAACTCCTGCTCTTTCTCCTCGCTCCAACCACCATTCTCATTATAAGCAGCCATTGTTGCAAGATAGGGAGGGTCGATGTAAACAAAAGAGTCATCAGAAATCTCCAACTCTCTAAAATCATAAGAGCTAAACTCTATATGTGTAGTGTTTATTTTTTCAACAAAAAGCAGAAAGTTTTTTCGTAAGCTTTTGTTAAAGTCTCGTTTATTTACAGGAGTATTAAACGCACCCTTGGAGTTAAATCGTATCTGATTGTTAAAAGCAAAAAGCAGTGTTACATAGAGCATTAAAGGTGATGGAGATGCATTATAATCAGCTCGAAGTTTCATATATGCCTCTTTATTATAAGCACCTAAACCTCTGCTTGAGTCACTCCCATACTTCTCATACCCATACTTTGAACTCTGTGAGAGTCCATACTTCTCTATAACTGCATCAATCTCTCCAAGTAACTCCTCAGCACTCCTAGTCTGAAAATAGTTATATATCTCCATAAGCGGTCTGTTTATATCATTTGCAATGACTTTCGCGGCTTCAACATTGATAGCAACATTACAACCACCTGCAAACAAATC
>Ga0256843_1000279_pt1 | contig 44054 bp, 38 predicted proteins | sample AlvinellametaG_FD_191572 | JGI IMG/M metagenome (GOLD analysis project Ga0256843, IMG submission 191572) | Pompeii worm associated microbial communities from hydrothermal vent at the East Pacific Rise, Pacific Ocean - Alvinella | ecosystem: Host-associated > Annelida > Integument > Unclassified ...
AATACCACAATTGATTACTCTCTTAGTAAAAATGCTAAAAACTTTGGAGGAATTAGCGGAAAATTACTCAAAGAAAAGTCTTTTGAACTTTTCAAAGAGATAGCAAAAGAGATTTATGGAAAGGGAATTTTGATCTCTGTTGGAGGGATTGATTCTGCTAGTGAAGCTTACAGAAGGATTTTAGCCGGAGCAAATTTAATTCAAATTTATTCAATGTTAATTTATAAAGGACCAAAGCTTATAAAAGAGATTAATGAGGGATTAATAAAGAGAGTAAGAGCAGATGGTTTTGATAATATCTCAGAAGCTGTTGGAGCAAATTTAAAATGAAAAAAATTTTGATATTTATAACATTAATAGGAGTTTTGATGGCTAACTCATTACCAAAATATTACCATGAAAAGCTAGAAAATGGATTAGAAGTTTATGTTATTCCTCTCAATAATGATACAAATGTTATTACAACTGATATTTTTTATAAGGTAGGAAGCAGAGATGAAATTCTAGGAAAAACTGGAATTGCTCATATGCTAGAGCATATGAATTTTAAATCTACAAAAAATTTAAAAGAAGGAGAGTTTGATAAAATTGTAAAAAGTCATGGAGGTGTAAATAACGCTTCTACAAATTTTGATTATACTCACTATTTTATCAAATCAAGCGCTAAAAACTTGAATATGTCTTTGGAGCTTTTTGCCGAACTTATGCAAAACTTAAAGCTTAGCGATGAAGAGTTTCAAAGAGAAAGAAAGGTTGTAGCAGAAGAAAGAAGATGGAGAACAGATAATAATCCTTTAGGTTATCTTTATTTTAGACTTTTTAATACCCACTACACAGAACACTCTTACCATTGGACTCCAATTGGTTTTATGCATGATATTTTAAACTGGACAATAGAAGATATAAGAGAGTTTCATTCTAGATTCTATCGACCAGATAATGCTATAATTGTTGTTGCTGGAGATATTGATTATAAAAAAGTTTTTGAAAGTACAAAAAAATATTTTGGAAATATAAAAAATCCTACAAATGAGTGTAACTGCTCTTTGGTTACTACAAATACTCCAGCAGAGCCTAAAAATGATGGCAAAAAAAGAGTTGAGCTTATTAAAAAGAGTAATAAAGCAGATACAATTGCAATTGCATATTCAATCCCAAATTTTAAACACAAAGATCAATTAGCACTTTCTGTTATTTCTGAAATTTTAAGCAGAGGAAAATCAAGCAGATTGCAAAAAGAGCTTGTTCAAAAAAGACATTTAGCAAGCCAAGTCTTTGGATACAATATGGAATTAAAAGATGATGGAATCTTTCTATTTTTGGCAATGGCAAATCAAGGCGTAAGTGCTGATGAATTAGAAAAAGAGATTTTATCTGAAATTGAAAAGATAAAAAATGGAGATATTACCGATGAAGAGATCAATAGAGTAAAATTAAACACAAAAGTAGATTTTCTTCATATTTTAGAAAGTTCTTCTTCTATTGCATCTCTTTTTGGAAGTTATCTTGCAAAAGGAGATTTAAAACCTCTTTTGGAATATGAAGAAAGACTTGACAAAATTACAAAAAAAGAGCTTCAAGAAGTTGCAAAAAAATATTTTAATAACAATTATTCGACCACAGTAATTATGAGAGCATATAAAAATGAAAATGAAGGAGGAAGTAGAGCTTCAAGCTCGAAATAGTAGATGAGTTTCAACTATCCAACAGGAGCAATGACAGCTTTAATTACACCATTTAAAAATGGAAAAGTTGATGAAGTTTCATTTGAGAGATTAATCAAAAGACAAATTCAAAATAAAATTGATGCAGTAGTCCCAGTTGGAACAACTGGAGAAAGTGCTACTTTGAGCTTTGAAGAACACAAAAGATGTATCGAAATTGCAGTAGAAGTTTGTAAAGGAACAAAGACAAAAGTTGTAGCTGGAGCTGGGAGTAATTCCACAGCAGAAGCAATTGATTTGGCTCTTCATGCTCAAAAATGCGGAGCTGATGCAATTTTATCTGTTTCTCCATACTATAATAAACCGACTCAAGAAGGACTTTTCCAACACTACAAAGCTTTGGCAAATAGTATTGAAATTCCGGTTATGCTATATAATGTTCCAGGCAGAACAGGAGTTGATATTTTGCCAGAGACAGTTTTTAGACTCTTTGGAGAGTGTAAAAATATTTATGCAATCAAAGAGGCAACTGGTTCAATGGAAAGAGCTATAAATCTTTTATCAAACCAACCAGATCTTTGTGTAATTAGCGGAGATGATGCAATTGATTATCCACTTCTTGCCAATGGTGCAAAAGGAGTTATTTCTGTAACTGCAAATTTGCTTCCAAATCTTAAATCCTCTTTGGTTCATAAAGTTTTTGAAGGAGAGTTTAAAGAAGCAAAAAAGATTAATGATACTCTTTATCCTATAAATAAAGTTTTGTTTATAGAATCTAATCCGATCCCAATAAAAGCTGCAATGTATTTGTCTGGACTTTTGGAAACTTTAGAGTATAGACTTCCACTTACACCTCCAAGCAAAGAAAATATGAAAAAGATAGAAAAAATCTTAGAAGCTTATGAAATAGTAGGAGTTAGCAAATGAAAGGAAAAACTTTAGTAATTACTGGAGCAACTAGAGGCATTGGAAAAGCAACTGCAGAAAAATTTGCTCAAAATGGAGTAAATATTGCTTTTACCTACAATTCAAATGAAGAGCTTGCAAATGAACTTGCAAAAGAGTGGGAGGAAAAGTTTAATATCAAAGCAAAAGCTTATAAATTAAATATTTTAGAGCCAGATGAATTTAAAGAGCTTTTTAAAAAGATTGATGAAGATTTTGAAAGAGTTGATTTTTTTGTAAGTAATGCAATGATTTATGGAAGAGCAGTAGTTGGTGGATATGGAAAATTTATGAGATTAAAACCAAGAGGACTAAATAATATTTATGTAGCAACCGTTGATGCTTTTGTAGTAGGTTCTCAAGAAGCAGCTAAAAGAATGCAAAAAGTTGGAGGTGGAGCAATTGTTACAATGAGTTCTACTGGAAATAGAATCTATATTGATAATTATGCTGGTCATGGAACAAATAAAGCAGCAGTTGAGGCAATGATGAGGTATGCTGCTGTTGAACTTGGAGAGTGGAATATTAGAGTAAATGCTGTAAGTGGAGGACCAATAGAAACTGATGCTCTAAAAGCTTTTACAAATTATGAAGAGGTTAAAGCTGAAACTATCAAAAGAAGTGCTCTAAGAAGAATGGGAACTCCAGAAGATATTGCAGGAGCAGTTTACTTTTTGTGTAGTGATGATGCTAGTTGGATTACAGGACATACATTAATAGTAGATGGTGGAACAACTTTTAGGTAGGTTAAATGTTTTTTTCTCAATTATTAAATGTTCCAAATATTTTAGCTTTAATTAGAGTAGTAATTGCTCCTTTGATGTTTTTTTTGCTTGTAAATCGTGATTTAGAAGTTTTTAAAAATATTCACTACTCTTGGTTAGATTATTGGGCAGCATTTTTATTTGTCTTAGCAAGCGCAACAGATTTTTTTGATGGATATATTGCAAGAACTTTTAATCAAGTAACAACCTTAGGAGAAATTTTAGATCCTTTAGCAGACAAAATGTTAACTCTTGCTGGTTTTTTGGGATTAATGATGTTAGGAAGAGCTTCTGCTTGGGCAATTTATCTAATTTTAACCAGAGAGCTTTTTATAACTGGGCTTAGAGTTTCTGCTGTTGCAAGAGGAATTAGTATTAAGGCTAGCTTGCTTGGAAAAATTAAAACAGTAGTTCAAATGTTTGCAATTGGCTTTTTGTTGATGGAGTGGAGAGGAGCTCAAATAATACTTTGGGTAGCAGTTGCAATTACTCTTTATTCTGGATATGAGTATGTAAGAGAATTTTTTAAAGAGGTTGCAAAAAATTAATTAAAAACTTAAAGAGATAAAATCTATCTCTTTCCAACTAAGGTTTTTATTTTTTTGTTGTGCTTTTTTTGAAAATAGAATATGTTCAATATATCTTGCAAAAAGATCGGTTTCAATATTTAAAAGAGTTCCAATTTTGTATGTATGAAAGAGCGTATTTTCAAAAGTATGAGGAATAATTGTTACTCCAAAACTATTTTTTTGACTCCAATTTACTGTCAAACTTACTCCATCAATTGCAATTGAACCTTTTGGTACTATATAAGTCATTTTTGAATCATCTACTAAAATCTCAAAAGCAACTCCATTTTCTCCTTTTGAGATATTTTTTATCTTTCCAATTGCATCGATATGACCTTGAACAATGTGTCCTTCAAATCTATCTTCAATTTTCATTGCTGGTTCTAAATGAACTTTTCCTAGTAGTTTTTCTTTTGGGATAATGGCTCTTGTCTCATCGGCAGTTTCTACCCAAAATCCTTCTTTCCAAAGAGAAATGACTGTTAAACACACACCATTTATAGCAATTGAATCTCCCAATTTCGGTTTAAGAGAACTTTTGACTTTCAAAATATTTTTGTCTGAATTTACAACTTCTCCAATTTCTCTAATTAGACCTGTAAACAAATTTCTCCTTTTTATCTATTTTAAAGATGGTAAAAGTGGCTCATCTTGTCCATCTAATGGTTTATGAATATCAACCTCTTTAGAATCTTCCATTCCTTTTTGAAAATCTTCATCTTCTTCTATCTCATTTATTACATAATCTATTCTATTCTCATCGGAAAAATCTTGCATAGATTTTATAAATCTTTCGTGATGATCTCCCATAATTGGGATCAATTTTTTTCCAGCTTGAGAATTTTCTAAAGTTCTAGTTGCTTGCAACATTCTATCGCAAAGACCTCTTCCTAGTCCAATTTTATAAGATGCAATTTGAGATCTTTTCTTTTTACTCCCTTTTGGAAGAGATTTCTTATACTCTTCTGCCATTCTTTCTATTTCTCTAATAAAAATGTGTAAAAGATACTCTGTATTTAAAACATCACACTCTCTGCCAGTTAAAAAAATTTCGGCCTTTTGTTTTATCTTTTTCCCGCTATCATCTTTTTTCCCATTTTTCCAAGCCATAAAACAGCCATTAATATAAGATAATCCATTATAAAGTTCTCTTATCCAAATCGGTATTCGAGCATAATTTATTTTAATTATTTTTGTAATTGTTTTTGTTCCAGAAAAATCAGCATTATCTAGGGCATATTTTTGCATTAGCTCCACTGCTTTTTGGGCTGCTAAATTGGCTTCATTATCATTTTTAGAAAGTGATAATCTAAGAAGTTTTTCAATTTTCTTTTTAATCTTATTCAAAATATACCTTTAATCTTTTAGTATATCATTCATTCTTTTTGTATCTTCATCCAAATTCGGATCAGTTGGAGGCTTTCTTAATTCATAAATTAAAGTTGAAATTAATCCAACTGCTATCAAAAATATGGCAATATGCATTATTAAATATTTAGGTTCTGTGATTATATCCATTTTATCCTACCACCTTTTTAAATTATTAGCATGGCATCTCCATAACTAAAAAATTTATAATCTTTTTTTATAGCTTCTTTATAGAGATCAAGGGTTTTTTTTCTTCCAATAAAAGAACTAACAAGCATTATCAAAGTACTTTTTGGAAGGTGAAAATTTGTTAGTAGATAGTTAACCCTTTTTGGCGGATTTGCTGGATGTAAAAATAAATTACACTCTCCTTTTGTTTTTTTTGTTCTTGCATAATACTCAATCGTTCTAGTTACAGTAGTGCCAATTGCTAAAATCTTTTTTTGAGTATCTAAAATTTTAGCAGAGTTTTCTGGGATCTCAAAATACTCTGAATGAATCTGAAAATCTCTAATATCTTCTGAATCTACTCCTTTAAAAGTTCCAGCACCAATATGTAAAGTCAGAGTATGAACTGGATAATTTTTTTTAAATTTTTCAAAAAGCTCTTTTGTAAAGTGTAAAGATGCAGTAGGAGCTGCTACTGCTCCTTCTTTTTTAGCAAATACACTTTGATAATTTTTCTCATCTTCTACAGTATCTTCCCTTTCAATGTAAGGGGGCAAAGGCGTGTGTCCAATTTTTGAAAGAATTTTGACTAAATCTGAAAATCCTAAGACCTCATTGGCTAAATAAAACTCTACAATTCTACTTCCATCTTCTAAAAGCTCTAAAACTTTAGCTTCTAAGGAAGCTTCAAAATAGAGCTTTGTTCCTTTTTTTACTTTTCCTCTGATTAAAGCCTCAAAAGTATTATTCCAAAGAGGTTTATTCAAGAGAAGCTCAATTTTACCTCCACTTTCTTTTTTTCCAAAAATCCTTGCCTTTATAACTTTTGTATCATTTATAAAAACCTCTAAATCTTTTGGTAAAAAATTTAGGATTTCTCGAAAAGTTGTGTGAGTTATACTATCTTTTGATCTATTATAAACTAAAAGTTTAGCACTATCTGGAGGAGATGCTAAATTTAGAGCAATTTGAGATTTTGGAAGATTATAATCATAACTTGATGTAAAAAAATCTATCTCTTCCATTACTCTTCCTCTTTGTATGGATTTACCAATTTTGCAATATAAATTGAGATTCCATAAAGCATAATTAACGGTCCTGCCATAAGAAGTTGTGTTAAAACATCAGGTGGAGTAAGAAGAGCTGCTGCTATAAAAATTATTACAATTGCAACTCTGAAATAATCCTTTAGACTTTTATCTGTAATTATTCCCAATTTTGCTAGAAAATATGAAAAAACTGGAAGCTCAAATGCCATCCCAAATCCAAATAAAATTTTTCCAAAAAATCCCACATAATCTTCAATATTAATAAGGGGTGTATAAAGAAAAGATCCAAATGTAATTAAAAATTGAAATCCAAAAGGAGTTACAATGTAATAAGCAAACAAAATTCCAATAATAAACATTAATGTTCCAAAAATTATAAATGGACGAATAATTCCTACCACCACCTCTTTTTCATCATCTCTAAAAGCAGGTACAACAAAAAGCCAAATCTGCCATAAAATAAAAGGGATTGCAATTACAAGTCCAGCAAAAAAAGAGACCTTTATTGCAACCCAAAACGCTCCTCCTACTTTATGAGTCGTAATCATCCCACTAAAACTTTTATTTCTTAACTCTTGTGCCTTTTTTAAAGTTAAATTACTCTCTTTTGCAATTACTTGAGTGAGTTCTTTTAAATTTGAAGCAATATCTTTTGCAGAGCTTGAAGCTTTTTCTAAAAGTTTTGCAAGTTCTGGATTAGAGGTTATCTTTGAAGCTTTTTCTAAAGATTCTTGCATATTTTTTGCAGAGTTAATGCTCTTTTGTGAAATAGTTTCTAATTGGTTAGTACTTTTTAAAGTTGCATTTTTTTCTTCTTGAAGTTTCCAAGTAGCCATATTTTTGCTCTCTACAATCTTTCCAACTTCAATTAAAGCTCTATTTAAAGGAGCAGTCATCCAATTTAAAATTTGATTATGAAAACTCCAAGCAATAATAAACCCTACAAAAAGAGCAATTACCATTTTAATTAATCTCTCTCTTAATTCAATAAGATGAGGTTTCATCTCTTCAAACATTAAACATCACCTCTTTTTAGATTTTTAAATTCTGTTGGAGTCTCTTGAGATTTTTTTGAATCATCTTTAGAGATGTTTTTAAACTCTTCATCAACCTCATCTAAAGAGATCATATCTCTTCTTGCTTCTTGTAAAGTTTTATTAACCTCTTCTATTGGATTTGGGATTGCATTTTTAAATCCGCTAATATCATTTGCAGCCTCTTTCAAAGATTGTTTGTAGTAAAGAGCTTCTTCTTTCAACTCTTTTAATCTTACTTCTTCTTCAAAACTGCTTCTTGCATCATTGACCACTCTTTTTAGGTCTTTAAAAAATCTAGCGACTTTTACCATTGCTTCTGGAAGTTTATCTGGACCCAAAAATATTACAGCAATTATGGCGATAATGATAATTTCACTAAAACCTATATCAAACATTTATATCCTTTTTGGAGGAAGTTGGGATTAATTTTATCAAAAAAAAGTTCTAAAAGTTGTAAGTTCTATTTTGGAGAAAAGATAAAGCTATTTAGAGCTTAAAAGTTTAAGCTCTTCTTTGAATTTATCAAAATTTTTATTCGTTAATTTTATCTTTTATCTCTTTTGCTAATAGGAAAACTTCTTTAAGTTTTTCTTGAGAACTTAAGCTCTCATCTAAAAGTATTTTTACAAAAGCAGAACCTACAATTACTCCATCTACCCCTTTAGCCTTTTCTTTTGCACTTTTTTTATTTACTCCAAACCCAACAAAAACAGGAGTTGAAGTCTCTTCCTTTATTAAACTTACAATTTTGGATAAATCCTCTTTTTTTGAACTGCCAGTAATTCCAGCATAAGCTACAAGATAAATAAATTTTTTTGCATCTTTAGAGATTTTTTTTATTCTTTCTGCTGGATCCGTAGGAGCTATAAAATCTATTAAATTTAAAGAATTTTTTTCAATCTCCTTTTTGTAGCTTCTAGCCTCTTCAAATGGTAAATCTGGAATTATAAAACCAGAGACATTTGCTTTTTTCGCCTCTTTTATAAAAAGATCTAAACCTTTATGATAAAAAGGATTAAAATATCCCATCCAAAGAGTATCAATTTTGGGAGCTAATTCTTTTGAGACTTCAAAAAGATCTTTAATTTTAAATCCTTTTTGAAGAGCTTTTAAATTTGCCTCTTGAATTACTGGACCATCTGCAACTGGATCAGAAAATGGAATTCCAAGTTCTAAAATATCTACTCCAGCCTCTTTTAATGTCAAACCTAAATCTATACTAAACTCTTTTGATGGAAATCCAGTAGTAATGTAAGCGACTAACTTCTTCAATTTTTTATCCTAAAATTTTTAGGCTAATTATATCAAAAAAGAATTTAGTTAATTAAAGATTAGGTTTTGGCTATTTTTAAAGTTTTAAGTTAATCCATCAACGCTTTTAATCAATCTCTAACAATTAATTAACTAAAATGTGATATTTAAAATTATTTTTAAGAAAGGGGTAATTTAAGAAATGTCTTCTTCAAAAAAAGTTTACATCTTCTCTTTGGCTGCAATTGTTGCTTTGAGTGGGTGTGGGAGTCATGATGATGATTACATAGCAACTTCTACAACTCAAGCACCTCAAACTCAAACTATTTTGGGAAAAGTTATAGATGGATATATCAAAAATGCAACAGTTTGTATAGATACAAATGAAAATAACAAATGTGATGAAGATGAAGCTACTATTAAAAGTAACGCTGATGGTAGTTTTGAATTAAATACAACACAAAAAGGCTCAATTCTAGCTTATGGTGGAATTGATCTTGATACAAATTTACCTTTTGAAGGAGTTTTGAAAGCTCCAGAAGGTTTTTCAAATATAACTCCACTTACAACTTTAGTCGCTGAATACTCAAAAAATGTAAAAGATTTAAATGAAGCCTTAAGTAAAGTTGCAAAACTTTTTGGATTAAATCCAGAAGATATCAAAAAAGATCCAATAGAAGAAGTTAATAAAAATCCAAATCTTTTAAAAGCCAGCCTAATTTTAGAAAAGACTTTAGAAGCACTATCTACAAATCAAGAAGAGTTACTCAAAAACTTAAACAATTTTGTAAAAGTTTTAAATAAAGCAGAGAGTTTTGAAGAATTAATTGATGAGGCAGTAGAAGACGAAAAGAAAAAGGAATCTTTAAAAAATTTAGCAGCAGCAATAAAAGAGATGGAAATTGATAAAAATAACCTCCAAGATGTAGCAACTTTAATAGAGACTTCAAAAGAATCTATTAAAAATGGAGAAGAAATTTCTAAAGAAGATCTACTTAATACTTTCAAGAGTTGTCAAATTGATCCAAATTGGGATGATAGTTCATTTGTAGATACTCCACCAAATGGAGGGAAAAATATACCTTACTTTACAATTGGAGAAAAAGTTAGTGATATTGAGGCTGCATTTAATTATGCAAGATCTCTTGATTCTACTGTAAAGGGGAAAAAATTAATTCTTCCTTCTCAAGAAGTTTGGGATAAGATGAGCAAAGAAGATCAAGCTCTTTATATCTTAAATAGAGAAAGGGTTGATAGAGGATTAAAGCCATTTGAGGGTGTATTTGAGATGAATGAAGCCTTAAAAGAGCTTAAACCTCAAAATCCAAAAACTTTAGCTGATGTTGCTCAAGGTTATACAAATTTACTCTATGAAAGTACCTCTTTAAGTCATACTCTAGATGGAACTCCAACTCAAAGAATTGAAAGAGTTGCATCTATTAAAGACAATAAAGAGTATATTCCTTATAATGAGAGTTTGTATGCAGAAGGAAATAGCTATAAATTAACTTCAATTCCACTTATTAAAGCAATTTATACTTGGATTTATGCAGATGCAGTTGTAGCTGAAGGGAAACCTTGGGGACACAGAGCAATGTGTCTTATGAAAGTTGAAAATGATGACTTTGGAATCAAAGGTGCTGAAGGCTTGCTTGCATTTGGTCTAAAGCAAGGAAATAGCTCAAAACTTTATCCAAATTTTTGGACTTCAATTGTAACAATGAATGCTATAAATCCTTTGGCAAGCTTTAATGGAGAGTATAAAAAGAGTAAGCTTTGCTATGGAGAAAATAAAAAAGATGATAGATTTATAAGAGAAAATGGCTTAATAAAAGATACAAAAACTTCTTTGATTTGGCAAGATATCAATTTGACTCAAGCAAATCTAAATGATGCAAAAGAGTATTGCCAAAATTTAACTCTTGGAGGATTTAATGATTGGAGGTTACCAAAAGCAACTGAGCTCTCAGAATTTTATAAAAGTGCTCTAAGTGCTGGTGTAACTCCAAATTTAAGTCAAATTAATATCTCAAAAATGAGTGCTGATGGTGGATTTGTTTTTACAACTGAAGGTGCTAAAAAATATAATAGAGAAGTTGGAAGCATTACAAATGATTTTGCACCAACATCTATTGGAGATGTAAGATGTGTAAGAGGAGAGGCCCAAACTTCTACAACAACATCAACTACTGGCAGTGATGAGCAAGGTACAAATGAAAATATTACTTTAGATAATAGTAATGGAATTGCAATCGATAATTCTCAAAATTTAATGTTTGAAAATAATCCTGGAATTGATGGAAAAATGAATATTGAATATGGAAAAATTGCATGTAACAATCTAGAGCTTGGAGGATTTAAAGATTGGAGACTTCCTACCCCAACAGAACTTAGTACTTTCCATAAAAATGCTTTTGATGAAAATGTAACATTAAATTATAATTCAAGTTATTGTACTTATGAAATTACTAATGATGGAGAAGGAAATAATGCAAAAGCAGTAAGAGTTCAAAAATCAGATGATAATTATCAAATTGGAGATATTGTAAACTTTAGTGGAAGTGGTGGAATTAGATGTACAAGAACAAATCAAACTCCAGACTCAAATGTAGATACAATTCCTCCAGCAAGAGTTGTTGTAGATTACACTGGAGATGATAAAATTGCAATTGATGTAAGCGATGAAGAAGATATTGCATCAAGAAGTTATGTAGAGATCAACTACGATTGTGACGATAGCGATAGTAACAATGTCAGATGTAAAGATTTTAGTATTCTTTTCAAAGGTGAAGCTGGAGCTAAACTTTACAAATTAGATGATTATGGAAAATTAGATCAAGAAGTTGGAACTTTAGATGGAAATGGAGAATTAAGTGTAGATTTTGCAGATAGCGATATGAATTATATTGAAGGAATCAACTCAAAAGAGGGACACTTTTATGATAAAGTTGGAGATTTTGTCTTAGTTGATGATTCTGGAAATATTTCTAAAGTAAATACTGTCTGGGTAGAATTTTACGTTCCAGATGATAATTAAAGCTTCTTCGGCTTTGCGTAGGGAGATTATCCCTCCAAGCCGTAAGAGCCCAAATAAAGAAACAGCAAAGTTGTTAGACCAATGGTTTGGACAAGTAAGATTTGTATAAAACTATTATATTGTCCATCTATCTTTTGCAAGTCCAACAATAAACCATCTATTTTTATACTTTTTTAAAATTACAACCATTCCTAAATCCTCATAATGGCTCTTGCCTCTCCATCTAATAATTACTCCGCTTAAATATCCATTTTTATTAGGAAAGCCTCTAAAATCTCTCTTTGTGCTATCGATTTTTGATATTTTGCTTGGAGATTTATGGAGGGATTTTAGATAACTCTTAAGCCCAATAAAAGTTTCACTCTCATCATCTCCAGAGAACTCTTTAATCACTTTTGCATTTTTCTTGAGTGCATAGATGAAGTTTCCTCTGCTAAAATCTCTAATTGCAATATGAAATCTTGGATAGTCAGTTACAATTATCTCCTCTTTTGGATGCAAAAAGTTTGCAATTGAGTTAATATCCATCCTATCAACTGCTCTTAAAAAATTTAGAGCTACATCTGTTGGAGTCTTTTTTTGAGAATCTAAAAATCCACCTTCTATCTTTTTCCCAATATGACAGTAATCCTCGGCTTCTTCTTCAATAGCTCCAATACTACCCTCTCCAAAGAGAAGTTCTCTTTTGAAGTTTTCTGTTTTGATTGAGATGATTCTATCTCTGTTGTCATAATCTACATCAACTACCACTTTGCAAACTCCCCTTTTACACCCAAGAGAGTAAAAGCAACCTCTTCTTTTATTTACTATTACATATCCATTAGAGCTAAGTTTCAAAAATTTAGCATTTACCCAACCACTCTTAAAACTTCTCTTATTGCTAAAGAGATTTTCTAATGGATAGATTTTACACCAAAGAGATTTTCTAACTCTTTTACACCTCTTTATCCCTACTCTTGTCTTAAAATCGTAAGGAAGAGAGCTAATCTTTTTGGATTTATAATCTAGTTTTTCTCGAATATTTAAAACATCACCTTTTTGGACATTTATCACCTCTCCAAAAAGAGCATCTTCAAAACTCTCTCTTGCGCTAAGCCCTAAAAGCAGTAAAAAAAATAGTAAATATCTCATTTCCTCCTCCTAAAATATTTCATTAAGATTTGTTACTACTTTATATTTTATACCTTTTAGGCTCTCAAAATGTTTTTTGGCGTACTCTATTTTTGCTTTTTCTTTGCCTTTTAGCTCAAAAGATTTCAAACTGCCTTTAGTCTCGGCCACTAAATAAATAGTATCTTTAAATTTTATTCCAAAATCTGGATTATAAAATCCAGCTGGAGTAGGTATTTTAAATTTAGCTGGTAATTTTGCAAAGACTATTACCTCATCACTTATATCCAAATTTTTTGCAAAAGCTTTTTCTATCAAAGAGTCATATTTCAAAAAATCATATACACTTTTTTTAAGTTCAATTATATCTTTATCAATTTTTCCTTTAAAATTATTAATGGTCCATATATTGCTATCAAATTCTCCACTTTTTGTGTGAGCTACCTTCCCAACTTTATCCGTGGGGTGGCTCATGTAATAAATTGATCAGAAGATGAAGAGGTTCACAAATGCTCAAGACAAAAAGTCTTGAGCTAAAATTAGTTATAAATTTTTTCTACCTGTTTATTGATGAGGTTATTTGCTTTGTTTAATGCTTCGATGCTCTCTTCATTTAAAACTGCATCTTTTGCCATTGGAGCTGCTAGAAGTTTTTCTAATCCAACTACAAGATCATGAGTATCTTTTGCTGTGTCTTTTGTTTTTGGATTCAAATCATCAAAATGTTCAGGATTTTCAAAAACTTTTGCTCTTTTTAAAGATGCACTCTTTTCATCTAGTAAAGCCTCAAATTTTTCAGTAGTTGCTCTTAATTCATCTACATGCTCTCCAATTTTTAGTACCATCTCTTTGAATTTTAATTTTTTCTTAGAGTATTCATTTGCATCAGCTTCAAGTTTTTTGGAAATTTCTAAGTTTTTAGAAGCTTTCATTGAGATTATCATTTTATAAATAATCAAAAAAACAACCAAAGCAGATCCACCAACAATTCCTGCTCCAATTGTAGGGTCAGCCTCTAATCCAAGACCAGAAGCAATTGTAGCTGCTTTTTGGGTTAACTCTTCTAAGTTTGGAATTTTATGTGGAGGAAATGGAACTCCTTGAAGTTTTGAGGCATAAATACACCATCCAGCAACTGTGGCTAACCCTCCAACAAGTCCAAAAATAAATGCACTTCCAGCACCAGTAGAAATATCATTGATACTTAATGGCTGTTCATCTTTTTTTGGTTCAATTTCAGCTTTTGCTAAAACTACCGTATCTTCTGGTTCTTCAAAACCAATCTCTTTTAATCTCTTTTTTGCTTTGGCAATTACGCTATTTAAAACATTTGCTTCATACTCTTCAAATTCAGCGATTTTTGCTTTGACTTGCTCAACTGCTTCTTCTACCTCTTTTTCAATCTCTTGAACTTTTTGCTTTGCTTCTTGAATTTTACTTTTTGCAAGTTTATTTTTATTTTTTGCACCTCTTGGTTTAATCTCTTTTTTTGGCGCTTTTTCTTCTTGGATTTCCTCTTGGACTTTTTCCTCGATCTCTTCTTTTATCTCTTGAATTTTTTTCTCTTCTTTATCTATTTCTTCTAATTTTTGTGTTGCTTTTTCCTTAGTTTTCTCTGTTTTTTCTTTAACGTCTTCTTTTATTTCTTGGACTTTTTCTTCGATCTCTTTTGTCGTTGTTTTTACTTCTTCTTTGAGCTCTTTTGCTGCTTCTTTTGCTTGATCTAATTCTTTTTTAGTTTCATTTTCTACTTTTTTTATCTCTTTTTTTAGATTATCTTTAAGGTCTGAAGGTTTAAGATCTTTTTTATCTCCTAAAGCTTCATTGGTTTGAGCTTTTAAGTTCTCTTTCGTATTTTTAAGATCTTTTTCCACCTCTTTAGCCAAATCTTTAATTTGAACTTTTTCTTCCTCCCTTATCTTAGGAACAACTGCTTCTTCTACTTTTTTAATTGCTTCTATCTCCTCTTTGGAGAGCTTTTTTTTCTTTTCATCAGCCATGAAGACCCCCTTTTGTTGAATAAAATACTAAGATATAACTTAGAGTTAAGTTTTAAATTGTAACAAAATAATCTGAAGAGATGAACAAATATCTCTTTTTTTGATATAATCTCACAAAAAAAAGTAAAAGCAATGGAAATATTAGAGTTAATATTTTATATATTTATTGCATTAATTGGTCTTTCTTTTCTTATATTTTTCCATGAACTAGGGCATTTTTTGGCAGCTAGAGCCTTTGGCGTCAAGATCGAGAGATTTAGCATTGGTTTTGGAAAAGTACTCTGGAAAAAAGAGTGTTGTTCTACTGAGTGGGCAATTAGTGCTATTCCACTTGGTGGATATGTAAAAATGAAAGGACAAGATGATTTAGATCCCAAATTAAGTAGTCTTGATCCAGACAGTTATACTACAAAAAAGCCTTGGCAAAGAATAATAATTTTATTTGCTGGACCATTAGCAAATATTATTACAGCATTTTTTTTATATTTGTTTATTACAATCGGAGGAGCTCCAATAATTACGGCAAAAGATTATCTTCCTCCAATAGTAAAAAAAGTAATGCCAAATTCTCCTGCACAAAAGGCTGGATTTAAGGTTGGAGATAAAATTATCTCTGTAAATGGCAGAAGAATCCATTTTTGGTATCAAATATCTCAAGAGATAGAAAAATCTCCTTCTTCTTTGATATTTGAAGTAAAAAGGGATAAAAAAATTTTAGTCCTAAAGCTAAAAAGCAAAGAAATAAGTGATGAAAATGAATTTCAAGAGAGAATAAAAAGACACATTATTGGAATTAGTACCTCTGTAAGTCCAGATGAAAAGATTTACTTCTCTTTTTCTGAAGCTCTTTTTTATGCTGGAAGAGAGACTCTAAAAGCACTTAAATTGATCTCAACTGGAGTGAAAAAGATTTCAACTGGTGAAGTAAGCAGTGAAAATATAGGTGGACCTATAACAATTTTTGATTTGATGATGAAATATGCAAAGGCTGGATTTGATTATCTTTTGTGGATGATGGCTCTAATTTCTATCAATCTTGGAATAATCAATCTACTTCCAATTCCAGCTTTGGATGGTGGCCATATTATGTTTAATTTATATGAAATAGCAACCAGAAAAAAACCAAATGAAACGGTCTATTATTATCTTACTTTAGCTGGATGGAGTTTTATGATCTTTTTAATGGTTTATGGCATGAAGAATGATATTACAAGAATTTTTCATTTTTAAAAATTAAGAAAGGAGGTTTGAGATCTTTTAAAGATCGAAATTAAAATGAAATTGCTTTTAATTGGTGCTGGAAATATGGCATCTGCTATCTTAAAAAATTTGATTAATTACAATATTACGGTAGTAGAAAAAAATCAAAAAAGAACAGAAGAGCTAAAATGGCTCTATCCAGATATTACTTTTTTAAGTACTCCTCCAGAAATTACTGATTATGTCGTAATTTTGGCAGTAAAGCCTCAAGTTTTAGATACTTTGGAATTAAGAGGAAGAGCCTTTGCTCTAATTTCAATTTTAGCCGGAGTTCCACTTTCTACCTTAAAATATAAAGTCCAAGCAAAATATTACATAAGAGCTATGCCAAATATTGCTGCTCTTAGACAAAAATCTGTAACTTCTTTAACTGGAGATATTGAATTCAAAGAAGGAGCAATTGAGATTTTATCTTCAATTGGAAAAACAATTTGGTTAAATAGTGAAAAAGAATTAGATATTGCAACAGGTCTTGCTGGAAGTTCTCCAGCTTGGTTGGCTTTGGTAGCTGAAGCACTAAGTGATGGGGCAGTTGCTTTGGGTCTTCCAAGAGAAAAAGCTTATGAATATTTGCCTATGCTTTTTGAAGGAGTCGGAGCTTTGCTTGAAGATCAACACCCAGCAATTTTAAAAGATAAAGTAATGTCTCCAGCTGGAACTACTGCTTGTGGATATGCTAAGCTAGAAGAAGGGGGAGTTAGAAATAGCTTTATTGAAGCAATAAAGAGTGCTTATCAAAGAAGCCAAGAGTTGAGGAAGGGATAATGGAATTTAAGATGGAGCAACCTCCTGTTAATATTGGTCCAAAGATTTCAGAAAAATCTTTTGAAATTATTAAAAGTGAACTTCGAAATTATCCAAAAATGAAAGAATTTAATTCTAAAGAGCTAGAAGTAATTATAAGATTAATTCATACTTCTAGCTGTTTTGAAGAAGTTTTAAATAATATCTATTTTTCAAAAGAAGCAGTTCCAAAAATTCAAACTCTCTTAAAAGAAAGAGCAAAAATTATTGTAGATGTAAATATGATTAAAGTAGGTCTTAGCAAATTTTATCTAGATATTTACAAAAATGAAGTAATTTGTTATATCAATGAACCTTTTACTTTTGAAATGGCAAAAAAAAATAAAACTACAAGAAGTTATGCAGCTGTTGTAGAGGCAATTAAGAGATATAAAGATTCCCCTTTGATTTTAGCTTGTGGAAATGCTCCAACTTTTATTTACGCAGCAATTAATACACTTTTAGAAGAGAGAATTGATCTTTCAAAGGTAGCTTTGATTTTATTTCCTGTTGGATTTGTAAATGTACTTGAATCAAAAGAGTATGGGAAAAGATTTTCAGAAGCTTTTAATGTCCCAGCAATAATTATGGAGGGTAGATTTGGAAGCTCTACAATGGTTGTAGCAACTTTACATGCAATTTATAGATTAATTAAAGATTTTGATAAAAATGAAAAATATAACGGAAAATAATTTTTAAGATTTTCTTTTGATCAAAAACTTCTATTTTCTTTTAAATTTTTAAAAATAAAACTCCAATTATCCTTCCTTTTTTGTATAATTTAGGCAAAAGTAATTTTGGAGTCAAAAATAAATTTAATTATTTTGCTCTCTTTAGGATTTGGTGTGGGGATTTTGGGCTGGTATTTAAAAAAGAGACAAAGAAAAAAGGAGTTAAGATCAACTTTTTCGAAAAAAGTCTCTCCAGAAGTGTTAAAAGAGATTTTAAAAAATAGCAAAGATATTCTAAAATCCCAAGAGAGAGAAATTACCATTTTATTTAGTGATATTAGAGCCTTTACTACTATTTCAGAAAGCATTAAAAAACCTAGCTTAATAATTTCTCTTTTAAATTGCTATTTTACTCCAATGGTACAAGCAATAATCTCCAATAAAGGTACAGTAGATAAATTTATTGGAGATGCAATAATGGCTTACTGGAATGCTCCAAATATTGTTTCAGATCATCCAGATAAAGCTTTAGAGTCTGCAATTGCTCAAGTTAGAGCTCTAAAGAGAGTAAATCAAGAATTAAAAGAAAAAGATCTAAAACTTTACTTTCATATTTTAGAGACAATAAATGCAAATATCAAAGATCCAAGAGCAAAATATCAAGAGCCAATTAATATTGGAATAGGAATTAATAGCGGAGTTGCTACAATTGGAGAGATTGGCTCAAAAGGAAGATCTGATTATACAGCAATTGGAGATAGTGTAAATTTAGCCTCAAGATTAGAAGGACTTTGTAGAATTTATGGAGTTTCTATCATAATCTCAGAACATACAAAGAATCTTTTAAAAAAAAATTATTTAATAAGAGAGTTGGATATTGTTAAAGTAAAAGGAAAGACTGAAGCTCTAAAAATATATGAAATTTTAACCTTTGATATAGATGAATCTGAGCTAAAGTGTTATAATAAAGCTCTTAGATTGTATCAAAATGGAGATTTTCAAAGAGCTTATTTACAATTTGTAAAATTGACAAAGAAGAAAAATCGATCTTATAGACTCTATAAAATGTATAAAAAAAGGTGTGCTTCTTTAAAGAGCAATCCTCCAAAAGAGTGGAATGGAATCTTTGAATTTAAAACAAAATAGTTGACCAAAAGAGGATTAAAAATGGAATATATAAAATTTTTAGGAGCAAATGGAGCAAGGACTTCAACAAAGGGAGCTTTATCAGTTCAAATTGATGATTATTCTGTAATTGATGCAGGAAATATAATTATGGGGCTTTCAGATAGAGCTTTTTTAGTTGATAAAATATTTTTAAGTCACTCCCATATTGATCATATTTGTGATATTCCATTTTTGATCGAAGATAGAGTTTTAAAAGCTACTTCTCCTCTTAAAATTTACGCTTCAAAAGAGACTTTAGAGATTCTTCAAAAGTCAATTTTGAATAATAAAGTTTGGCCAGATTTTACAAGTATAAAATTGATTAATGCTTCAGAAAGTAGTGTCGTAGAGTTAGTTGAAATCAAACCAAACAAAGAGTATTTTTTTGAGGGATTTTCTATTTTTGCTTTTGAGACAAACCACACAAAAGGAAGTTTTGGATATGTAATAAAAAAGAGCGATTCAGCAATTATGATAACTTCTGATACTTATTGTTGTAAAAATATTTGGGAAATTTTAAATAAAGATTTAACAATTGATGCTTTGTGTATTGATGTCTCTTTCCCTTCAAAATATGATAAATTGGCACAAGATAGCAAACACTTAACTCCCAAAATCCTAAAAAAAGAGCTTAAAAATTTAAAAAGAAAAATAAATATCTATCCAATTCATATTAAACCTACCTTTTTTGATGAGGTTTCAAAGGAGATTGAAGAGTTTGATATTTTGCATGGAGATTCAAAAATAATAGAAGATGGAGATTTAATCTACTTTAAAAAATCTTCAAACGGAAAAAGAATAGGCCATTATGAAATTAGAGGAAAATTTGATTTAATTACACAAAAAATCTATGATGTAGCAGTTGCTTTGCACTCCAAAGCTGATATTAAAAGTTTGCTTAAGTTAGTTCTAAAAAGGGCGAAAGAACTTACAAATAGTGATGCTGGAACAATTTATCTTTTAAATAAAGAGAAAAATGCTTTAGAGTTCTTAGTTTTAGAAAATGATACTCTAAAAAGTTCAAAGATTCAGCTTTTTTCAGAAAAATCCCTTCCTCTTTATAATCATCTAGGAAAAGAAAACAAAAATATGGTTTCTTCTTTATGCGCAATTGACAAAAAAGTAATAAATATTTCTGATGTTTATAATTCAAAAGAGTTTGATTTTAGCGGCACAAAAGATTTTGATAAAGAGATTGGATACTACTCAAAATCCATGCTTGTAATTCCTTTAATAGATTATAAAGATAATGTAATTGGAGTTTTACAATTAATAAATAAAAAAACATTTTATAAAGAAATTATTCCTTTTGATAAATTGGATGAAAAGATAGTTTTAGCTTTGGCTACTGTTGCAGCCAGTGCAATTTCTAAAAATCTCCTAGAAAAAGAGGCTAAAAAACTTTTTGAAGACTTTATAAACAGTATAAATTTAGTTATAAAAGAGGAATCAAAATATACAATTTTGCATTTACAACAAATAATAGAAGCAATTTTAATTGCTACAAAAAAAATTCAGCAAAACTCTTATTTAGAACAAAATTTAACACAAAATGTTTTGGAGTTAAAAATTTTTTCATTAATAAGAAATATAAAAGAGTTAGAAGTCTTAGAAGAGATTGAAAAAGAGGCTAAAAAACTTCAAAAAATTTATGAAGAGATGGAAAATATTAAATATAAAAATGCTCAAGAGAAAAAATCACTCTTAATTGGATATGTAAGAATGATTTTAAAACAAGAAGAAATTGAGTGTAAAATCTCCAAAGAGTATTTAGAGGAGTTAAAAAGAATTGAAAAAAAGATTGAAACTCTAAAACAAGAGTATCTAAAAAGAGTGAGAAATCAAGAGTCCCTCCCTTTTGATAGTATTAAGATTTAAGAAGCTTTTAATTAAAATTAGCACTATCTACAAAAATTGTATCCATATTTCTCATATCCAAAAAAGATCCGCTTTTATATTCTATTGCCATATTACAAGCACTAATTAATCTTTTTGCCGCAATTTCTGGAGTAAGAATAATACTTTCTCTCATTCTTTTTATAGAAGGAAAAATTTTTGGATCAGCAGTTTCAAAGATTCTTTTTAGCTCAGAAGTCATAACCAATCCTGGATCTATCGCACTAAAGTGAGTCCATGGCTTTTCTGAGGCATAAGTTTTTATCATAGCATTCAAAGCCGCTTTTGCAATAGAAAATCTTCCCCATCCTTTTGAACAAATTAGCGCTTCTTGAGAGCTAATTGCAACAATTTGTCTTACTTTTGCGTACAAATCCAAAGTATCTATTAACTGTTTTTTGAGCCAAACTTCTTGAGCCATTGTTTGATTTAAAAATTCTAAATAGATCTGATCTAATTCTTGAATATCTGGCAAAATTGTAGAATTAAAAATTACCAAATCAAATTTATGATCTTTGATAAAATCTTTAGTATTTTCTTTTATTAAATCTACATCGTCTAAATTTACATAAAAGGGGTGAAAGCCAGCTCTTAGAGCAAATTTTTCTATTCCCTTTTTTGTAAGAGCATACACTTCATCTTTTCTTTTTAAAAATGCTTCAACTATTGCTTCTCCAAATTCATTCTCAATTCCAACTATAAATATTTTTTTCATTTTTTTTCCTATTTTAATTTTAAACTTGCTTCTTTGATTTTACTATAACCCCAAGCTCCTAAACTAAGGAGTAAGTACAAAATAGCAATAATAATTAATTGCTGAAGTTTTGTTTGATACTCATAATACAAAATTAAAATAGCTCCGCCTCCAAGCCCAATAATTGATAAAAGTGTAACCAAAAAAGAGCTATTTGTCTGTTTATAAATTTTTAAGTTTGCAAAAGCAATAAGTAAAGAGACCAAAATAAAAGTTATACTTCCAAACTCTACAATTAATCTAAGTCCTCCTAAAAATATCAAAAATGAAGCAAAAAAAGCCATAGCAATTACAGCATTTTTAGGGATTGAGTTGACTTTTTTTGATAGAAACTTTGGTAAATATCCATCTTGTGCAACTTTTGCCATTTGTCTAGAGGCTCCAAAAAGAGTACTATTTATTGCGCTACTTGTAGCCAAAATAGCCCCAAAAATTACAAAATCTCTTCCAATTTCACCCATAACACTATAAGCTCCAGTTGCAAGAGCTGATTCTTTATATTTTATAAGATCTTCCAAAGAGATAGAAAAAACAGCACTAAGAGCTACAATAAAATAGATTAATGAAACAATCCCAACAGCCCAGTAAATTGCTCTTGGGATATTTTTGTCTGGATCTTTCATTTCATTTACAGCATTTACTACAAGCTCAAATCCTTCATAAGCTACAAATGTCACAGAAGAGACAATTAAAACAGAAAGAAAAGAGGTTGAGTGAAAATCTTTTTGCATATTTAAGACAAATTGGTTAAAGTCTGTTTTTGCAAAAAGAATAAGGGCAAAGGAGATAATAGTCAAAATTAAAAGCTTTGCATAGACCATAATATCTTCAATCTCCCCCATTCCTTTTACACTCCATAAATTTATAAGCATAAAAATTCCCAAGATTCCAACTGCAACAATTTTTCTTATAAGCTCACTATCTCCAAAACTAAAACCACTAATTGCATAAGAAGAAAAGGTATAAGAGTAAATTGCAAGGGTAGAGATGTATCCAAAAATTGTAAACCACCCAATTATAGACCCTCCCAGATGAGAGGTAAAAGTTCTTTTAAAAAAACTATAAGTTCCACCTTCGTCTTTGTAGTAAAGTCCAAGTTTAACATAAGCATAAGATGCAAAGCCAGCCAAAACTCCTCCAAGAGCAATAGCAAAAGGAGCTAAAAATCCCACCATTCCAGCAGCAATTCCTAAAATTGTAAAAATTCCTCCTCCAACCATTCCTCCAATTGCAATTGCCAATAGCTCTTTAAAACCTAGCTCTTTTTTCAAACTCTATCCTTAAAAATTAAAGCACAAAATTTGCAAGTGCTTTTTGAACTGCTACTAAATTTGTACTACTTTTAAACTCTCTTACAATTGGTTCATTTGTAGATCTAATCCATATCTTTAACTCTGAATCAATATCAAAATGTCCAGCACTTTCTACGACAAAGTGTGTAATTGAGTGGTAAGGAATAGAGTGGTATTGTGTCTTTTTCCCAGTTAAACCTTCTTTGTTTATAATCATAAGTCTTTTATTTGTAAAGACAAAAAGATCTCTAATTAATTTATAAGCAAGCTCAACATTTTCATCATCAGCTAAGATCTCTTCTAAGCTCTCTTGAACTTTGCTAACATCAGTTTCAGATTCTATTCCAAGCAAACCACTAAAAAGTCCCATTGTTTCCTCCTTTATAATTTTTTGATTTTTTCTATCTCATCTCTATATTTTATAGCTTCTTCGAAATCTAATCTCTTAGAAGCTTCAATCATTTTTGCCTTTAGCTCTTTTATAATCTCTTCTTTTTGTGATTTTGGAATCTTTTGAGCTTTTTTACTCCTTTTTATAGAAGTTAAATTTTGACTCTCTTCTTTTAGATCTAAATCTAAAACTCTTGTTGTAGTTTTTGGAGTGATATTGTGTTTTTTATTATACTCAATCTGTAAAGCTCTTCTTTGGTTTGTAATTTGAATTGCTTTTTGCATAGATTTGGTAACCTTTTTTGCGTAAAGAATTGCTTTTGAATTGACATTTCTTGCAACCCTTCCAATTGTTTGAATCAAAGCAGTCTCTGACCTTAAAAATCCCTCTTTATCTGCATCCAAAATTGCAACTAAAGAGACTTCTGGCAAATCTAAGCCTTCTCTTAAGAGATTTATTCCAATTAAAACATCAAATTCTCCAGCTCTTAAGCCTCTAATTATTTGATTTCTTTTTATTGCATCAAGATCTGAATGCATATATTTTACTTTTAGTCCAAGCTCATTGTAATATTTTGTAAGCTCTTCTGCCATTTTTTTTGTAAGAACAGTAACTAATACTCTCTCATTTTTTTCTAACACTTTTTTGATCTCATCATAGAGATGTTCTACTTGATTTTGACTATCTATAACTTCTACTTTTGGATCTAAAAGTCCTGTTGGTCTAATAATTTGTTCTGCAATTACGCTTGAGTGCTCAAGCTCCCACTCTCCAGGTGTTGCTGAAACAAAAAGATAACTTGGAGCTTTATTAATGTATTCTTCAAACTTTAATGGCCTATTATCTAAAGCACTTGGCAATCTAAAACCGTATTCAACCAAAACCTCTTTTCTGCTTCTGTCTCCAGCATACATTCCGCGAAATTGAGGTAAGCTTACATGAGATTCATCTACAATTACAAGATAATCATCTCCATAAGCACTTTCGAAATAATCTAACAGTGAATAAGGTGTTTCTCCTGGAGCTTTTTGAGTTAAATGTCTTGAGTAATTTTCAATTCCTTTACAAGTTCCGGTTGCCTCTAACATCTCTAGATCAAATTCTGTTCTTTGTTTTAATCTATTGTATTCAATCTCTTTTCCAGCTTTTTTAAAATAATTTAATCTCTCAGCAAGCTCTTCTTCAATTGATTTAATTGCTCTTTGAAGTTTTTCTTTTGAAACAATAAATTGATTTGCACTATAAATTGTAATCTCTTTTAAGTTGGCAATTTTTTTATTTGTCAAAGCATCAAAACTATAAATTTGCTCTACCTCATCTCCAAAGAATTCAATTCTATAAGCTAACTCTTGAGAATAGGCTGGATAAATATCAATAATTTCTCCATTGACTCTAAATTTACCTCTTTCAAAAAAAGTGTCATCTCTTTTATATCCCATTTCTACAAATTTCATAAGTAAAGAGTGTTGATTATACTCTTTGCCTACAGCAAGATTTTGTATTATGCTAGCATAATCTTTTGGGCTTCCAAGTCCATAATTTGCAGAGACTGAAGCAACAACAATTACATCTTCAAAACTAAGTAAAGAAGCAGTAGTACTGAGCCTAAGTCTTTCTAACTCTTCATTAATTGAGCTATCTTTTTCAATAAAAAGATCTTGTCTTGGAATATAAGCTTCTGGTTGGTAATAATCATAATAACTTATGAAATACTCTACATGATTTTCTGGAAAGAAACTTTTAAATTCGCTATAAAGTTGAGCGGCTAAGGTTTTATTGTGAGTCATTATCAAAGTTGGTTTATTAGTTGTAGCAATTATATTTGCCATTGTAAAAGTCTTTCCACTACCAGTTACTCCAAGCATACATTGATATCTATTTTTATCTAGAATGCTTTTAGACAACTTTTTTATTGTTTGTGGCTGGTCTCCTGCTGGCAAATAGTCTGAAACGAGTTTAAATCTTTGCATTCTTTGATTATATCAAAAAAAAGAGTTTAAATTTTAGTAAAGTTTTCTAAAATCTTAAGTCCTATATTATGACTCTTTTCTGGATGAGGTTGAAATCCAAAAATATTTTCTTTATTCACAGCACTTGCAAATTTGTATCCATAAAATGTTTCTCCAATTATAAATTCATCTTTGGTTTTTACATGAAAAGAGTGTACAAAATAAAGATAAAAATCTTTTGGAAGCCCTTTGAAAAGTGGAGTATCTTTTTTTACAAAAAGTTCATTCCAGCCCATATGAGGAATCTTTAAATTTGGATTATCAAATTTAGATTTATCAAAAGCTACAACTTCTCCATCAATCAAGCTTAATCCTTTTGTTGTTTTAAATTCTTGACTGCTTTGAAACAAAAGTTGCATTCCAAGACAAGTTCCAAGAATAATTTTTCCACTTTTTGCAAATTCTAAAATGGCGTCTTTCATAAAAGAGGAATTTAAATGCTCCATTGCATCTGGAAAAGCTCCAACCCCAGGAAGTACAACTTTGTCAAAGTTTTTCAATTTTTCTGGATCTTTTACCAAAGCTGCCTTTGCTCCAATCTTTTCAAAGGCATTCATAACCGATCCAAGATTTCCCATGTTATAATCTATTACTGCTATCATCTTTTGTCCTAAATTTTTTTTACTTAAAACCAAAAGATTATAAAAGATCAAAGCTGAATTCTTGATTTTTTCTTTTTTTAAGCGTTGAATTCATATTTTTGATAAAATATCTATCTTGAATAACTTTTGTTATCAAAAATTTAAATAGAGGAAAAGGTGGTGTATAAAAAAATTTTAATTACTCTTGTCTCTTTGATTTTGATGGTAGGGTGTGGAGTAGGTAGCATAAAAAATAGTATAGATTCTCTTAGTGGCAAAGAGGAAAAACAGTATAACAAAAGTGCACAAAAATGGTATGATGAAATTGGAAGAGATCTCTCAAGAGGAGAATTAGAAAATGCTGATAAAAAATATCTTTCTTTAAGAAGTGAACATATGAATTCAAAATTGGTTCCAGCAAGTATGCTGGTCTTGGCTGAAGCTCATATGGCAGTTCAAGAGTATCTTTTGGCAAATTACTATTTGGATGAATATTTAAAAATTAGTAGGGGAGAAGATGCAGATTATGCAAACTTTTTAAAGATAAAATCTGCCTTTTTAGGAATTAAAGATATAAATAAGGATCAAAAGCTTGTAATGGATACATTAATAAAAGCAAAAAATTTTTACATGCTTCACAAAAATAGTCAATACGCTCCACTTGTACAAACAATGATTGTAAGGTTAGAGATGGCACAATTTGTTTTGAATGATTCAATTGCATCTTTATATGATAGAATTGGAAAATCAGAAGCCGCAAAAATTTATAGAGATAAAAATAAAAAGTTTATATATACAAAAGATCAAATTGAGATGCCAAAAAATGGTTTTGTCTCAAAAATAATCCCTTTTAAATAAAAAAACAAAATTAGAAAGGATAAAATGCAGTTAAGTGATTATGCAGAATTTCCAACAGTGCTTCCAATAGCAACAATTGATGATACATTTTTTTACCCATTTATGATAAGTTCTATCTTTTTATCAGATATTTCAGATATAAAAGCAGCAACTATGGCAATTGAAAGTGGCTCTTTGCTATTTTTGGCAACTACAAAAGCAGGGCATGAAGGAAAAAGATCTCATGAGGATATTTATGATATTGGAGTAGTTGGAAATATCATGAGAAAAGTAGAAATGCCAGATGGAAAAATAAAAATTCTTTTTCAGGGAATGGCAAAAGCAAAGCTTTTGGAAAAAGCTGGAGATGATCCTTTGATGGGGGTTATTGATATAATTAAAGATCCAGAAGAATTTAATAGAAAAAACGTAGATGCACTTTTACGAATTCTTAGAGATAAAATCAAAGAACTTAGTAAAATTAGCAATGATATTCCAATTGATCTTGTAAAGACTGTCGAAGAAAATGATGAACCAAATAGAATTGCAGATTTAGTCTCTTCTATGCTTCATCTTACAAAAGAAAAAGCTTATGAACTTTTTATAGAAAGAGACATAGAAGAAAGATTAATAGGAATTATAAATGTTATTGATGTTCAAATTGAATCTATAAATCTTCAAAGAGAAATTAGCAATAGGGTCCATAACAAAATAGAAAAGAGTAATAAAGAGTACTTTTTAAAAGAGCAGTTAAAAGAGATTCAAAAAGAGCTTGGAGTTGAAGCCCAAAAAGAAGAAGAAATTGCTCGTTATCGTTCGAAATTGGAAAAGTTAAAACCAAACATTACAGAAGAAGCTTATAAAGAGATTAAAAAACAGCTTGATAGATTTGCAAGAATGCATCCAGATAGTGCAGACTCAATTGTACTTCAAAACTATTTGGAGTGGGTTTTTGATATTCCGTTTGATAAATTCTCAAAAAAGAATTTGGATGTAAAAAAGGTTGCAAAAGAGTTGGATAAAGATCACTACTCTTTAGAAAAACCAAAAGAAAGAATTGTAGAGTTTTTTTCTGTCAAAGAACTTTTAGAAATTAGAGGCAAAAAAGATAAGGATTCAAAAGGTGTAATTTTATGCTTTTTTGGACCTCCTGGAGTTGGAAAAACTTCTTTGGCAAACTCTATTGCAAAAGCTTTAGATAGACCCCTTGTTAGAATTGCACTTGGAGGATTAGAAGATGTAAATGAATTAAGAGGACACAGAAGAACTTATGTTGGAGCAATGCCAGGAAGAATTGTCCAAGGTTTAATTGAAGCAAAAAGTATGGATCCAGTAGTTGTTCTGGATGAAATTGACAAAGTAGGGCGTTCTCACAATGGAGATCCAACAGCAGCTTTACTTGAAATCTTAGATCCAGAACAAAATACCCATTTTAGAGACTATTATCTAAATTTCCATATTGATTTAAGTAAAGCAATCTTTATTGCCACAGCAAATGTTTTAGGCGCAATTCCAGCTCCACTCAGAGATAGGATGGAAATTATTGATATAAATAGTTACACTCCAGATGAAAAATATGAAATAGCAAGAAGATATTTAATTCCTCAAGAGTTAAAAAAACATGGTCTTAGAAAAGATGAAGTAACAATTACAAAAAAAGCTCTAAGAAAATTGATAGATGAATATACAAGAGAAGCAGGAGTTAGAGAACTTAGAAGAAAAATTGCAAGTTTGATGAGAAAAGCTGCAAGAGAAATTTTGGAAAATCCATCTTTGACAAATATAAAAATTACTGCCAAAAAACTTCCAAAATATGCTGGAAAAAGAGTGTTTGAATTCTTTGCAATAGAAGAAAAACCTCAAGTTGGAATAGTAAATGGTCTGGCCTGGACTTCTGTTGGAGGAGATGTTTTGACAGTTGAAGCAATCAAGATAAAAGCTCAAGGGCCAATGAAGCTTACTGGAAGCTTGGGAGATGTGATGAAAGAGTCTGCCAAAATTGCAAATAGTGTAGTAGAAGCTTTGATTGATTCCAAAAAATTAGAAGTTGTGGAAGAAGATGACGAAGGTGAAAAGAAAAAAAATCTCCCAATCTATAAAAGATATACTTTGCATCTACATGTCCCAGAAGGTGCTACTCCAAAAGATGGTCCAAGTGCTGGAATTACAATGGCAACAGCAATTGCTTCTTTGTATAGTCAAAAAAAAGTTGATAATAAACTTGCAATGACTGGGGAATTGACTCTTACAGGAAGAGTTTTGCCAATTGGAGGTTTAAAGGAGAAGTTAATAGCAGCCTACAAAACAGGAATAAAAAGAGCTTTAATCCCTAAAAAGAATTATCAAAGAGATTTAGAAGATATCCCAAAAGATGTTTTGAAAAATGTTGAGATTATTCCAGTAGAAAGAATTGAAGAAGTTTTAGAGTATGCATTAATCAAAGAGGAGCAAAAAGATGAAGATCAAAGAGAAATTTGAAAAACTTTTTGAAGGAAAAATGTCCGAAGAAGAAGCAAGAGAATTTTTAATATCTCTTTATCAAAAGGGAGAGAGTGTAGAAGATATTACTGCAGCTGTGGAAGTTATGAGAAATCATTCTATAAAACTTCCTTTGCCTTTAGAACTTCAAGAAAGAGCAATTGATATTGTTGGTACTGGAGGAGATAAAAGTTTTAGTTTTAATATTTCAACTACTGTTGCTTTACTTCTTGCTTCAGCAAAAAGGGTTGTTGCAAAACATGGAAATAGAAGCGTTACTAGCAAATCTGGATCAGCAGATGTTTTAGAAGCTCTTGGAATTGAATTAAATTTGGATCCAAAATCTCAAGTAAAAATGTTAGAAGAGGTTGGATTTACATTTATTTTTGCAATTAATCACCATCCGGCAATGAAACATATTATGCCAATTAGAAGATCAATTCCTCATAGAACAATTTTTAATATTTTAGGGCCTCTTACAAATCCAGCAGGAGCAAAGAAATATTTAATGGGAGTTTTTTCTCCAGATTATTTGGAAAAAATGGCTCAAGTTTTAAAAAATGTAGGGGTAAAAAGAGCTTATGTGGTAAGTAGTCTTGATGGAATGGATGAAATTTCAATTAGCTCTGCCACTAAATTTGCTTATACTGAAGCTGGAAAAATTTCTCTAGGAGAGATTCACCCAAATGATTTTGGATTCAAAACTTATCCCAAAGAAGCAATTCTTGGAAAAGATGCAAAAACAAATGCAAAAATTATTTTAGATATTTTTGATGGAAAGGAAGAAGGTGCAAAAAGAGATATCGTAGTTTTAAATAGCGCATTTGCCCTTTTTGTAGATGGAAATGTAAGAGATATTTTAGAAGGAATAGAGATTGCCCAAGAGATGATTGATAGTAAAAAAGCTAAAAAACATTTAGAAAAAATTATCCAAACTAGCCAAAAGTTAAAATCTTAAGATGAAAACAGTTGTAGCTTGTCTTGATGAGGTAAAAAATGTTGCAAAAGCAATTTTAGAGCTAGTACCCAAAAATGCTATTTTAATTTTGGATGGAACTCTTGCAGCTGGTAAGACTACCTTAACAAAAGAGATTGCTAAACAAAAAGGAGCTACTGAAGAGATAACTTCTCCTACCTTTTCAATTGAACATATCTACTCAAATGATATTTTCCATTATGACCTTTATAGAGTAGATTTTGAAGAGCTTGCTTCTTTGGGAATTTTGGGAGAGTTTCAAAAAGAAGGATTACATATTATAGAATGGATAGATCCAACTTTAAAAGAGATCTTAAAAGAGGCTGGATTTGAGATTTTTGTAGTAGAAATTACTCCAAAAGATAAATGTAGAAAATACAAAATCTATAATTTAAAAGAAGGAAATAGGTGAGAGAGTATCAAAAAAAGAGTCCAAAAATCTTGGTGATTGGGGATTTGATGATTGATTATTATATCTGGGGAGATGCAAAAAGGGTCTCTCCAGAAGCTCCTGTTGTAGTTATTGATGTACAAAAAGAGAGTAAAACTTTAGGTGGAGCTGGAAATGTGATAAATAATCTAAAAGCCTTAGGCGCAAATATTAAAGTAGCTTCTGTCCTTGGGAAAGATGAAATAGGAAAGAATCTTTTAGAGATGCTAAAAGAGCTAAAAGTGGATTTAAAAGGCGTTATCTTTGAAGAGGGAAGATCTAGTACACAAAAAAGTAGAGTCATAGCTTCTCATCAACAAGTAATTAGATTTGATAGTGAAACAAGAAGGGATATCTCTAAAAAAAGTGAAGAGGTTTTAATCGATTTAATAAAAGAGGCAATAAAAGAAGTAGATGCTATTTTGATTTCAGATTATGCAAAGGGAGTTTTGACAAAAGAGGTTTTAAAACAGACGATAAAAGCAGCTAGAGACAATTCTAAACCAGTCTTGATCGATCCAAAAGGAAAAGATTATTCAAAATATAAAGGTGCCACTTTAATTACTCCAAATAAAAAAGAAGCAACAGAAGCTAGCAATATAGAAATAGTGGATGAAAAAAGTTTACAAGAGGCTGGATTTAAATTAAAAGATGAACTTCAATTAGATTATGTGGTAATTACACTCTCTGAAGATGGAATGGCACTTTTTAAAGAGGAGATGATAAAAATTCCAACAGTTGCAAAAGAAGTTTATGATGTAACAGGCGCTGGAGATAGCGTTTTATCTACAATTGGATTTGTTTTGGCTTGCAAAGGAGATATCAAAGAAGCTTGTAAGATTGCAAATGCTGCTGCTGCTGTTGTTGTTGGAAAGCTTGGAAGTGCTACTGCAACTTGGGAAGAGATAATTAATTATTCTCTCAATTCTGGGGAATCAAAAATTCAAGAAAAAATTTTGGAAAAAGAGACCCTAAAAAAGGTTGTAAAAAACTTAAAAACAAAAAATAAAAAAATTGTATTTACAAATGGTTGTTTTGATATTTTACATCTTGGACATATAAAATATTTAGAAAAAGCAAAAAGCTTTGGAGATGTTTTGATTGTTGGAGTCAATTCTGACTCTTCCGTAAAGAGTCTAAAAGGCAAAAGCAGACCAATAAATCCTGAATTTGATAGGGCTTATCTCCTTTCAGCTTTAGAGATGATAGATTATGTGGTAATTTTTGAAGAAGAAACTCCTTATGAACTTATAAAAATAGTCTCTCCAGATGTTTTGGTAAAGGGTGGAGATTATAAAGGGAAAAAAGTTGTAGGAAGTAATATCGCAAAAGAGGTTAAGCTTGTAGATTTTATAGATGGAAAGAGTACAACTTCAATTATTCAAAAAATTAAAACTCAAGATTAGGATTTGAAAAATTTTGATAAACTTTTCAAAAAATTTTAGAAGGAATAAAAATGGTAAAATTTCTGGTATTTATCTTTTTTTCTCTTTTGGCTTTTGGGAGATTTGATGCAGTCGCTCTAAAAGAGTGTAAAGCTTTTAATAATCTAAAACATACAAAAAATAGTGAAGATGTCTCTTTAAAAAAGGGTAAACACTACTTAGTCTATAAAGAGCATAAAGGACAATACTTAATTAGAGTTGAAGGGAAAAATCCATCTCAAAGATGGGTCGATATTGAATGTCTAAAACCTACAACCTCATCAAATACAAACTCTGCTAAAGAAGCTTCAAAAAAAACGCAACTAGTTAGTGTTTTGGTTTTAAGCTGGCAAAATAGTTTTTGTCAAACTCATCAAAATAGAAAAGAGTGCAGAATTTTGAATCGTTCAAAAGCTCCAAGCCATCTTGTCTTACATGGATTATGGCCTCAACCAAGAAATAACCAATATTGTGGAGTGGACAAGAAGTTAATAGCAAAAGATAAACATCATCAATGGAGAGCTCTCCCAAAACTAAACCTCTCAAAAGAGACAATGAAGTTGATGGAAATTTATATGCCAGGATACATTTCTGGACTTGATCGACATGAGTGGATCAAACATGGAACTTGCTATTCAAATAATCCTGAAGAGTATTTTCATGATGCTTTGAGTCTTACAAAAGAAGTAGATCAATCTTTGGTAGGAGAGTATTTAAGAGCAAATGAAGGAAGCAAAATTGATCTTGTAAACTTAAAAAGAGTATTTGATAAAGCTTTTGGAAAAGGATCAAGTATTCATTTGGAAATGAGATGTAAAAATAGACTTTTAAGTGAGCTTTGGATTCATATTAAAGGAAAAGGAGATAAATTAAAAGAACTTCTAAAGGGAGCTCCAAAAGGAAGAAGCAAGTGTAAAAGTGCAATTGTTGATGCTAAGGGGTATTAGTTTTTTTCTTTCTAATTTCTTCTAAATCAAACGGCTTCCACTCTGGCTCTTGGTCAATTGACGGGAAGCCGTCTAAAATTTCTTGTGGCTGAAATCTTGGTTTATATTCAAAAGCTTTGCATCCATCTACCCAATATCCAAGATAAATATACTTTAGATTCATCTCTTTTGCAATATAGATTTGGTACAAAAGGGAATAGATTCCAAGAGATAAGTGTGCATAGTCTGGATCATAAAAGAAATAAATAGCACTTATTCCATCTTCTAAAATATCTATTAAATCAACTCCTACTAATTTATTATCTTTGATATAAATTACCTCTTTTCCAAAATCAGAAGCCCCTTCTACAAAATTTTCATAATATTCGCCTACTGAAATTGCTCTATATTTCCATCCATCTTTTTGAGCTTTCCATTTGTGATATTTATTATAAAGATCAATATAAGAATCTTTTAATTGAGGCTCTTGAATATACATTCTAGTGTAACGGTTTTTTTTGATAACTCTTCTTTGAGATTTTGTAAGTTTGAAATTTTCTACATCTATTCTTAAGCTTTTGCATTCATTACAACCGTTACAAAGTGGATAAAAATAGTAATTTCCAAACCTTCTCCAACCTCTTTGAACAACTGCGGTATTAAATATTTTATTGCTTTCAGAGGTGTATTTATAATACATTCTTACCTTTTTGTTGGGAAGGTAGGAACACTCATAATCTAATGTACAAAAGTCTGTCGATTTTGGGTTTAGTAAATCTTTTTTTTTCATAATACAAATTTTATCAAAAATTGAGATAGAATTTCAAAAAAAGGAGACAAAAATTGATTTTTTATCAGCCGCCCAAAGGTTATCGTTACAACAGTGATTCTATTTTTTTGTATAAATTTATTAAGGACTTCAAACCAAAGGGAGATCTTTTGGATGTTGGAGTTGGAGTTGGAATTATTTCTGGGCTTCTTGCAAGAGATTTTAAAATTAATTTAAGTGTAGTAGATAAACAATCAAGAGCAATTTTTTATACTAAAAAAAATTTTGAGATAAATTCAATTGATGCTCAAATTTATGAGGGAGATTTTTTGGAAATTGAATTTAAAAAAAAATTTGATTTTATAATCTCTAATCCTCCATTTTACTCTTCTTGTGTAATTCAAAGCAAAAATGATTCTTTAAATGTTTCAAGGTATTCTCACCATTTACCTTTAGAAAAATTTATTAAAAAAGCAAAATCTCTTTTAAAACCAAGAGGTTATTTGATATTTTGTTATGATGCTAAACAGACTGATAAAGTTTTATTCTCTCTTTTAGAAGCCAAATTAAAACCTCAAGCTCTAAAGTTTATTCATCCAAAAATTCAAAAAGAAGCAAAACTTTTGATGGTAGCAGCAAGAGCAAATTCAAAAAGTGCATGTAAAATTCAAAATCCATTGATACTTTTTGATGAAAAAAACAATTATCTCCCAGAAGCAAAGGAGATTTTTAAAGAGGCAAATAGTTACTCTCTTACTGCTAGTATTGAGTAAATAGTTTCTGATGAGGTTATTTGTCTGTTATCTTTTTTGCCTGATAAGTGTAAATTGTTGGGTGATACTTCAAACAATCCCCACTTAAACCAGCCTTTTGACATAAATTGTAAAAAAATAGTTCAAAATTTGGAAGCTGTTCCCAAACTGATGGTAAATAGGTGGCTTGATTTGATCCAAGTTGTAAAATCACACCATCAATTCCTACTCTAATTTTAGACTTTAGATCTTCGATAGAAGAATACTCCAATCTTTTTGGAGGAGTTAAAAGAGAAATTTCTAATTCAATATCTTTAAATTCATCTTCACTTAAAGGTCTAAATCTAGGATCTGCAAATGCTGCTGATTTTGCATTTTGAATTAAATCATCAATTAAGCTTTGATGAGCTATGATTGATCCAATACAACCTCTTAGATTGTGATTTTTATTTAAAGTAACAAAAACTGCTCCTTTTTCCTTTAAAAAAGGATACTTTTTTATCAACTCTTCCTTATTTATCAATTTTTTTCCAAGAAACTCTTCTAAAATAGCTTTTTTAGCAATTTCTATTAAAATTTTCTCTTCCATAAAAACTCCTTTTTCTTTTTATTTTAACAAAAAATAAAGAAGATAATAAGCAGTAATTTATAAAAGTATTTTTATTTTTTAAAACAGGAAATTTAATAAAAAAGTTGATAATCTACCCCAACTCCATAATCAAACTTTTTCTCTCCTATGATATTTTGGTTATAGTTTAAATCAAATCTTAATTTATCTCTTCCAAAAACTACTCCTCCATATCCAGCATCTAAAGAGAGATCTAATTCATTTAAGAAAAATTCATAATAAGGAGTTACTTCAAAGTAACCCTTCCAAACTCTACTAAAGCTATCTTTTGTCAAAGTTCCAAACGAGATTGTAGATCCAAGTTTTAGATAGTCATTTGGTAAAACATTTTTTTTATTAAAATTTTCATAATCTATAAATATTGAGCCTTTTAGATTTGGATATTTTTTAAAAAACTCTTTTGAAATTTCAGCTTTAGCTTTCATTCCTGAACCTACTTTATTTCTATTTTTTGTATAAAATTTTTCATATCCTCCAGAAAGATGGAAGAAGATAGAAGGTAAAATTTGATAATAAGATTGAAGTTCTACTTTATCTTTTACTCCTCCTCCTAAAACTTCATTAGCTTTATTATTAACTTCTAAGTTACTTTGTAAATTTAAATTTTGGGTAGCTTGATAATTTCCATTTAAAAGGAGATAAAAATAGTTTTTATCTTCACTTCTAAATCCTCCTAGAATTTCAAAAGATCCTCTATCAAAAATTTTTTCAAATCCACTCTCAATCCATTTGCTATTTTTTTGATTGTACTCTTTTTGTATTCCTGCATTATTTTTGAGATAAAATCCTCTCCCAATATAATGGGAGTTTCTAATTTCAAAATCTTCTGCTTTATTTTTGCTTTTTGATCTGCTAAAAGTGCTATTTATTTGAAGTTTATTACTGTAATTTTCGATTAAATCTTTTCTTGTTTGATAAATTGATTCATTTTTACTATTTTTTTCTCTAGCATCAAATAAAATTGTATGAGCAAAAGAGATATTTCCACTCTTTTTTGCTGCTAATGCAGTATCAAGCGGAGGTAAAATCATATAATATTTGTAGAGCAACTTTTGCGCTTTGGAATAATCATTTTCTGCTAAAGCTACACTCAAATCTACCCAGACTCTAGGTTCTGAAAGTTTTGTAGAGATAAACTTTAATCTTTCAGTAGCATTATTTTTCTGCGCCCAAGCTATTTTTAGATCTTCATACTTTTTCTTTCCAAGAATTTTTTTAGAATTAAAAAGAAGTTTCTCAAAACGTTCAGGAGGCAAAAAATAGATTCCAGTTTCTAAGTATTTTGATAAAAAATCTCTATTTTTTAGGTTTTTTGGAGTGACTTTTTTGTCTAAATGTTCAAAAATTCTTCTAAAAATTTGCATAAATGCTCTATCATTGCCTCTAAGTTGCAATAAATAAGCATAAGTCATATCATTTTCTAGACTTCTTTTTTCTCTTCTTACTTTTTGAATGTAATAGATTGCTTTGTCTACGTCATTTAAAAAGTAGTGAGCCATTGCAAGTGGAAGATAATAACTTTTATCAATTTTTAAATTATCTTCTATTTTAAAAATCTCCTCTTTTAACTTTGGAATATTTTTGCTATCAATATAAAACCAAAAGAGTGCTAATTTTATTTCTGAAGAGCTTGGATTTAATTTTATAGCTTTTTTATAAGCTTTTTCTGCTTTATCAAAAAGTCCTAAAGCCTTAAAAGTTTCTGCTTTCATCAAATAATAGCTTGGATCATTTTTATAATTTTTAAAAAGATTTGGATCTTTTTCTAAAAACTTGAAGGCTTTATAGAGTTTCTTATACTTTTTTTGAGCTTGAAGCATACTCATATAAGTTGAAAAAAGATAAGTTTTTTTAGATTTTTTATAAGCTTCTAGAGCCACTTTTTCTACAATTTTTGGATTTTTATCTCCATAAAAAAGAATTACTCTTTCATAATCTATTACTCTGGCTTTTTTTAAATCTATCAATCTTTTAGAAGCTTTTACAGAAGGGAGAAAATCTTTTAAATACCATCCAAGATCACTAACTTGAATTAGATAGTCTTTATTTTTTGTACTGTTTTTCCAAGCTCTTAACAAAAATTTATAAGCTTCTTTTAGCTTTTTTTTGGGAATATAATAAAAAGAGATCTCTCTTGCTGTTTCTATTTTTAAATGAGGCTTTTTCTTAAGTTTTTCTATTATTTTTTTTGCTTTTTCATTCTCTCCTAAAAGAATATAAATTTTTAAAGTTTCTCTTAAAAGATCTTCATCTTCTCCTTTCATTTTTGCTAATTTTTCTAAATATTTTGCTGCAAGTTCTGGACGTCCAATTTTATTATAAACAAAAATCAAATCTTTTATATTTTTTTGTGTAGGATTTTTCATTGTCTCTTCTTTTATAAGAGGAGCTGCAATTTTATATTGATAAAGCTGTAAAGCTGAAGATAAAATCTTTTTTTTCATCTTTTGGCTATGAGTGTGTTGATAAATATAATTCATACTCTCCAAAGCCCAAGATCCTTTTCCAAGCCAAGAGGCAACTTCAGCCATTTTGTAGTGCCAATAAAGAGAATGTGGACGTCTTTTTAATGCAATTTTAGCAGTTTTAAAGGCATTTTTTACATCTCCAGAATAGATAAAAACTTGGTAAATTAATCTTAATTTTTCATCTTCTTTGTCTTTTCTTTGAGGAATTAATTCTGCATCATTTGTTTGAGATGTTTGAGCAAAAATTGGAGTAAATAAACTCAAAAATATACTCAAAATAATAATTTGTTTTCTCATTTTGCAAGCTCTATATGTAAAATTCTTTTTGCTAGGGCATTTGCTTCTTTTAAATTATTAATTGAAAGATAAAATCTAATAAATTTTTTAATTACCTCATCATTATCTAAATATTTTTCCTGATACTTTTTAGCAAGTTTGATTGCCTCTTCTTTTTTTCCACCATTTTGCAAGGTATTAATTGCTCTAAAAAGATAGTTTACCTTTTTTACTGGATCTAATTCTTCATTATAAAGCCTTAGATAATCATCTACTGCACTTTTATAATTTTTTGCCAAAATATTTACTCTTGCTGGTTCACTCTTTAGAGTAGGATCAATTTTTGCTAGTTCTCTTGCAACTTTATAAGCTTTTTTATAATTTTTTTCTTCCAAATAAAGAGAATAAAGAGCTAAAACCCACTTTTTAGGAAACTCTTTTTCAACTTTACTTAATCTTTCTAAACACTCTATCTCTTTTTGATTATTTTTAATTTCTGAAGCAATATAAACACAACTTTCTAAAGCATCTTTTTCACCTTTTTTTATTCTTGGCTCCAAAAATTTCAAGGCTGAACTTCTTTCTTCTAAAGAAATGGCCTCTTGATACCACTTTTTAGGGGAATTAATCTTTTTAAATTTAGCAATTTCTCTAATAATTTCTCTTAATTTTTTATTTATTTTTATCTGCTCTTTTTTATTCTTTGCTTTTTGTCTTTTTATTTTCCAATATTCAAACTCTAAATATAAAACCTCTTTTTTTATCTCTAAATCTTTGGAATTCTTTAATACATTAATTAATTTATAAGCTAAATCCATCTTTTGCTCTTTTAAAAGAATTTTTGCAGATGCCAAAATGAGTTTAGTATTATCTGGTTCAATTCTAAGCATATTTTTAAGATAAATTGCCGTTAATTCATAGTTACTTTGTTCTTGTAAAACTTGTCTTTTTAACATTCCTTTTGGATATAAAAGGTACAAAACAATTATAAAAATTACACTAATAAAAGCAATCTCAAAGTAGGAAAAAACTTCTTGAGTTGGCTCATTTGCACTGTATTTTAATAATAGCTTCTCTTTCTTTCTCATAACTAAGCTTTATAACTTGATTTTTTATCTCTTTTTTATCAGCTTTTGGAGTCTCTAAGAGTTTACATCCTTTTTTTAGATGATACTCAATTTTTAATGGCACAAAAGCTTTAAAAGAGATTTGTAAATTTTTATTTTTTCTTTGAAAATCTTCCAAGATACCATTTGAACTAAGCAGATAATTTTGATCTTTTCTTGTTTTACTAAAGACCACTTTAACATCTGTTTGTTTTGGAGCTAAGTGGATATATTTCGAATCTAGATAAACTTTTTCTCCTACTACACCTTTACTTTTTTCAAAATCAACATTTCTATTTTTAGAAACTCTTAAAGTCTTAAGTGACTTTACTCCACTAACATAAAAGCTATTTTTATCAAGTTTTGCTTCTGAAATATAAAAAAAATCTAAAACTTTTGGAATATACATTGAAGTATAAATTGGAATTACATCTTGCTTTATTGCCCATTCAAAAACATCTTGTAAAGCTGTAAGAGAAGCTCTTTTGCTACCTGAATAAAAATGATAATAAATATCAATTGGCTTAAATCTTCTTGGAGCATTTGTAAGTTTATAAGTTTGAATTACTCTTTTAAATCCCCAAAAACGGTTTGTCCAATCTTCTGTATAGACATTTTCATCTTGTTGACCTGTATGAACTTGATAATAATCTCCTCTTTTTAAACCAAGTGGAGCAATTAAACTTAAATATGGAGTTGCATCTACAATTACTGTATCTCCACCATTAATATTTAAAATATTATTTTTATGGACGAAACTTAAAGCATTTTCTCTTGGTAAACAATCTCCACTCCAAAAGACAATATTTGCTTTTTTCCCTTTTGGCATTAATTTTTCATTGATATATTTTAAAGACCCAGCAATTTCTCTTGAAATTGAAAAATTATTGTAATTTGGAATTTTCAAGCGATATTTTGCATCTAAATGTTTTCCATCTTTTGAAATTTTTCCCCAAAAAAATGGGTGTGAAAAGGTGTGAGTTGCTCCTTCTACATTTTCAAGAGCAAACATTTTTTTTGCAATTTTTTCTAGTTTAGGACTAAGTTTAGGATAAAGTCCATAAGGAGCAGTTTCTCCTTCAATAATAGAAACAGACATTGGAATTTTATATTTTTTTAAAATCTCTTCATAAATTGTTTCTCCATCAAAAAGATCATTATTCCATTCTACTCTACTCATAATTGCATCTCCATCAATATGAGAAAAAAGAATTCTCTTGCCGTTTTGTGTTGTTGGATCTGGAATAAGAATATCTGGAAGTTTGAGAGATTCTTTTATCATTTTAAATGGATCTGCAATCCAAAGATCATATCCATTTATGCTATTCATTAAAACACCACTTCTTACAATTCCTCCCCAGTCTGTGATTGCCCAAAGATCTCCTTTTGCTCTTTTTGTTTTTATTTGACAAATACTCTTTGAATTTAAAACTTTATAGAGTGTTCCATGGTTTGGAGCAAATGGAAGTGTTTCAAAATTTGTGTATCCTTTTTTACAAAAAACTTTTCCTGTTTTTGAAAGATTACTAGTAGCTGGAACTACTCTAATTCCTAAAAGATTAAAAAGTTTTTTATGAAGCTGAGGGTTTAAACTCTCCAAAATCAACATTTTTACACCGCTAAAGTAGATATTTTTTACAATCTTCATAAAAGCTTTTGGATGTTTATTGGCATAATTTCCATTTAACCAAATTATTGCTCCTGCAAAGCGCTGCATAAATTTTGGAGAAATTTTCAAAGTACTAACTGGCTTTAAAATTGGGACATATCCTAAATATTCAACCGGCAAAGAAAGTTGTAAATAAGCAGTAGAATAGACTTTATCATCTTCATCAGTTCCATCAAATTGTGTATCATCATAAATTAGAAGAATTTCTCTTTTTAGAGGTTTTTTATTTGAAATTCCATAACTATCTAACTCTTTTGAAAAAGCAATATAAGGAATTAAGTCTAATCTTTGAAGCTGAACCAGCGTATCTTTTATTTTTTGTTTATTTGATTTTGGAATATATTCAACTGAAATTATTGGAACATCAAAACTTTTTACCTTTTCAATTTGTGCCTTTAGCCAAGCTCTATCATCTTCTGAAACTCTTTTGAAACTTAGATTTTTTCCTCCAAGCCCAAAAAAGAGGGATTCAAAGAGCAAAGCCTCAATTTTGTCATAAATTTGATCAATAATCTCAAATCCTCTATTTACAATAATTTTTGAATCTGGATATCTCTTTTTAAATTCATTTATAAATTTTACTAATCCTTTTTCCATTTTTCTTTTAAAATCAGAATTTAAAGAGACGCTCTGATAAGAGTCAAGTGTATCAAAAAAGAAATTTTTAAAACCTCTTTTTCTCATTGGATCAATTACTTCTTTGAATAAAAACTCATGATAAGATTTGTTTGAAATATCCATAATTTCAGAATTCCAACTACTATTTTTTCCAATAATCCAAGATTTTTTAATTTTTTTGTAATACTTTCTTTCTTTTTCAGCCTCTCCAATACTTACATATCCATAAATTTTATTTTTATATAGTTTAAATCCATGATTATAAGTATTTATATTATCTGGCTGAACAATTATGTAATCATGAATCCCTACCATTGGGTAAGAGATATCATTCCCGTAATAAACAATAGCACTTTTTTTTGCAACAGCAGATCCAAAAAACAGCATCAAAAATATCAAAATCTTAGCGAAGCATAAATGTCTCATAATCAAAATCCAAAAATTTTTTTCTTAAAATTATTAATGAAGCTATAAACACTATTAAGAGTGAAATAGCATACCCATATCCATAAGTGTAAGGTCCAAGATGTATTGTAACAAAAGTCAATCCTCCATTTAATATCATAAATGCAAAATTTAACCACATAGCAGGAATTCTTCTATCAATATAATAAAGTACTGCCAAAGCACTCAAAAACCCAAGTTGAAGTTGAGCTCCAATTGTTAAGATATGAAAAAGTCCAATATAAAGAAGAGGAATATTTAAAGCTTGAAAGATTTTATCAGCCATAATAAAAAGGATAATATTAATTATTGCTTGGACAATTATAACATCTCTAATTGTAAGTCTTACAACTTGGGTCATCTCTTTTCTATAACGTCTAATTGTATCTAATCTTCCTCCATTTGTAACTGCATCAAAATAGAGTTCGTATTTTTCAGAAAAATCTGCTTCTAAACGGTAAAAAAGTATTGCCATTCCGGGTAAAATTGAAAGATAAGATAAAAATACTGGCAAATCATACACAATTGAAGCGTGGAGTTTCCCTAAAATTGTTTGTCCAGTAAGTGGATGATACCAAAATACAAATTTATCTGCCCAAACTCCGACATTATAAAAAACTCCAGAAAATCCCAAAGACCAGTAAAACTTTTTTCTATTAAAAAACTTGAAGCTAATTAATCTTGAAGCTTCATAAGATTTTGCAATTAAACTCATTAATACTATTAATAAAACAGAATTTCCTATAAAAAAGATAAAGATTAATCTTTCAATTGATTGTCCAAAATAGATTGAAAGAATTATTATTAAAGAGTAAGAAATTACAAAAGCAGCAAGTACAGATTTGTAGTATTTTAAGCTTGCAGCTAAAATATTTGAGATCCAAACTCCAGAAAGTACCAAAAAAGTTGAGACAGTTCCAATAATAAAAAAATTACTTTGATTTGGAAATACATAAAGAGCAAGCGGTAAAATAAAAAAAAATCCAGCAATCCAAGAGACGGTTAAGACTCCAAAATATGAAGGCAAAAGTTCGTATTCTCTTTTTGCATAAATTTCATCAGCCACAAATCTAGTATAAGCAAGTTGTAAAAATCCAGTTACTACCATGCTAGAAGCAAGAGCAATGGCATAAGTTACTACAATTTGGTATTGAATAATTTTGCCGTTTAATTTGTAAGTAATTACATCCAAAAAACCTACAAATAAAATAGCAATTATTGAAATTACCCAAGGACCAGAACTAAGAAGAGCCGAATAACCATAAACTTTTGCAATCGAAAGAAGTCTATCTTCTTTTAAAGCTCTTTTTAGTTCAAATCCAATTCCAGCCACTATAATACCTCTTTGTACATTTTACGGTAAGTCTCTAAAAATTGATCTTGTCTATAATAGGTATTTACCCTTTTTAAAGCTACACTTTGAGCTTTATACCATAGCGTTTCATCTGTAAGAAATTTTATATAATTTTTTGCAAGACTAGAAGGATCAGCAATTCTAGTAACAGCCCCAGCTGCTCCTAGCGCTTTATCTTCTTCTCCAAGCCCACCATAAATTAAATCATAACAACTTCCAACATCTGTTGCTACACAAGGAAGTCCTGCTGCAAAACCTTCTAAAATTGTAAGTGGCATTCCTTCACTTACAGAAGTTAATGTCATAAGTCCACTTTTTGGGAGAATATCTTTGATATTTTGAAATCCAAGTAATTTAAAATTATCTTTAAGCTGAAGAGTTTCAATCATCTGCTCGCACTCTTTTGCATAAATTGGATCTTCTTCTGTTGGACCAACAACCCAAGCTTCTAAATCTGGAATCTCATTTACTACAATTCTAATTGCTCTAATAAAAGTTTTAATATCTTTAATTGGAACAACTCTCCCAATAAGAGTAATTACTTTTGGAATCTCTTTTGGTCTTTTATCCAAACACGCTTTTTTTAATCCATCAACATCAACTCCGTTTGGAACAACTATACAACGACTTGGATCTGCCCCAAAATCTATTTGGATTTTTCTTGCACGTGAAAATAAAGAAATAATTGGATTTGCTCTTTTGTAACTTACAAGTCCAATTTTTTCAAAAAATCTAACCCACATCTGTTTAATATAATTAAATTCATCTGCTTGCTTTAAAAGAGCTGGCTTTTTTATATTAATCCAATCAGCTGTTAACATATCAATTTTTCTTTCTCTAGTATAAATTCCATGTTCTGTTAAGATGTAAGGGACTTTATGCTCATAGGAGTATAAAGATGCTAAAAATCCAGCATATCCAGTTGAAGGAGAGTGAATAATTTTACATTTTGGCATCTGTTTGGCTACATTTGAGATTACCCAAATTGGCATATGAATATTTCTAACACTCCAAAAATAATCTATAAATGGAAGATCTGGACAGTTTTCTAAATATTTTTGAGTAATAAATTCCCAAGACTGTTTAGAATATAAAAAGTGCTCTTTAGTAATTTCTTTGTTATAAAATTCTAT
>Ga0256843_1000281_pt1 | contig 43985 bp, 45 predicted proteins | sample AlvinellametaG_FD_191572 | JGI IMG/M metagenome (GOLD analysis project Ga0256843, IMG submission 191572) | Pompeii worm associated microbial communities from hydrothermal vent at the East Pacific Rise, Pacific Ocean - Alvinella | ecosystem: Host-associated > Annelida > Integument > Unclassified ...
TGCATCCTAAAAATTTAGCCCCATCAACTACACTTCTTGATGATATTAAATATTATTTAGGAGATGATGCAAATTTAGCCCATAGGATAGATAAAGAAACAAGTGGACTTGTACTTGTAGGAAAAACAAAAGAGGATGAAATAGCTTTAAAAAAGATGTTTGAAGAAAAGCAAATTCAAAAATATTATCTTGCACTAATAAAAGGGCATTTGAAAGAAAAAATAACGATCGATAAACCAATTATTACAAATAAAGATATGAATATAAAAGTAAAAGTTTTAATCGATGATAATGGTAAAAAAGCAATCACTGAAATTACTCCTATAAAAACTATAGGTGAAAACACATTAGTCCTTGCAAAACCTCTTACAGGTCGTCAACATCAAATAAGAGTACATTTATACTCAATAGGACATCCAATAGTGGGTGAGCCTATTTATGGAGTAGATGAGGTGATAGCTGATAAATATTTAAAAGGGGAACTTAGTGATGAAGAGAGGATGAAATATATAGGACACGATAGGCTTATGCTTCATGCCCAAAAGATTGAGTTTGAATATAAAAATATAAAATATGTAATAGTTTCTAAACTATCTGATAACCTATTTCTCTAAGGTTTTTAAATTCAATATTTATTTTCTTTTTTAATCTACTTACAAAAATATATAAACTATTTCCTTCTTTTTCGATAGCATCATATATCTCTTCAAAAGAAACTATATCTTTATTTAAAAATAGATATAAAAATTTTCTTTCTTTACTATTTAATGGAGTTTCATCTAAATCGATTTCATAATTTTTAATTTTAAATTTTTTAGGGAATATATTTTCAATTTTATATAAAATCTCTTCAGGGAAAAAAGGTTTTTTTATAAAGTCAATAGCCCCTTTTTTGTATGCTTTATTTATATTATCTAATGAAGAGTTACCTGTAATAATTATAACTTTTTTATTTTTTAAAATTTCTATAAGTTCAAGTCCATTTATATCAGGTAAATCTATATCGACTAAATATAAATCGCTTTCATTAATATTTGTTGCATCATATAGACTAACTACTTTATACCCATATTTAGATAAAAAATTATTTAATGTTTTATTTAAAATTTTATCATCTTCAATTATTGTTATTTTCATTTATCCCCTTAAAATCATATCTAAATACTACTTTATCATCACTACTTAAGTCTATTTTTATATTATATTTTTCTGCTATTGATTTAATGATACTAAGTCCTATACCAAATCCACCTTGTACTTTATCTTCTCTATAAAATTTATCAAATATTTTTTCTTTATTTTTAATTTTACCATCATTTATAAATTCTAAAATACAATCTTTTAGATTTATATAAATATTTTTTGAAATAGAGTATTTTATACCATTTTTTATATTGTTATCGATTAGTCTTTCTATATCTATTTTATCTGCATTGATAAAACAATCTTCTAAATTATAAACAATCTCTTTTTCATTTACTTTAGCAATATCTTTAAAATATTCAATTCTCTCAAGTAATAAATCTTTTAAATTAAATTTTTGAATATTTCTCTTAAAATCACCCATTTCAGCAAAATATATCATATCATTATATGAGTTTGTAAGCATTTTTATACTACTTTTTAATAAATAATCACCACTTTCAGCATATAGACTAATTACACTAAGAGGAGTTTTAAGTTCGTGTAAGGCAAAATGTAAAAATTCTTCTTTTGATTCTATAAGATGTTTTAATTTTTCTAATGTATTATTATAACTATTTACAATAAGTTTAATTTCATCATTTTTTTCATACTCAAAAGGTTTTTCATTTTTGATAGCTTTAGCAAAGTTTGAAATGATAGAAATAGTTTTATTTAGATAATACATAATTATTGTTAATAACAATATTGTAAAAAATAAAATTATTCCAAGAATAATTTTTAGTTTATTTAATTGTTGTGTGTAATAGTCGTTATTTATTTCAATTTTATATACAATATAATTATCTTTATCTAAACTTGATTTACTTAAAATATACATTTCATTTTTATTAAAAATTGGATTTTGTTTGATTAGTTTATGATAATAAATCCATCCAATTTTTTCATCTTTATGCTTATAAGCATTTTTTTTGCTGTATGTTGGATGTAAAAAATCACATTTTTGGTATCTAAAACTTCTTTTTGGTGAAATCATATATAAAACTATTGATTTTATCCATTTGTTATTTTGTTTAGTTTTTTTTAATTCATTTCTAAATTTTTCAATAATTGGATTTGATAGGATATACCCTACTTGAAGAGCTTTTTTGTTTTGATAACTATCACTAAATACAAAAAAATTTGCTGTAGCAGCTTCACATATAATAGATGATACACCTATTGTATTTGTATGTTTCATAATACCTTTTTTAGCAAAAGCAAGTGAAAAATTTTTATCATATTTAAAAGTTGTATCTCTAATTACAAAATTTTCATCAGTTTTATATATATTCCAATTTTTTCCAAATTTTTGTTTTATTTCAAATATATCTTCATCCATATGATTTAGGACATATTTATGATTTTGTATTATTTGCGGTTTTATATGATTGTATTCTTTTACAATAGCATCAAAAAATTTTTTTGATTTTTGAAATGTTTCATAAAACACTACCCTTTTTTGAAGTTCAAAATTATCTTTTTGAAGATTATAGACTTTGTATCCAAAAAATATGATTACACTTAAAAATACAAAAATAGAAAATATACTAAATAAAAGAATTTTAAGTTTCAATAATTATTCCTTGTAATTTTTTTGCAATTTTAACAAAAGTGAAAGGTTTTAGAAAGATTATAAAAATATTATTTTTATAAAAGGTAAAAGTAGTGTTTGAATTAGTAGATAGTATAAAAGTCTCAAAAAATGGTAGATATTTGTTTTTATTTTATGAAAATAAAACAAAAATCTATGATTTATACATAAACAAAATGATTAAAACTTGTAAAAGATTAAATTTTAAAGAAAGAAAACTACAAATAATAGCTGATGATAAAAACTTAAAATTTTATGAAGATAATAGACTACTTTTTGATGGAGAGTTTTACAATCTACAAGAAGATATATTTGCTAAAGATGTAAAAGATGTAATAAAAATAGGGGATAAGTTTTATTTTGTAGTAGTTGTTTTTTCAGGTTTTAGCTCTTTTCGTGTACCAAAAGTTGGATTATATGATGAAGAATATAACTATATTTTAACACCTACACATTTAAAAGATTTTAATCAGAAAAATTATCTTTTATTATATTTGGATGATGAAATGACTTTAATAGATAAAAAAGATTTTAAAAAGTATAAATATAATTTTAAAAATCATTAAATGAAATGAAAGATATTAGACAGATTTAATATTTATAATTATCAAAAAAAGGAGAAAAGATGAAAATAGAATTAAAAATAGAAGATGCAAGTGGTGGAGAGTTTTGTGCAGGTGTAGTTAATGATGCAGAACAAATAGAAATCCTTAAAGAAGCGATAGATAATGGATGTGTAAATATAGAAGAATTAGAAGAAAAAGGGATTTCTTATTATGATTTAGATAATCAAATAGTATGTGCGAATGGTATTGATATAGAGGATGGGAGTGGTAGAATAAATGTATATGTAAATGACTCTTTTCTTGAGGAGAAAAATTTAAATGAAATAGGTGATTATTGGAGTGAATCTGAAAAAGAGATACTTTTTGATGAAATTAGAGAAGAAAATGAAGATGCATTAATATATTGTGTAGCCAAAAAAACAAAAAATATAGCAGCTAATATTGAAGAGTTTGAACTAAATAATGAAGAGTTTGATATTAAAAGATTAGTTTTTCTAACAGATTGTATGTCAGCTATTTTTGGAGAGTATTATATAGCTCATTCAGCTATATATTTTAGTGACGAGTTATTAAATAAGTTTTATCCAATGCTATTAGAAAAACTTGGAAAGATAGATGATGAAGAATATACAGATGTTAATGTATATGAAAAAATAGAAAATATAAGAGATGAAATAGATTATCTAAATGATGGAGAAATTAAAACATTTTTAACAAATTTTTTAAGAGATAATAGTTTATATATTGAAGAAGAATTTAGTGAATCTTCAGGTGAAGAAATTATATATATTTATAATGCTGAAGGGGAACTTTTATATAAAAATTACTAAATGAAAGACTTTAGAAAGATAGGTTTAATATAATAATTTTGAAATCAAAAAAAAGGAGTTAGAATGACAACAAAAGTATATATTTGTAAAAAATGTGCAACAACAGTAGAAAAAAATTCTCCACCAGCAGGCTCTGGATGTCCAAAAGGGGGAACTCACACATGGCATCATCCAGCATCAGAAGCATATTTGTCACCTAAAAGTGGATTTAAACCTTATCAATGTAAACATTGTGGAATTACTATTTATACAAAAGCTTTACCATCAGGAACACAAGGGTGTCCAGCAGGAAGTTTACATTCATGGCATAAGCTATAAAATATAAGGTGGTAAAAATAGATAAGCTATTTTATAAATTAGACAAACTTCTTGTAAAATATCCAAATAGTAAAATTTGGATATTTCTTTTTTTATCTGTTGTTTTTATCTTAATAGGTGCGGGATTATTAAGTTATAAAGAGAATATTAGTATCGCTTTGTGGAATAGCTGGACCTATTTTGCTGACCCAGGGACTCATGTAGAAGTAAATGGAGTTTATTTGAGAAGTGTAGCTGTGTTTATTACTATTTTAGGGATGGTATTTTTTGCTTTACTTATAGGTTTAGTTAGTGAAGCAGTAGAAGATAAGATAGAATCCTTAAAAGAGGGAAAAACAAAAGTTTATGAAGAAAATCATATAGTAATTATTGGATTTTCACTGCAAACTATCACGATTATTAAACAACTCAAATATACCTATCAAAAAATAGTTTTATTATCTCATCATCCAAAACAGGAGATTGAAGATATTTTATTATCTCATAATATAAAAGATGTAATCTGTCGAGATGGAGAGATTGATAATATTTTTTATTTAGATAAAGTAAATATAAAAAAAGCAAAATCGGTGATTATTGTAGCAAATGATGATGGCTTAAATATGAAGCTGATATTACTACTTACAAAAAAACTTCATTTAAAAATTCCTATAACTATCGAAATAGAAGATGAAAAATATAAAAAAAGTTTAAATTTATTAGAAAAAGATTATCCAAATTTAAATTTTATCTATACAAGACAATCATTAGCAAGACTTTTAGCATTAAGTGCTATTTATATAGGAGTAGGGCAAACTTATGATAAGTTATTTGATTATAAGGGAGATAGTTTTTATTTAATAGATGATATATCTTTTTTAGATAAAAATATTTTAGAAATAGCTCAAATGATAAATAAAAGATTAATTGGAATTTATAGCGATGTGTCTCAATCTTTAGTAATTGATACAAATTATAAATATCAAAAAAATGATAGAGTATTAATGTTAGCAGATAATGCTAAGTTTGAAATAGTAAAAAACAATTATATTTCTAAACAAATAGAATTTAAAGAACTAAAAAATGAAGAAGTTTGTTTAATTGGAATGAATGAAAAAAAAGAGTTTATTGTAGATGAATTTAAAAATAGAAATATAAAACTAAATGATAATAGCGAAACATTAGTAGTAATAGGAAAAGATGATAATGAAGTAATTTCTAATTTAATACTTCTAAAACAAAATTATAAAAATATTTTTGCAGAAGTTTATTCATCTGATTTAGTAGAAATTTTATCACATAATGATATAAATGATTATATTATCTCAAGTGAACTTGTAGCAAAATTACTTGTGAGTGTGGCATTTTCAAATGAGATGAATTTAATTATTAATGATTTATTATCAAAAGGTGGAAATATAATGTATGTAATTCAAGTGCAAAAGGAGATAGATTATGAAGAGTTGTATTTTTCTTTATTGGCACAAAATATTGCATTGATTGGTGTAATAGAAGAAAATATAAATTTACATCCAAAAAAAATTTTAAAAAATCAAAAACTTATAGTAATTTCAAATAAAGGATAGGTATGAAAAAGTTAGTGCTAATATTATTTAGTGTAGTTATGTTGTTTAGTAATAATTTTGATAAATATTTCAGTTATGCTCAAAATTATTATTGGCTAACAGTAGATGAAGGTATTAAAAGTAGTGTGTATTTTAAAACATTAAAATATATAAGTAAAGCAAAAGAGGAGCTTAAAAAATCTCCTAATAAATCTAATGCAGAGAAGTTACAAGCATTAGAAGATGAAGTGAATAACTTCTATAAAATGAAATATTATACAATGGATGGGTATTTTCCTATGCTTAGATTTATATCAACTTCATTTTTCTTTTTTCCAAAAAAATCAAGACAACATACTCTTCAAAAACCAGCAAGTTTTATTGCAGTTGAAAATGCAAGTGAGGCTCTAACTAATAATATGAAAATATTAGTTCAAAATCATGTCTTTTTTAATTCTCAAAATTCTTTATGGAATGAGATAGCTTTTGAGAAATTTAATTCACATGGTAAATATTATGCTCATCTTACAGAAGAGGCGAAAGAAGTATTAAATGATAAAGAATTAGCCCAATTTTATGCAAATAATATCACAGCAGATATTGCTAATAAGCTTTTAAATTATGTAAATAAAAGTAAAATTTATATAGTAAGAATAGAAAAAACACCACTTGAAGAAAATGATGTATATGTAACAGCTTATGGGGATACTTATATTAAAAATGGAAAAGTTGATGGGGATAAAAGTAGTATAACTTTTGGATATTCAATAGATGAAAGAAGTAAATGGAGTGTTTTAATAGGAATTCATTTAATTTTATTATTTTTAGTTGTAATTATTACATATTTAAGAGAAAAAGAATTAAATTCAAAAGTTACAGCTTCTATTTTTGTGGTGACTTTGATAGGATTTGTAGTAGGAAGAATACTTCCTTGGGTGTTAGTGCCAGGGCTTGAGAGTTTTATGCCAAGTGGTGATTTAAATGTATTATATACATTTTGGTGGGTGATTTTAATCGGAATTACTATTATTTTAGCTCCAATTTATGGAATGGGATATATTTATGAAAAGATTCAAAATTATATAAAACTTCCTTCTATTGCTTCAAAAGGTGGAATTATTGGGTTTAGTATTAGTGCAGGGGTATTAGGATATCTATTTGTACCATTTATTTTTACTTATGGTGATGTATTAAGTAATATTGAGATTTTTGGATATTTTAGTTTATTTAGTGTGGCTGTATTATTATCTGGATATGTAAGTGGAAAAATCCTTGATAAAAATGATAAAACAGATGAGTATTTTATTTTAGTATTTATTATTACAAGTGCATTGCTTTTTGTTTCTTTAATGCATACAGATTTTATATGGTTAGTAATTTCAAGTATAGTTACTATTATTGCTTCTTTAATCGTATTAAAACTTAGAAAAATAGAAATTAAACAAGAAGAGAGTTTATTAGAAGAAGTGGAAGTAAAAGAGGATTTAGAAGATTCTATCAAACAACCAAACTATTATAAATTCAACTATTATGATGAGATTATCAATACTATAAAGGATAATAAATGAAATATATAGCTTTACTTGGAGATGCAGGTGCTGGTAAAACCACTACTGCAAGAAAAATTATAAATGATTTAAAAGATGAAAATACTATTTTAATAGAAGGAAATTGCCCTAAAGAATCAAATCCTTATGAACTTTTTTATAATATGCTTGATTCATTTTTTGATATAGATTTATTTAATAAAAGAGAAAAAAATGAACTTGTAGACCAAGCATTACAAATGGCAAGTGGAATTTTACTTGGGCCTATTGCTGGATTTATGGCTGGAAGTAATGAAAGTGGAGTATCAAAAGAAGATATTTATGTGGCAATAAAAAAGAAACTTTTAGAATTATCAAAAAATAAACTTATTATTTTTATAGATGATGTACAATGGATTGATAGTGCAAGTTTAGCACTTTTAAAATATATTTTTGAAGAATTAGCAAATAAAAATATTACTTTTATTTTTACTTCAAGAGAAGAAGAGATTTTAGAAAAATTAGGTGTAAATAATATATTTAGAATAGGAAATCTTACAAAACAAGAACAATTTGCATTTTTAAAAAATAGTTTTTATCTTTCAGATGAGATTGCTAATTGGATAATTAATTGGGTTAGTGATAGTGCTACTATTTATCCTATTGAGCTTGTAAATTTAGTATCATCTCTTTATAGAAAAGGATATTTAGTAAAAAGTGAATATGGATATATTTTTAGTGAAGATTTTGATAAAGAAAATCCACAAGTCCCAGATGATATAAAAGAAGATATGATAGATATTTTAAATAACTATCCAGAGTATAAAGATTTTATTGAAATTGCTGCGATGATGGGAAAAGAGTTTGATTTAGAAGTGATATCAAAAGCTTTTGATATGCCTATTATTAAAGTTACAAATATTTTTAATGAAATAGCTCAAAAATTAAGTTTAGTTTATGATGTATTAAATAAAGACAATATCTTTTCATTCAAATCACAAATGGCTGTAGATGCTATTAGAGAAATCTTGGGATATACAAATCAAAACTTTTTAAAAACAAAAGCACCTCAAATAGTAAGATATTATCATCAAATTATAGCTGAAGCTATGAAAGAGAATAATTATCCAATTTTACAAATAGCAAATCATTATTATGCAGCAGGAAAAAGTGTTGTGAATAACTCTTTTGAATATCAACTAAAGGCAGCTAAAAGCTGTAAAGATATTTTTGAATTTAATAAAGCAAAAGATTATCTAAACAAAGCAAATTCATTTTTAAGTATAGTAAGTAAAAAAGATGAAGTTGAATATTTAGAGATGATAGTAGAAGCTGATAGGGAATTTGTAACGGGATATATAGATTTAGATTTTACAAATAAACTAATTGCGAAAATTTCAAAAGACTCAACTGATGAATTTAAAATTATTACAGCTCGTGCTTGTTATGATAGTGGTAAATTTGATAGAAGTTATTTTGCTAAATGTGTAGAAATCGCTGAGAATTATTTAATTCCAAGTGAGGATAAATATACAAAAGCAGAAGGATATCATTTTGCAGCTATTGGTATGGATAACACTCCAGAAAACAAAGATAAAAAACATGAATATTTCACAGAGGCACTAAAACTTGCAAAAGACAATAAATCTCTATATTCAAAAATAGCAAATTCTTATGCAGGATATTTATCATTTGGAACTCCAGAAGAAAAAATATTAGCAAAAGATTTATTCTTAGAAAGTATCAAAATTAAAGAAAATCTACCTATTAAAGATTTACCAGGACTTGCAAGAGCTTATGGTGGGCTTGGAAGATTATGTTTATTTAGTGAGCCTTGTAATTGTGAAAAAGCTATAGAGTATTTCAATAAAGATTTAGAAATTAGTAAAGATTTAAATGATAATTTTGGTATTTCAAATATGTATTCACTTCTTGGAATGGCTTATAGAATGGCTGGTGATTGTGAAAAAGCAAAAGAGTATTATGATAAATCACTTAGTCTTAAACACAATAAAATTGATGTTTTTGCTTCTATTTTCGGAAAAATTGCTTGTGGAAGTGATGAATTTGATAAAGCAAAAGAGTATATTTCTGAATATGGTGAGCCACCAGTATTTACTTATAGCTTTTTAAGTGATGAAGATAAAGAAAAGTTAGGATTAAAATGAAAATAGAGTTTAATCCTCATAAAAAAGAAGCAAATAATAATGAAATTTTAATAGGGCTTGGGGATTGTGAAAAATGTATAAATAAAAATAAAAATTTTTCATCTTGTAGTGAGTTTTTAGCAAATAATCCTATTAAATATAATGGAGAAAATATCGTAATAGAAGATTTTTCTCCTGATACTATTATTTCTATTTATATGCTTTTAAATGGAGATATTCCAAAAAAATATATAGAATATGCTACAAAATGGGAAAATGGAGAAAGTGATGAAAATATATTTAAAAGTTATGGAGTATTACAAAATTCACTTATAAATTCACTTGAAGGTGATGAAACTTTTAAAGTGCAAAAGTCACTTGAATTTTTGGATTTTTTAATAAAAAATAATTATGATTTGGATAATATTGTTGATAATGATAACTTTCTTTATAAATTAGCATTAAATAGATTGCTTCAAGAATATAAAAACTATCAAAATATTATTAAAAATTCACAAAAATATATTTTAGATATCAATAACAAAAAAATAAAATCAATCTTTTTAGATAATGTAAATATAACTCCAATGATAAAACTTTTAATTAGAAAAACATTTCCTTTTATCGCTTCTTTCAATAAAAAATATAAAGGAACTGGAAATGATGTTGTAATTTCTGTAACACCTGAGAGTGGACTTAATCTAAAAGAATTATGGGAAAATATTGAAAAAGAAGAAACTAAAAAATGGAATGGTAATAGACCAAGCGATAATCCAAGAAAAATAGTTTCAACTGAAAAATGGAATGAGCCTTGGTGGGATGATATGGGTAAATATACACTTATTGCAGCACCAAAGAAAATAGGTGATATTTATGGAAGTAAATTAGATTATGATGAAATAAAAAAAATAATATTAAATACATATAAAGGAGAAAAGTATGAAGGAATTAGTAAGTAAATATCCATCACTTGTAGCAAGACCATATCTTTTAATTAAAGATGATTTACAAAAAAAAGATATGCAAAGATTTTGGTTTGAAAATACAATTAGTTTTTTAGCATCAGTTGTAGGAAGCGAGCTTATATCTTGGTATAAAGAATTAAAAAATAAAGAGGATAAAAATGAAGATGAAATAGCACTTATTAAATCACTTCAAACTCATCCAAGTCTTACAAATGTAGGATTAGAGCATATGAGTCTTGGTAAGTGGGTTATGATGCTTAGAGAAACTATCAAGGTTTTAAAAGAAAATAATGTAAATGTAGTTTGTCCTGAAATTTTGGAGTTTTATAACAAAGAAAATGAAGCTATTATAAATAAACTTGTAACTATTAGAAATAATGATGCTCATGGTGAGCCAATACCAGAAGATAAACTTGAATCTGAGCTAAATAAAAGACAAGAAATGATAGATAAATTAGTGCAAAATTTATCATTTTTAGAAAATTATCAACTTATTATGCCTGAAAAGATTGAACTTGAAGGGAATAAACAATTTTATTTAACAAAAGAGTTTGTTGGAAATAATATTATAACTTCAAAAAAAGAGTTTGAATTTAATCCAAGATTAAATGATTTAATCTTGATAAATAAAAATAGATTTATATCTCTTATTCCAAATATTGTATATTTAGGAATTGCAGATGAAAGTAAAAGCTTTTTAGGAGTATTATCAAAATTTGTAGATAAAGATAAAAAAGTTGCTAAATATCTAAATTTAGATGGAAGTGGTGAGATTGATTATAGAAAAACAAAAGAACTTTATCAAATAGACTTTTTAGAAGAGAGAAAACATATTGATGAAGTTTATTCAGACCCTGAAAGTTTTAGTGTAAATTTAAATATAGATTTTAAATTTGATGAAGATAGTATTTATCTAAATCAAGAGAGTGGATTTAGTTTAAAAATAGATAATAAAAAATCAACAGACCTTGAAAATCTAGAAGTAAAAATAGATATTCCAGATATTATGACTATTACAGAACTTCCTACGGATATAGAAAATTTAAAAGAGATAAAAAATAATAAAACTCAATTAGTTTTAACTTTTGAAAATGTGGAAGATCAGATTATTGAAATTGAAAATATAAAGTTTAAAATTGATACACAAGGTTTTTTTACACTTGAGAGAGGTATAGCTACTTATGACTTTTATAAAACAATAGCAGATAAAGATGCAGGACTTATTACTACTGAAGAGATAGAGTTTAGTGGTGGAAGTATAGAAGTGATTGACCCTGCAAGTAAAGATAAAATAGTTCCTGTTGTAAATGTGTATAAAAGATTTTTGAATACAGCAGGAGAAGAGATAGAACATATTAAAATTGGTGAAGATTTTATTTTTGAAGTGAAAATTAAAAATATTGGATTTTCAAGTGCAAAAGATATAAGTGTAGATGTATTGTTTCCAGAAGGACTTAGCCTCAAAAAAGGGAAAGAAAGTATTAAAATTTCTCAGTTAAATCCACTTGAAGAAAAAGTTTTTCAGTATGTATTTTCATCAAAAACAGCAAATATTTATAATATAGCGATGCAAAATGTACTTTATTATGATATGAATAAAAAAAGATATTTTACTCAATGTAGTGATGAATATTTTATTATTGTAAGAAGTGATTTACTTAAAGAGTTTAAATTTAAAATTGAAGAGTTTATTGCGGATTTATATATTGATGAAAGTGAACAAAGAGAGATTGATAAAACTATAAAAGAACTTGAAGAAAAACTTGGTATTGATGGAAAACAGTTTTATCAAGAAGCAGAGCATGAAGCAGTTAGAAATATTATAAGAGAAATAGTAGAAAAAACAGCTATAAAAAAAGATATTGTAATAAATGAAAGTATTTATCAAGAAACAAAAAGAGATTCAAGATACACAGGTGAAAACCCAAGAAAATTTTTAGTTTATTCAGCAGGTGAATTTCCATTTTTTGCTATCAATTTAGATGATATGGAATTTTATGGAATGGAGACTAATATAAATAAAAGATTTAATAAAGTTACTAAAAAATTAGCAAGAGTTAGTAGTGAATTTGGATTATTAGAACATATGATAGATTATGATACTGTTAGAAATACAGAAGAATATAGTGTGCCATTTTTTAATCAATGGATAAATATGATACTTACAAAAATACAAAAAGAGTATTTTTTATGGAGTAAAATAAAAGAGGAGATAAATAAAACTTTTAATATAGAATTAAGAGTAGGAAATGGGGATTTTGTAGCTGATTTATCATCACCAACAAATGTAATCCAAAAAGTAACTTTATTTATGCAAAGAAGTAATCCAAATACTTATTTATTAACTTTTCCTATCAATAGAGAAATACAAACTCATAAAAAAGTGGAGATTAAAAATTTTGATACTTATTTGGCAATGAGTGTAAATAAAGATAAAAATACTTATACAGAAGAACCTAATAGACTTGGGTATTATTGGGTTATTACTGATAGAAAAGCAAATAATTTTGCAATCAAAATGAAAGTAAAAAATGAAAATGATATTCCTAAATTTGTAAATAAAGCTAAAGAACTTTATAAAGAGCTTTTATATATAAGTTCACTTAATTTAGTAGAAGAGTATGAAAGTGAAGAATTAAATGACTTTATTACAAAACTATATAAAAAAGGATTTTACCTTAGAAAAATTGATGATTATGGAGAAAAAATAGCTATATTTAGTTTAGATGATAATTCAATCTTTTTTGAAGCAAAAGATGCAATTAGTTATATGGAAGAGACTAAAAAAGGATTTGATTTTTATATAAAAACTTATTTTAACATAGATGAATTATCTGAAAATATATCAATAAACAACTTTAGTTGGTGGAAAAATATTCCATTATATTTAATGAAAATTAAAAATCCAAAAGAGATATTAAAAGTTTATGAATATATTTTAAAAGTAGCTGATGAATATCATAAAGATAAACTATTTATTTGGCCTAAACCTTTACAAAAAGAGTTAGTTTTAAACTTTGCTAATACTGAATATGGAGTTTTTAAAACATTTTTAGCTTATTCACAAGGAAAAAGAAAAGTTGATGAAGTGATAGAATATTTTCCAAATGAAAAAGAATGGAGTTATTTTGTAAGAAGAAATAATCAAATAAGAAATGATTATAAAACATTACCAATTTTTGAAATTGATGATGAGGTAAAAATAAATGATGAGTATATTGATACTTATGAAGAGTTAAAACAACAAAATAATTTTGAGTATTTAAATGAAGGTGGTGGTTTTTATAGATTAGTTATATTAGATGTTATGGAAAAACTAAATATTAAATTTAATATAGGTAGAACTTGGGCTTCAAGAACAATTAGTGTAAAAAATAGTGATATATTAAAATCATTTATTCCTTATGTATCTTTTCTAAAAGGGTATAAACTAAATATAGGAGTTGAATTTAATGCAAAAGATGTGGATAAAGTTATGCAAATGTTAAAAGAATTTGATTTTAATATAGATGTAAAAATAGAATTTGCTCAAAAATCTAAAAATCCAAAAGTTGTAATAGAGGATATCTCTATTGAAAATTATGAGCAAAATAAAGATAAAATAATTTCACAAATAGGGGAATTTTTTAGTGAAATAGATAGATTTTTAGTTCAATTTGAAGTTTCTTTATATGATTAATTTAAAAGGATAAATAATGAATGTAGCACAATTATCTATAAAAGAGACTTTAAATGAAAGAGGAGGGAAGATAAATGTATATAAAATTCCTCCTTATCAAAGAGAATATGCATGGGGTAAAAAAGAGTGGGAGGAGTTATTTTTTGATATTTTAGAAAACAATAAAAACTATTTTTTAGGTAGTATTATTTGTATAGATAATAAAGAGTTTTTTGAAGTTATTGATGGACAACAAAGACTTACTACATTATCTATATTTTTGAGTGCTATATATGAAGTTTTATTGGATAATAAATTGTATTGGTATGGTCAAAATGATGAATTTGATGAGTTTTTTTTATCTTTAAAAAAACATTTAGTATATTCAAAACAACCAAAATTAACTTTATCTATTCAAAATAACAATAATGAAGATTATAAATATATTTTGTCTAAACTAAAACTTGTAAATGAGATAGAAAAACCTAGTTATTGGGGTAAAAGAAGAATAGCAAAAGCATATAAATTTTTTGTTCAAAGTATAAATGATATTTATGAAGATGAAAATAAAGAGATAAGTGTAATATTTGATTTGCTAGATAAAGTATTAAATGCAATTATTGTAAAAATTGATGTAGAAGACATATCTGCTGCTTTTATTTTATTTGAAAGTATCAATAATAGAGGAAAACCATTAAGTCCTATAGATTTAATTAAAAATGCAATTATTTCTAAAATAAATGAAAATCCTGAGGAGATAAATGCTAAGTGGCAAATAGTATTAAAAAATATCCCAGAACCAAAAGATCAGATTAGATTTTTACGACATTTTTATAATAGTTTTGGATTAAACAAACCACCTTTTGATATTTTAAATTATAAAAAAGCTACAAAATCAAATATTATAGATATTTATAAAGATTATATAAATAAAAATGTAAAAATGATTTTAGAAGCATTAGTAGATAAATCAAAAATATATAATAAGTTTGTAATGCCAAAAAATGATAGATTGATTAGATTAAAAAAACTTGGAGTTGCACCTGCTTATGTATTACTTTTATTTTTATTTAGTGAAAGTGATGATATTGATCAAATGAATAAAGTATTAGATTTGATAGAAAAATGGTTTATAAAAAGAAATCTAACAGATTTCCCAGGGACTTCTAAATTAGATAAAATATTTACAGAACTGACAGCTAAAGTATATAATCAAACTAATTTTTATGAAATTATTAAAAATGAACTTACAAAACCTGAAATTTTTATTTCTGATGAGGATTTTAGAAAGTTTTTATTACAAAAAGATTTATATAATGAAAATAGAGATTTATTAAAATATCTTTTTGCTAAACTTGAATTATCAAAAAGAACTCAAGAAAATAATATAGAGTTTTTGGATTTTTGGGAGAAAAAATGGAGTATTGAGCATATTTTACCTCAAACACCTAAATTTGATGAATGGGATTTTACTAAAGAAGAATATAATGAATATGTGTCTAAATTAGGAAATCTTACATTAACTCATTATAATTCAAATCTTTCAAATAGGTCATTTGAAAAGAAATCCTCAGTGATTGATAATAAAACAAAAAATGATATTGGATTAAAAAGTGGGAATGTTAAGATTAATGAATTTATTAAAAATTGTGATAAATGGAGTAAAGAGTGTATCAATAAAAGAAGTGAACTTTTAGCTGATGAGATTGTGCAGATGATAAAGATTTAAAAAGTAGAATTTTCTACTTTTTAAAAATATGTAGGTGGAGTAGTATCAATTACTCTAATTTTTTCATAATCAAGTTGATTTACTAGTTCATTTTCTATTGCAAAAAGTGTACTTCCACTACTTGCACATCCTTGGCAGGCACCAAGGTATTTTATCATGATTTTAATCCCTTCATCATCTTCAAGTATATCTATAATTTCTAAGCTTCCTCCATCCATTGCAAGTGCAGGACGGATATTTTTATTTATTATTTCTTCAATTTTTGCTTTCTTTTCTTCAAAGCTTAATTCTTCAAATTTCATAATTTTCCTTTAAATAAGAGTGATTTACTCTTATTATAGTTTAAAAATAAAAATTAGTCAATAGGATTAGGTTTTTCACCTCTTATATGCTCTTTTAAGGCGTTTACAGCAAGTCTAATATCTTGAGATTCAAGTAAAGTTTTTAATTTTGTTTTTTGTTTTTTTGTAAGAGATTTTATGATTTCTTTTAGTTCTTCATCATCTTTTGCATTTTTTACTTTTTCTATATTTTCTTTACCTAAAATTTTTGTAAGCTTTTTTGCATCTGGTTTACTTTCACCTAATACAGATACTAAAAAAACTATAGACATAGAAGCACTTGTAAGAGTGATAATCATTATCATCATTTCTGCACTCATTTTAAAATCCTTTTAAGTTTTTTGAAAATTATACTTGATTTTTCATAAAATGTGCTATAATTTAGTGCAAAAAAATCCAATAAGGAGTCTAAAATGACATTTGGAGCAGGAATTATAGCAGTTTCTTTATGCTTTATAGCTACAGGAATGATGCTTTCAATCGTTAAAGGTGCAGTAGCAAAATCACCTTTAAACTAAGTTAAAAAAAGGGAGTTTTTTCTCTTTTTTTCTGCAAAATTCTTCTAAAATTTTAAATCTCACACAACTTTTGGTATAATCAGCAAAAAACTATCATTAAAGGTTTTATTTATGAAAATGACAGGTGCAAAAATTGTAATAGAAAGTATGATAAAAGAGGGTGTAGAAGTTGTATTTGGTTACCCTGGTGGTGCTATTATGAATGTTTATGATGAAATTTATAAGCAAAATTCTTTTCAACATATCCTAACAAGACACGAACAAGCAGCAGTTCATGCAGCAGATGGATATGCAAGAGCTACAGGAAAAGTAGGAGTTGCTTTTTTAACTTCAGGACCAGGATTTACAAATGGTGTAACAGGACTTGCGACTGCTTATACTGATTCTATCCCTATGGTTGTAATCTCAGGACAAGTACCAACTTCTCTAATAGGGACAGATGCATTTCAAGAGATTGATGCAGTAGGGATTTCTAGACCATGTACAAAACATAACTTTTTAGTAAAAGATGTAAAAGATTTAGCATATATTATAAAAGAAGCTTTTTATCTTGCACAAAGTGGAAGACCAGGACCTGTTCATATTGATATACCAAAAGATGTAACAGCTGCTATGACAGAATTTGTATATCCAGAAGCAGTGGAATTAAAGACTTATAAACCTACTACAAAAGGGAATAAAAGACAACTAAAAAAAGCTGTAGAAGCTATCAAAAATGCTAAAAAACCTATCGTTTATATTGGTGGTGGAGCAGTTCTTTCAAATGCAGCAGATTTAGTAAGAGAATTTGTAGATGTTACACAAATTCCTGCAGTTGAGACTTTAATGGCAAAAGGGGTATTACCACATAATCATCCATTAAATTTAGGTATGGTTGGTATGCATGGGACATATGCTGCTAATATGGCGATGGCTGAGGCTGATTTAATGATTAGTTTAGGTGCTAGATTTGATGATAGAGTTACAGGTAAACTTGAAGAATTTGCAAAACATGCAAAAATTATCCATATCGATATAGACCCTACAAGTATCTCAAAAATAGTTCATGCTGATTATCCAATAGTAGGGGATTTAAAAAATGTTTTGAAAGACATGATGCCTTTAGTAAAAAGTGAAATAAATCCTGAAAATTATGAATATTTTAGAGCTATTGTAAAAAGATACGATGAATTACACCCTCTTACATTCCACGATAGTGATAAAGTATTAAAACCTCAATGGGTTATTAAAAAAACAGGTGAAATTTTAGGGGATAAAGCAATAATTTCTACTGATGTAGGACAGCACCAAATGTGGACAGCTCAATATTATCCTTTCTCTTTCCCAAGACAATTTATTACAAGTGGTGGTTTAGGAACTATGGGATTTGGTTTTCCAGCAGCTATGGGTGTAAAAAGAGGAAGACCAGATAAAATAAGTATAAACTTTAGTGGTGATGGAAGTATTTTAATGAATATTCAAGAGCTTGTAACTGCATATGAATATAAACTTCCAGTAATTAATATCGTACTTAACAATAACTATCTTGGAATGGTTAGACAATGGCAAACAATGTTTTATGATGATAGATTAGCTGAGACTGATTTAAGTGTTCAGCCAGATTTTGTGAAATTAGCTGAAGCTTGTGGAGCTAAGGGATATAGAGTTAAGACAAAAGAGGAATTTGAAGAAGCTTTAAATGATGCTATTAAACAAAATGTGCCTGTATTTATGGATGTGATTATTGATAGAAGAGAAATAGTTCTTCCAATGGTGCCAGCAGGAGAGAGTTTAGCAAATACTATAGTTGAGTATAAAGACCCAAAAGCTATCGAAAATAAGGATAATTAAAGTTGGGAGTTAAAGAAAGATTACAAAAAGAGCTCGTATTATTAGAAAAATTAAAATTTTGGAGATACATAGTTTTAGGAATAGTATCTGGTGTAGTAGGAGTTTTATTTAGTCTTACACAAAATAAAATAAATATAAATTATGAGCTTGTCTTTCTTTTATTATTAGCTTTGATTAGTAGTATAATAGCAGTAAAAAGAATTACCTCTTTAACAAAAGAATATAATGAAAGTTTGGATTTATTAGAAAAGGAAGAATAATGGAGATGGCTGGATATATATTAGGATTTGCTACATTAGGGGTTTTTCTTTATTTTATGTGGATAGATACAAAACCACAAAATCATTATAAAAAGAGTTAAAGGATTAAGATGAGAAAAGTATTATCAGTAATTGTAGAAAATGAACATGGAGTTTTAGCTAGAATTGTAAATCTATTTGCTGGAAGAGGATATAATATAGAATCTCTTACAGTAGCACCAATTCCTGAGAGTAACTATTCAAGAATGACAATAGCTACTGAAGGTGATCCTGATATTTTTGAACAAATCGCAAAACAATTAAATAAGCTTATTCCTGTTTATAAAGTGATGGAGAGTGATAATTTTATAGAAAAAGAGATGGCGATGGTTAAATTTCCAATCGATAACTCTTTAGCTGATATTGATGCACTTGCAAGATGTTATAATGGAAGTATTTCTAATGTAAGCGAAGATTTTATTGTAGTTACTATTTTAGATAGAGCAGCAAGAATCGATAACTTTTTAAAAGGGATTAAAAAGTTTAATCCTATTGAAATTGTTAGAAGTGGAGTTAGTGTGATTGATAGATAATATAAGGGTAATTTTATGGAATTAAATATATCTAATGTAGGAATGATTAAAGATTTATCTATTAGTATAGATGGGCTTAGTGTAATAGCCGGTGAAAATGATTCTGGTAAAAGTACAATAGGAAAAACTATTTTTGGTGTAATTAAAGCTTCTCAAATGAGTAAGGGAAGTTTTTTTTATAAAAATAGGACAAAATACATAAAAGGTATTATTAGAGATTTTAAAAATGCACTTAATTATTTATTAGATAATAAAGAAGAGTATGATAAAATTGCTTTAAAAATAAATAATTTAGAAAAAGATATAAATTTTATTTTAAATGAAAAAAATAGTGATGAAAAAAAGAAAGCAAAAATAGCAGATTTATTTTTAAAATTAGATATTAAATTAGAAGAAATAAATAAATTTAAATCAAATGTTTTATACCCTTTTTCAGATAAGTTTAGAGAAGAGTTTAGGAAATATAATTTAGAAAATATTTTAGGTTATTTAGATTTGTCTTTAAGAAATTCAGAAATTTTACTTAAAACTTTATCTAAACAAACACATATTAAAGCAAATGAGAAAATAGAAGTATTTAAAGATGGAGGAGTCTTTTTTAAAGATGTTACATATATAGATTCTCCAGTGATTTTCCAACTTATTGATTTATTAAATGAGATGGATTCAAAAGAGTACATGGCTACTATTAAAGATTTAAAAAATAAATTAGTAGGTTTACCTAATAAAGTAGAATTAAATGATACAATAAAAGATGATGTATATAATTTTATTGTTAATATTATAAATGGTGAAGTAAAGGAAAATAAAGGTATTTTTGAGTTTATTAAAAAAGATTGTGGAGTTTTTTCTATTAAACAAACAGCAACAGGGATTAAAGCCTTGGGGATTTTAATGATTTTAATAAAGAAAAATTGGCTTATTAAAGATACGCTTTTAATTTTAGATGAACCAGAAGTTCATATTCACCCTAAATGGCAATTATTATATGCAGAGCTTATAGCTAAATTGGTAAAGTCGGAAATAAAAGTTTTAGTAAATACTCATTCCCCTTATATGTTAGATGCATTAAAATATTTTGCAGAAGAGTATCAGATAAAACATAATTTTTATTTAATGAAAGTAGATAATTGTAATTCAATATCATTAGATATAACTAATGATTTATCAGAAGCTTTTGAATTATTAACTCAGCCTTTAAGAGAATTACATCAATTAAAGCAAGGTAAAAGATGATAAATAAAATAAAGGCTTTATTTGAAACAAAGTTTAAGGATAAAGTATTTACTATAAAAGAAATATCTAAAGATGAAACTAATAAAGAATATTTATGCTCATATACAAATAAATTTTATGATTTAGATAAAATAGCTAAAATATACACTGCTACATGGGAAAGTTGTGATATGATTTTTTTTTCTCAAAATAAGATTATATTAGTAGAATTTAAAAATGGAAAGATAGATTCTTCTAAAAAACCCAAAATTATCAGAAAATTTTTAAATAGTTATGCTTTATTGTATGAAATTTTACAAGATTTAGAGATATCAAAAGATAAATTTTGGCAGTTAAAAATAGATTTAATTTTTGTAACTTCAAAATATAAAAATGATGGACAAATTAATTATAGACAAAAGAAACAAAAAGATAGTTTAGAAATATTAAGTTTGTTGGAAAATAATATTATTCTTTATGATTTTGCTAAATATAAAGATTGGTATTTTAATGAAATTTATACTCCTTTTTGTGAAGATAATGAGTTTAAAGATATAATGAATAAGTATGCAATATTATTAAAGGATTGAAAATGAAACTAAGTAAAATAGCAGAAATTTTAGAAATAAAATTGGATGGTGAAGATAAAGAAATTAGTGGTATGAATACACTAATGGATGCAAATGAAAATGAAATATCTTTTTTTGATAATAAAAAATATTTAAAAAGCTTGCCAAATACAAAAGCTGGAGCTGTGATTTTAAAAGAAGAATTTAAAGATTATTTACCGAAAAATACAATAGGGCTTTTTACAGATGAGCCATATTTAAAAATGGCGATTTTAACTAAATATTTTGTAAAACCTTTAATAAGAGAAGGTAAACCAATAATCGATGAAAGTGCAGATATTCAGCCAAATGCCGTAATTGGAGCTAATACAAAAATTGGTAAAAATGTATTGATTATGAGTGGTGCTGTGATTGGTGCTGATTGTGAAATAGGAGATAATACAATAATTTATCCAAATGCAGTGATTTATAATGATACAAAAATTGGGTGTGATGTAAAAATTCATGCAGGGGCAGTTATTGGTAGTGATGGATTTGGATATGCTCATACTAAAATGGGTGAACATATAAAAATATATCATCTTGGATATGTAGAGATTGAAGATGAAGTTGAAATAGGGGCTAATACTACTATCGATAGAGGTGCTTTTGGAAAAACTCTTATTAAAAAAGGTGCTAAAATAGATAATTTAGTACAGATTGGACATAATTGTGAAATAGGGGAATATTCTATTTTAGTATCACAAGTAGGACTTGCAGGTAGCACAAAACTTGGTAGAAATGTAGTAATGGGTGGACAGGCTGCTACTTCTGGACATCTTGAAATTGCTCCATTTACACAAATAGCTGCAAGAGGAGGAGTTACAAAGAGTATAAAAGAAGCTGGAGTTTATGGTGGATTTCCTTTATATCCACAAAAAACTTGGCTAAAACTTCAAGCAAAAATTGCAGGACTACTTAAAAAGTGAGATTAGTTCTCACTTTCATATTTAATATTAACTGCTAAATTTTTAGAATTTTTAATACAATCATTAAAACTAACCCCTTTATAAGCATTTGAATTTAGATAAAGATTATCTAGTTTATTTACTTCATTCATCACTTTTTTTACAATTCCAAGATGTCCTACTTTGTAGTTTGGTATAGCATTATTCCACATTTTAAAAAATTCAAATTTTAAATCATTTTTACCTATAATTTTTTGTATATCTTTATTTACCATCTCAACTATCTCTTTTTCAGACATTTCTCTTATTTTTTCAAATCTTTTTCCACCCACCATTACACGAATACCATTTCTATTTGGGAAAATATATTTATCCATCAATATTCCTAGAGTATTTAAGTGAGTTGTAAGTATTCCAAAACCTTTAGGTGATAAATCTCCACTAAATCCAACTATTGCTACAGGTGTATATTCTATCTCTTTTAGATGTTTTGCTAAAGTAGGGTGTTTTTTTTCTACAATTTTAGCAGTGTTATATGCTGGAGTTGAAAGAATGATTTTATCATATTCATTTAATTCATCTAAAGAATTTATCTCTTTTTTGATAATATTTAAATTACTTGCAAGTTTTTCTATCATTTCACTCATACCATATTCAAAACTTGTTAATTCACCTGCAGGATTTCCCCCTTTTTTCTTTTTCATCATTCCACGAAAAAGTCCACCATACTCTTTTTCAAGATTCGCTATTTTAGGAAATGCTGCATTTATTGAAAGAGATTCAGGAGTAGAAGCATAAATCCCAGCTGTCATTGGCCTCATAAATCTTTCTGTAAAAAAACTTCCAAGTCTTCTTGTAGTAAAATCAGCTACACTTTCATCATCTTTTGGCTCTGCAGGGATAAAAAACTCTTTAAATAATCTTATTTTTGCACTCCAAGGAAGAATATCTCCAAATATGAAATCTTTAGCACCACTTGGTAAGCGGTATAATTTATCATCAAAAATATATCTGATTTTACTATTTTGATTTGCACGAACAGTTTTTATTCCTATTTCATTACAAAGCTCTAAAGTTTCAGGTACATTATCTAAAAATCCATTTACTCCCTCTTCAAAAAGGAAATTATCTTTTTTTACTGTATAAGCTTTACCACCCACTTTATTTTTTTCAAATATATCTACTTTAAACCCAAATTTTTGTAGATAATAAGCTGTAGTTAAACCACTAATACCCGCACCAACGATTGCTATTTTCATAACTTATCCTTTATGTTATAATTTCATTAAAAAAAGGTATTTAATGAAACACTTTTATTCTTCTACGATTATTTTAATTATTGGGCTAATTATAGCATATTATTTAGGGGGATTTGCTGGTGTTTATATAGCAGGATTATTGGCACTTCTTGAAGTAAGTCTTAGTTTTGATAATGCTGTAGTAAATGCCAAAATTTTAGCAACTATGGATAAAATTTGGCAACAAAGGTTTATAACATGGGGGATGATAATAGCTGTATTTGGTATGAGGTTTTTATTTCCTATTTTGATAGTTATGATTGTAGGTGGACTAGGACTTATTGAAACGCTTAACATCGCTTTAAACGCTCCAGAAAAATATCATCACATACTTCAAAGTAATGAAAAACTAATTTTTGCTTTTGGGGGTAGTTTTCTTTTAATGGTATTTTTTGATTTCTTTTTTGAAGAAAAAGAGATTAAATGGATTAAACTTATTGAAGATAATAAAGTTACAAATTCACTAAGTAAAGTAGCAAATGCAGGACTTATAATCGCTACTATTGTAGGGATTATTCTAACTTATGAGACAAAAAGTTATGAAGTTGCAATTGCTTTTTATATGGGAATGCTTATCCACTCACTTTTAGCAAGTGTAGATGATTTATTTGATAGTGAAGCGGTAAAAAGTGGTCTTATTGGATTTATATATTTAGAAGTATTAGATGCAAGTTTTAGTTTTGATGGAGTTATTGGTGCTTTTGCACTTAGTCAAAATATATTTTTGATTATGATAGGGCTTGGAATTGGTGCTATGTTTGTAAGAAGTCTTACTTTATATCTTGTTGAAAAAGGGACTCTTAATGAATATAGATACCTTGAACATGGTGCTCATTATGCTATAGCAGTATTAGCTGTTATTATGCTTTTAAAGATATTTTTTCATATTTCAGAAGAGATTACAGGAACGATTGGTATTGCTTTAATAGGTATTGCTTTTTGGCATAGTTATTTAGCCAATAAAAAAGACACTCAAAGATAGCCCAAAGAGGGTGGTAAATCCTCTTTAATGGCTAAAAGCTAAAATTAAATAACAAATAGCCATAATAATATGGACTATCATTTGAGTGTCAAAATGTTGTATCATTATTTTTCCTTTGGTGGCACTCCTACCACTTCCCGATAATATGGTAAGCACTATCAACAGAGCAAAAAAAAAGCCCTATACCCTTTCGGATATAGAGCTTTTTGTGCCACCAAAGGCTAATGATACAACAAGTAAAGGCTACCACCCCTTTACTGACAATTTAATTATATCATAAAAAGGGATAAAATGAAATACTACTATAAATATGAAGAATTCAAAGAAGATATTGAAATTTTAAGTAGTGAAATTAAAAATTATAATCCAGATTGTTTAGTAGCAATAGCAAGAGGTGGACTTACATTAGCTCATTTTTTAGGTGAAAAACTTAATATGAGAGATGTTTTTACAATTAATTCTATCCATTATGAAGAGGATAAAAAACTTGATTATTTTATAATTAAAAATATTCCAGATTTAGCTAATTATAAAAAAATAGTTTTAATAGATGATATTAGTGATAGTGGTGAGACTCTAAAAGAGATAATTGATATTTTAAAAGTTGAATATCCTAATATTGAAATAAAAACTGCTACTGTTTTTTTTAAAAAATCATCACTTGTAATACCTGATTTTAAAGTTAAAGTTGCTAAAAACTGGATAGTGTTTTTTTGGGAAGAATAAGGAAAAACCCTTATTTTGTAAGTTGAATTTTAACTGGTCCTAAGTGTAGTCCATTTGTTACAACTCCACCACTTTTAATCCAAGCTTTAATTCCACCTTTTAAAACATATACATTTTTAAATTTATAATATTTATTTAATGTAGCTGCTGCTAAAAGTGCTCTATGACCTGTTCTACATACCATTACATAAGTTTTATTTGGTTTTAATAAACCTTTTTTAACACCACCATATAATACACCTCTTGGTAAATCGATAGTTTCGATATAATCAATTTGTCCAGCCAACATTTCAGATTTTTCTCTAACATCTACGATTTGAAAATTTTTATCTTGTTTCATCCATTTTTTTAATTCATTTGCTGTAACAAATTTTTTTACATATTTTAAAGCTTCTGCTTTTTGAGCTTTTACACCATCAAGTGGATTATATGCAATTGCACTACTTACTGCTAAAATACCAGCTAATACTAATTTTGAAAATAGTCTCATTTTGACTCCTTATATTTATGTGTTCTAAAATTGTAACATAACTTTTTTTGATATTTGTTGATTATCATCAAGATTTGATATAAAATGTTTAAAAATAAATGATATAATAAACGAAAAAAAAGGATTAAAATGGCAAATTTATTAATTATAGGTGCTGGTGGGGTTGGAAGAGTGGCTACTTTTAAAGCTGCTATGAATACTAAGAGTTTTGAAAAAATCAGCTTAGCAAGTAGAACAAAATCAAAATGTGATGCAATTGCTGATGACATAGAAAAGAAACTAGGAGTAAAAGTAGATACATATAAAGTAGATGCTGATAATGTAGATGAAACTGCTGAATTAATCAAAAAAGTGGGGGCTGATATTGTACTTAATGTAGCACTTCCATATCAAGACCTTACAATAATGGACGCGTGTCTAAAAGCTGGAGCACACTATGTAGATACAGCAAACTACGAACATCCAGACGAAGCAAAATTTGAATACAAACTTCAATGGGCAAAAGATGAAGATTTTAAAAAAGCTCATTTAATGGCACTTTTAGGAAGTGGATTTGACCCAGGTGTTACAAATGTATTTGTTGCTTATGCAAATCAATACCTTTTTGATGAGATTCATTATGTAGATATTTTAGATTGTAATGCAGGTGATCATGGATATCCATTTGCTACAAACTTTAATCCTGAGATAAATATTCGTGAAATTACTCAAAAAGGGAAATATTGGGAAGAAGGTGAATGGAAAGAGATTGAGCCTATGAGTGTAAAGATGGATTGGGAATATCCAAAAGTAGGAACATACCAAAGTTATCTTTTATATCATGAAGAACTTGAGAGTTTAGTAAAAAATATTCCACATCTAAAAAGAATTAGATTTTTTATGACTTTTTCTGATAAATATTTAAAACATCTTGAAGTTTTACAAAATGTAGGAATGACTGATATTGAGCCTATTGAAATTTGTAAAGGTTGTAAAATATCACCTATGGAATTCTTAAAAAAAGTTTTACCAGATCCAGCAAGCCTAGGAGAGAGAACTAAGGGGCAAACAAATATTGGATGTGTAATAGAAGGTATTAAAAATGGGCATAAAAGAAAAGTGTATTTATATCAGATTTGTGACCATCAATGTGCTTATAGAGAGACTGGAGCTCAATGTGTAAGTTACACAACAGGAGTTCCTGCTATGATAGGTGCTAAGATGATAGCTGATAAAAAATGGTTTGCTGAAGGTGTAAAAAATATGGAAGAATTTGATGCTAAACCTTTCTTAGAAGAGTTAAATCAACAAGGGCTTCCTTGGGAGATGATAGAGTTAAATCCAGAGGAGTAACCTTTGGAAACTCTTTTAATTGTAGAAGATGATAAAGATTTAAATGATACTTTATTTGATTTTTTAAGTGAGAAATTTAAAGTATTAAGAGCATTTGACGGAGAAGATGCTTTAAAATTAGCTTATGAAAAAGATATAGATTTAATAGTGCTTGATGTCAAACTTCCTAAAATGAATGGATTTGAAGTAGCAAGTGAGATTAGAAAATTTAAAACTACTCCTATAATCTTCTTAACTTCTCTTGATAGTCAAAAAGATATAGAAAAAGGTTTTTTAAGTGGAGCTGATGATTATATAAAAAAACCTTTTAGTTTAAAAGAACTACTTTTTAGAATAGAAGCTATTTTAAAAAGGGTATATAAAGTTGAAAAAATAAAAATAAAAGATTTTTATTTTGATATGAAAAATTTAGAGCTTTTTAAAAATGATGAAAAAGTACATCTAAAGACTAAAGAAGCCAAACTTTTAAAACTATTTTTAAAAAACAAAAATAGAATTCTTACTAAAGAAGATATTTTTAATGAAATTTATGAATATGATGAAACTCCAAATGAAAATTCCCTTAGAACTTTTATAAGAGATTTAAGACATATTTTAGGTGCAGATGTAATTGAGACTATAAAAGGAGTAGGATATAAATTTATCAGCTGAGAGAAAATCTTTAATTAGATTTATTATAATTTATATATTTTCAACGATTTTATTATTAGGAATAGGGGAATGGTTTTATTATAAATTAGCTAAAGAGTCTTTAATAAAAGAAAATAAAACTATTTTATCTCAAAGGATAGATAAGTTTTTAGAAAATAAAGTAAAAAAAAGGGGATTATCAAATTTAAAACTATTAAATAATATGGCTATTTATAAAAATGGTTATTTGATAGCTTCAAACTTTAATCCCCCAAAGCTTGATTTTAATAAAGAAATAATAATAAAAAAAGATAAAATCTATTATATAAAAAAATTAATCCGCCCTTTTGGTATAGTTTATATAGTAACCTTTAAAGAATTTCGTAATAATTTGCTTGAAGAATTGATAATATTTAATATATTTGCTTTAGTTTTTATTGTTTTTATCGCTTTTATTTTAGGAAAAATATTTTTAGCACCAATGAAAAAAAGTATTCAAAACTTAGAAAATTTTATAACAGATGCAACCCATGAAATGAATACTCCTATTAGTGTAATTATGAGTAATATTGAGATGCTTGATATTAAGGGAATTCAAAATAAAGAATTAAATAGAATTAAAACTTCTGCAAAAAGACTTAGTAAAATATTTAATGATTTAAAGTTTATAAGACTCAATCATCAAACTAAAAAAAAGATTATTGATATAAATTTAAAACAATTTTTACTTGAGAGAATTAAATATTTTGAGATAAAAGCTAAATTAGAACTTCAAGATGTAAATATACAAATAGATAAAGAGGATTTAACAAGACTTATAGATAACCTTCTTAGTAATGCTAAAAAATATTCTAATCAGTTTATAGAAATAAAGCTTACAAAAGAGTTTTTAGTTATAAAAAATGATGGAGAGATAAAAAATATAAAAAATATCACTAAAAAATATGTAAGAGAGAATAAAAATGAGGGTGGTTTTGGAATAGGGCTTTATATAGTAGATAAGATTTGTAAATATTATAAATTTAGGTTTATTATTAGAAATGAAACTGGAGTGGAAGTTAAAATTTTATTTAAAATATAAGTAATTGTTATAAAAACTAAATTTTTATAGTTTATATATAGTTTATGTTATAATGATATAATAAAAGCCCAATAAAAATAAGGAGGTGCGACATGACAATAAGTAGCACTATGAATTCTATGCAAGGAATGGGAAGTATGCAAGGTCCTAGAGATGGAAGTGGACCAAGGGCTCAAATGCAACAAGAACAATCTCAAACAGACACTGCTCAAATGGAGCAAATGAGACAACAAAAGAGAATGCAAGCTCAACAAGCTGATCAAAATCAGCAACAGCAAATGCAAGCACAACAGCAACAGCAAATACAAACTCAGCAACAAACTCAAGCTGTAGCAGAAGTTACAGGAATGGGAGCAATGCTAAATTTATTTGCATAATCTTAGGCACACTTTTTGTGCCTTTTTTCTTCTTTTTCTTTTATAGTTTATAAATAGTTTATACTTCTTTACTATACTTAAAATAAAAAAGGATAAAAAATGAAAAAATTATTATTATCATCTATTTTAATTGGAAGTTTATTTGGATGGAATGGAATGTTTCAGAGTGGAGGTAATTGTCAATCAAGATTTAATTCGATTTTAAACCAATATCCAATACAATCTTTATCAACTATTGAAAAAAAAGCATTAACACATATGGCACAAGAGGAAAAACTAGCAAGAGATGTGTATATTACATTAGGAAATAGATGGGGATTAAGAGTTTTTTTTAATATTCAAAAAGCAGAACAACAACATATGAATATGGTAGATATGCTTTTAAAAAGATATGGGATGAGAATAAATAATTTACCAGTTGGAGAATTTGATGATACACAAGTACAAAATTTATATAATAAGCTTGTAAATAAAGGAAATAAATCACAAATAGAAGCTTTAAAAGTAGGGGCTTTAATAGAAGATTTAGATATTTATGATTTAGAAAAATATATGGATGAGGTTGATAATAAAGATATACTTTTTGTATTTAAAAATTTAACAAAAGGTAGTAGAAATCATATGAGAGCATTTATTAGAATACTTAGTAGATTTGGTGGAAGTTATACTCCACAATATATATCAATAAATGAGTTTAATGACATAATAAATTCTTCATTTGAAAGAGGAATTATAAAATAAAGGAATAAAATGACAAAAATAGTGAAGTATGGAATAGGAGTTGCAGTAGTAGGGCTTTTAGGTATAGGATTTTATCAAAAAGTGTTTATTCCAAAACACACTTTTAATATAATAACACCTCAAAAAAGTGATGTAGTAGTAAAAGTAAATGGGGTAGGTAATGTAGGAAGTGAAAATAGTTATAAAGTAAGTGCTATTTATGGTGGTAAAGTTAATGATTTTAATATAAGTATAGGACAATTTATCAAAAAAGGGGAAATTGTTGCTAATATTGATAGTGTAGATTTAAAAGATAAAATAGCTGAAATAAAAGCAAATATTGAAGTAATAAAAGCAAATATATCTTCTTTAAAAGTTGATAAACAAAGTGCTTATAAAGATTATTTATATCAAGAAGAAGTACTTAAAAAGAATAAAAAATTATATGAAAAAAGAGCGATTTCAGAACTTGAATATAAAAAGTATCTTACAAATAGAGATATTGCTAAACTTAAAGTAAAATCTATAGCAGATAAGATAGTTTCTCTTCAACATCAAATTCCACAATTAGAAGCTTCTATAAAAGGTTTAGAGGAAAGATTAAAAAGATATACTATTATTTCTCCTATAAGTGGATATGTTACTAAAAAATATATCTCAAACCATGATACTATAGGAAATTATCAGCCAATTATTGAAATAGTAAATTCAAAAGATGTATGGATAGAGACATTTATAGATACAAGGATTAGTGGTGATGTAAAAGTGGGAGATACATCAAGTATAAAACTTCGCTCAGGCCTAAAAACAAATGGGTATGTATATAAAATAAATCCTATAAATAATGCAGTTACAAATGAAAGAGAAATTTTTGTAAAATTTAATAAAGTACCAATCCCTTTTTATATAAACGAACAAGCTATTGTAGATATTAAGATAAAAAAATTAGATAATGTTTATACAATACCTGCAAGTGCAGTTGTTTTTTATAAACAAAAAGAGGGAGTATGGATATTAAATAATAATAAAGCACATTTTCAACCTATAAAGATAATAGCATATGCAGGAAATAAAGTGGTTGTAAATTTAGAAAATGCTCAAATTATTATTCCAAACCCTAAAAATAAAACCTTAACGGAAGGGATGAAAATATACCATGATTAATTTAGCTATAAAAGATATTAAACATTCATTTTCAAAATTTATAATCACAGCAATTAGTGTGGGGATTTTGCTAGGGATTGTAATTGTAATGATTGGAGTATATCGTGGTATGATATTTGATGCAAAAGAGCTTGTAAAAGATTTAAATGTTGATATATGGGTAGTTCAGCAAGATACATTAGGTCCTTTTGCTGAAACTTCTAAAATTCATGAAGACTTAAAAAATCAAATTTCATACCAAGAAGGGATAAAAGCAGCTGAAGCTATAACATTTCAAAATTTTCAGCTAACAAATAGATATGGAAGTTTTAAAGTTATGCTTGTTGGATATGATCCATTTGGGAAAATTTCAGCAATAAATCCAACAAAACTAATAGCAGGTAGAACTTTAAAAAAACAACATTATGAAATAGTAGTTGATGAAAAAACACATTATAAATTAGGTGAAAAAATAAAACTAGGAAGAGATATTTATACAGTTGTGGGAATTACAAGAAATACAGTTTCAAATGGTGGGGATTATTTGATTTTTACTTCATTAAAAGATGCACAAATTTTACAATTTACTTATTCAAATGAAAGAATAAGAAGTGATGAAAAAAGGGGTATAAAAGGGGATAATCCACATCTTGTAAATGCAATTATTGCTAGTGTAAAAAAAGGATATGATCCAAATGAAGTAGCAAAAAGGATAGAAAGTAATACACATAAATCTGTATATACTACACCAGATGAATTAAAACTATTGCTTCAAAGAGTAATTAAAAAATCATCGAAACAAATAGGTATGTTTACAGCTATTTTAATTATTGTATCAATTGTTATTATTGCTTTAATTATCTATACAATGACTTTAGAAAAAATGAAAGAGCTTTCTATTATGAAACTTATTGGTATTCCAAACTTTACTATTGCTAAAATGATTATGCAAGAGACTATTATTTTAGGTGTTTTAGCATTTATTTCAGGAAATATATTTGCACATATGATTAGTGGAAGATTTCCAAAAAGAATAGTTTTATTATGGAGTGATGCTACTATGCTTTTTAGTGTAATTATTATATTTTCAATATTTGCATCATTTTTTGGTATTTATAAAGTTATGAAAACAGACCCAACACAAGCTATAGGGGGATAATATGAATGATATTGCTATAAAAGTAGAAGATTTAACCAAAAAATTTGGGCATGGAGATAGTGAAGTAGTTGTTATAAATAAAGGTAATTTTACTCTTAAAAAAGGGGAATTTGCAGCATTAGTAGCACCAAGTGGAGCAGGTAAAACAACTTTACTTATGATGCTGGGATGTGTACTTGAGCCAACTAGTGGAATGATTCAAATAGGTGATGAGGTTGTATATAAAAACAAGTGGCTGATAAAAGATGATAGAGAATTAAGAAGAAAAAAACTTGGATTTATTTTCCAAGCTCACTACTTAATCCCTTTTTTAAATGTTGAAGAAAATGTAAGTTTACTTCCTTATCAAAATGGAGAAAGTGAAAAAGTAGTAAAGCCAAGAGTTAGAAAATTACTTGATTATTTAGGGATTTTGGAAAAATTGACATTTATGCCAAGTGAGCTTAGTGGTGGACAAAATCAAAGGGTCGCAATTGCTAGGGCTTTAGCAAATAATCCAGATATAATCTTAGCAGATGAACCTACAGCAGCTCTTGATAAAGAGATGGCAGTAAGTGTAGTAAAGTTACTTCAAAAAATTACAAGAGAGCATAATGTAAGTATCATAATGGTAACTCATGATGAAAGTTTGCTTCCATATTGTGATAAGATATTAAGTATTGAAGATAAAAAGATAGTTGTAAAGGAGCAAATAAATGAACATATTATTTAAAGGGGTATTGCTTGGAATGAGTATGATGGCTTTAAATGCAATCACCTTAAAAGAACTTATAGATAAAACATTAGAAAATAACCAAAACTTAAAAGCAAATAAATATACTCAAAAAGCAAAACAAAAATCATATGAAAGTGTGAAAAATATATATAATCCAAATCTAACAGTAGGGGCGAGTTATAATAGACTAGATTTAGATGTTAGAGATGTACAAGTAAAAAATACATATACAGGATTTGCAAAGTTTAGTTTAAATTTATATGATGGAGGAAAAAATAAAGCTTTAAAAAAACAAAAGCTACATGAATATAAAGCTCAAGAATTTCAAAATACTACAGATACAAAACAAACAGTTTTAAATTTAGTAACATTATATTTTAATCTAAAGACTGTAGATGAAAATATAAAAGTATTCAAAGAAAAAAGTAAAGCTTTAAAAGCTCAGTATGAAAGAATGAAGACAAAATATGATATGAAAATGACTACTATTGATGAAGTATTAAAATTAAAAAGTGAATATGAGAGTAACCTTTATACGATAGAAGAACTTAAATATCAAAAAGAGGAGTTACTGAAGAATATAGAATTACTCTCAGGTGTTAAAATAGATAAATTAGATACATCTGCTTTACCAAATATTGAAGTTTCTTATACAGAACCAAGTGATGTAAGGGCTTTAAAAGAGAGTTTAAAAGCAAATGAAGAGAATGTTAATATTGTGAAATCTGTAAAAAAACCACAAGTAAAAGTAGAAGATAGTTTAAATTTTTATAAATATGATGATTACAATGAAAGATTATTGTCAGATTTACCAGATAAACAAAATCAATTAACTTTAACTCTTACATATAATCTATTTGATACTTCATCAAAAGACACTATAGAATCAGCAAAGCTTTTAAAACTTGCTACAGCAAATAGATTAGCTTTTGTAAAAAATCAGTCAAAAATAGAGTTTATTTTAGCTCAAAAAAAATTAAATACCCAAAAATTAAAATTAAAATCACTTAAAAGTGCAGTAGAGATGGCAAATAGTGTATATGAGGCTATTAAAAATAAATATGAAAATGGAGTAGTTGATAATATTACATATTTAGATGCTTTAAGTAAAAAAATATATAATTTAGCATTATATAAACAGGCATTGAATGATTTAGAGATTGCAAAAGCAAGTTTATATTTTAAAAGTGGAATTGATTATAAAAAAGTATTAAAAGAGTGGAATTAAAACCCATTTGGGTTAAATCCACCAAAACCTCCAAAATCATCAAATCCACCACCAAAATTCCCAAAGCTTTGCATATTTGGATTTTGGTGTCCTTGAGACATAGCTTTTGAGTGAAGATTTTTTATATCAAATTGAGGTGCAAGTCCTTTAGGACAAGCAAGTATACAAGCTTGACATTCTACACAGCTAAAAATATTACCTTCCATTGTTTTATCAACTCTTTGATTTGGGATAGAATCACGAGAATCATTTACGAATCTTACAATTTTACTAAAAATAAAAGGGCCAAAATAATCTTTATCATTTTCAACTGCTGGACAATCACTATAACAAGACATACATAAAATGCATTCTGTTTGTTTATCATAACTTGCTTCCTCTTTTGGTGATATTAAAAATTCACTATCTTTAGGAGGAGTTTTAGGTATCATAAAAGTTTGTGCTTTTTTTAGTAGATTGAATCCTTTATCTTGATTGACTACTAAATCTTTTATTACATCAAATTGTTTTAATGGCTCGATTGTTAAAATTCCATCTATTAAATTTTCAACAGCATTTAGTTTACAAGTTAGTTTAGAAAGTCCATTTACTACCATTGCACAGCTACCACAAATAGCACTTTTACAAAAAGCACGATATGTTAGAGTAGGGTCTATATGATTTTTTATATGTTCAATAACTTCAAGTATTGTAAAAGTTTCATCTAAATCAACATCATAAGTTTGAAAGTAGTTTTCTTTTGTAGTTGGATTGTATCTTTTGATTTTGACTTGATATTTCATTTAAGACCTTTTTTGTCTTAAATATAACAAAAAAAAGCAAAAAAATCAAACTTTAAATTTGTTTGATTCTTCGTTAAGCTCTTTTGTAATATGTTCTAATTGAATAATAATATTTTTCAGTTGATTTGCTACATTTTGTGTTACATCGCTCTCTTGTACTAAACCTTCAGTAGCTTCTATTAACATTCTTACATGTGTATTGATTTTGACAGTTTCACTTGCTGCTGATTCAGCATTGTGAATAGTATTTGTTAAACTATTCATTGTTTCATCTGTTTTTATGATAAGGTCATCAGTTTTTGATGTAGCTTCTTGGAATTTAGTTACATTTTCTTCTATTTCACTTTGAGCTTCAAGTATTCCTTGTACTATCACTCCAATAGCAGCATCAATCTCTCCTAATGATTTTTGAGTTCTTTCAGCAAGCTTTCTTACTTCATCAGCTACAACTGCAAATCCTCTACCATGCTCACCTGCTCTAGCTGCTTCAATAGCTGCATTTAATGCAAGTAGATTAGTTTGTTCTGCTATTTCTTTGATTACACCTACAACATCTTTGATTTGATTTGATTGAGAAGCTAAAGTTGTAATTTTGCTTGCTACTTCTATCTCTTTTTGTGTTTCGTTATGAATATCACTAACCATCTCTTTTAAAGTTTTTGTTGTTGTTTCTAATATTTTTTGAGTATTTATAATATCTTCTGTAGTCATAATAACTTTTTCTTCTGCAATAGCAAGTTTATGTTCTACATCTCCTACATATTCTTGTATTTGATTTATAATTTCAGATTGTTTTTCTACACTATGGTTAATATTATTAAAGTTTTCTTGTATTTTATTAGATATAGAGAAAGTTTTGTTTACTGTATTTTTAATTTTTAAAATCATCTCTTTTAATATTCTAATAAATTTATTTACAGCTTTAGCGATTTCTTTTATTTCTGGTGCTCCTTTTTCTTCTAGATGGATTGTTAAATCATCTTCATTTTTAGAAAGGATTTCTGAATATTCTCTTACTGGTTGGATAATGTTTTTCTCAAAGAAATAGTTTATTGCTATTAAAATAATAACTATAAATAAAGCAATTGCAGCTATTGTTCCAAATAACATCATTTTTTCTATTTTTGCTACAGCTTTTTTTGCTTGAGCCATAGGAACTTCTACACTTACCATACCTCTAATATCACCCACTTTATAATTAAATGCAACATTACCATAATCGTGTACTAAGGCTTTATATAAATGAGCAGGTACTTCTTTATAAGGAATACCATGACATTTTAAACACCCTTTTTTAATTTTTAAAGGTTTAGCATATCTAATAACTTCTTGCCCTTTTTGATTTTTACCAATTTCAAAATATTCTGGTAAATTTTTATTTTTTTCGAAAATATTTAAAATTCTTTTTTCATCTTTATTTGGTTTATTTTGAGGATTTCTATATTTTAAAGAAGTTTGTTTTATATAAAATCCAGCAGTTTCTGTTACTTTTTTTGCTACATTTCTACCACTATAGGCAGGAGTTGCTGCCCATCTAGAAATGTTTGGATTTGTGAATTTTACATATGGGGCTATTGTAGCCATATATCCTCTCATAGCAATTAATTGCTGAGCTGATTTTCTAGCTTTATCTACACTTTCTTGAATAGATAAATCTTGTATGCTTTTAGATATAAATAAATATCCTGGAACTAAAATAGAAATTTGAGCAATGATAATAATCAGTGCTATTTTCATCTTTGAACTCATCTACGACTCCTTTTGTTTTAATTGTTTAATAATAAGTAATTGATGATATTTTTTATTATATCGTCTTTTTTTTCTTTTTGAATAGCTATATATATAGTTCTGTTTAAATTTATCCCTTTTATTTTGGTAATAAACAGTTTACCTTCTTCAACTTCTGTTTTTATTGAGTTATATGAGATAATACTTACATATTGTTTGTGTGCATTTAAAATAGTAAATTTTAAAGCAGTTGAATTATCTACATAAGAAGTTATATTGAAGTTATTACAATCTTTTCCATGAGACTTTAAAACTCTTGAAATCTCTTTTTTCAAAACACTCCCATCTTCACGACATAAAAATTCATAATTTGTTAAATCATCAAATTCCATAGTTTTAGGTAATGGTTTGTTTGAAAAAAATACAATAGTATCTTTTTTCCATTCTATATATTCAATATTAGGTTCATTTATTTTAGTAGTAGTAAAGGCTATATCAATTTCGTTATTTTTTAATTGATTGATCAGTTGAGAATTGTTTTTTACTATTAGGTTTATCTCTTTATTTGTTAGTTTTCTTAGATATGATAAATAATTTGGTAGTATATAGTTACCAACAGTTGAGCTTGCACCTATAATAAAAGGTAGAGATTTTTCTTTGAAATATTTTATACGGTTTGATACTTTATCTACACAATCTTGAAGATTTTTTGCAATTTCAAGAAAATATTTCCCTTTTTGAGTAAGAATAATTCCATTTTTTTTCCTCTCAATTAGTTTTGCACCAATGAACTCTTCTAATTGTTTAATCTTTTGAGTTACAGCTGGTTGTGATACCTGTAATATTTTAGATGCTTTAGAGAAACTTTTTGTTTCATAAACGACTAAAAAGGTATAAATTTTATCAATATATCTAAACATTCAAATTATCCTCGTTTTTTATAATAATTATAACTAAATTTTTATAATAATTATAACTAAAAATTATATAAAAGTAGGAATTTTTATACTAAAACCTTTTTTATTTTTACTTAAAGTAATTTCTCCATTATGAGCTTTTATAATTTGTTGAGATAATGCTAGTCCCAAACCATTTCCTTTTGTTTTAGTAGTTTTGAAAGCATCAAAAAGGATATTTTTATTTTCAAAAGGAATTCCACTATCATAAATATGAAAATAGTGGTATTCATCATCTTTTTGATAGATAATTTCTATTAAACCATCATTGTCATCATTTTCTTCAATAGCATCAATAGCATTAAATATTATATTTTGTAAAACTAAAAGTAAAAGTTCAAAATCAGCAGTTATTTCAATATCAGGTAAAAAATATACAAATTCTATATCTTTAGTATAAGAATAATAACTAATTATATTTTGAAGCTCTTTTTTTAATTCTGATACTAAAAAAGTTTTTGGTTTTATTTTTACACCTTTTGAAAAAAGGAGAGTAGATTTGATAATCCTTTCTACTCTAAATATAGCTTGTTTTATATCTGTAATTATTTCGGTTGCATTACATTTTTTACTTAATACTGATAAAAGGATAGAGATTGAACCTATAGGATTTCTTATTTCATGTGCTAAGTGAGCAGCCATTTGTCCCATAGAGATCAGCCTTTGATTTCTTTTTTGTTCAGTTATATCTGTAGCTGAGATTATTGTTTTATCTTCAAGAGCTGATTTTTGGATTAGATATACTTTATTATTTATTTCTATTTCATTTTCATTTGTATTTAAAATTTGTGAAAGATTTGAAGCTTTTGAGTTTTGGGCTATAATATTTTTATTTTTATCAATCACCCAAATAGCTTGAGGTAGAAATTCTATTACACCATTTAAAATATTTTTTAACTCTTTAAATTCTTTTTCAACTTCATATGTTTGATTTATTAGATATTCTAGGTTTGAAAGTAATTCTTGAGAATTTTGAGGTAGTTTCATGTTTTGCCTTAAAAAAATGGTGGGTCCTCGGAGACTCGAACTCCGGACCACTCGGTTATGAGCCGAGTGCTCTAACCAACTGAGCTAAAGACCCATTTCATCATTTTCGCGATTGAAATTATATAAAAAATCATACTTAAAAGCAAGTAAATTTTCTAAAATTCCAAAAATTATCATAAAATTAATAAAACTAGTACCTCCATGTGATAAAAATGGAAGAGGAACTCCTACTACAGGAGCAAGGTTTATAGTCATTGCGATATTTACATAAGAATATACAAATATAATCAGTCCAACACTTGCAAAAATAGGCATAGCAAAATAGTCATTTTTCAATATGGATACATAACTTAAAATATAATATACTAAAAAAAAGTATAATCCAAGTAATATTACAACTCCAATAAATCCAAATCTCTCTACAAAATAAGCAAAAATAAAATCGCTAGTAGCTACAGGTAAAAATTTAAGTTGAGTTTGTGTAGCATGTTGAGTATCATTACCATTTACTCCACCACTTCCAATTGCTATCATGGATTGTTTGACATGGTAGCTTGGATTTCCTAAAAATTTATTGATTCTATCTCTTTGATAGTCATGCAATAAAAATTTATAGGCAAAAGGGATAAAGAATATTAAAAAAAGGATTCCATTTATGATTATTTTTTTTCTAATACCTACTATTATTAACGTTCCAAATCCAACTATTAATAAAATTAAAGCAGTTCCTAAGTCTGGTTCTTTTGCTATAAGTAAAAAAGGGATAATAATAATCCAGCTAATTTTTATAAGTTCAATAAATGTATATCCTTCTTTATCAGGTGGATTTTTATATATTTGATATCCAAGCATTAAAATCATAGTAGTTTTCATAAATTCGCTAGGTTGTATAGTAAGACCTATTATAGGTATTTTTAGCCATCTTCTAGCACCTAAAATAGAAATACCAAATAAATCAACTCCTAATAAAAGTAATAAATTTAAAAAATATAAAAAAGGGATAATCCATAAAAATTTACGAATAGGAAATAAAAATGCTATTAAAAAAGCTACAAATCCAATAATTATATAAGCTATCTCTTTTTTAAATAAAGTATGATTTATTTCATTTACTAAAAACAGAGAGATCCCCATAAAAGGGATTAAAAGAAAGATTAAAATAAAGTCAAAATGATTTAGTTTTTTAATCAATTACAAGGCTCATTTTTAGTATTTTCAAATAAAGTATTTATTTTTTGATTCATCTCTTTAGATATATTTTCTAAAGTAGCTACTTCTTGTTTAACTTGTTCTGATTTTTTTAGGCAGCTTTTTTCTTCTACACATTCTAATAATTTATTTGCTGTATCATGGATAAAGTGGTGTAGTTTTTGTAATTCTTTAAATTCTGGTCTACAACCAAAATATTCTCTTGTAGAATTTAGGTATAACCATCTACCAAAGTCACATTCAGTATCATCAGTTTTTTTGATTTGTTTTTCTTCAACTATAGCATCTTTAATATTTGCTTTGTATACTACATGAGCCATTTTTGCTAAATCCATCTCTAATTTATGATTCGCTAAATAAGCTAATTGAGAGTTTTCATTTGATACTTCACTAAATTCATTTAATACAACTTCAAGATTATTAATATCATCTTTGCTTGCATTTGCTATATTTGTGATTTTTTCAGAGTTTGCTTGAATATCACTACTTTCTTGTTGTAAAGTTTTGATAGTGATTGATATTTCAGCGGTTGCTTTTTGTGTTCTTTCAGCTAATTGTCTTACCTCATCAGCAACTACAGCAAAACCTCTACCATGTTCACCCGCTCTTGCTGCCTCAATAGCTGCATTTAGAGCAAGTAGATTAGTTTGATCTGCTATATCTGTAATTAAATTTACAATATTTCCAATTTCTGTACTTCTTTGATTTAACATGTTAATAGATTCATTTGTATGAGTGATAAATTCAATAAGTTCCATTAAAGTATCACTTACTTGAGATACATCAGATGTAGATTGAAGTGCTTTTTCATATACTTCTATACTTTTTTCACTAATTTGATTTAATAATACTTTAATACTAGTAGAGATGTCATTTTTAATATTATTAAGCTCAACTCTCATACCTCCACCCATATTATTTAATTCTTCTCTTAAATTATTTTTAATTTGATTTTTTTGACTTTCACCTATTGATTGTGCTGCTTTAGCTATTTCGATTACAGCTCTTTTGAAGTTACCTTTATATCCACCTTCAAGAATACCTCTATCCCATCCAGATTCAGCAGCACTAATAGATGCTAATATATCTCTTTGGAAAGCTTCAAGCTGATCAAGTAGGTTATTTACAGCCCATGCAGTCTTTGCTAATGGTTTAGAATTGTCTATATGTGTGATTCTGTCTTCAAAATCTCCATTTTCAGCTTTTAATAAAACTCTTTCTATAGCTTTTGCTAAGTCGTTGTTATTTGTATTTGAAGATTTATCAACTACATAACAATAATAAGCAGATAGACTCATAGAGATTAAGAAAAATATAAAACCAAAATATGCTCCATTTGAAATATAATCTGTAATAGCTGAGATTAAAAGTAAAATATTTGCAATTCTTAATACTATTTTATAATTCATTGATTACCCCTTTTTGAATTCCAAGTGTAAGTTCATTAAAAGTAATATGATTTTCTTCTAATAGTTTTTGTACAGCTTGATAACTTGCGTTGATACCATCTTTTTGTTCTAATTCTAATAAAGAAGCATATAATGGTTCAATTATTTTTTTAAATCCATCTATTGGTTTTCTTCTTACTGAATAATATCCTACAATATTTCCATTTTCATCAAATGAAGGTGTGATATTTGCAAATACCCAGTAATATCCACCATCTTTTTTTAGATTTTTTACAAAACCAAAAAATTCTTTTCCATTTTCTATTAGTTCATAAAGAATTTTAAAAGCAACTTGTGGCATATCTGGATGTCTTAAAATATTATGTGGTTTTCCAAGTAACTCTTCTTCACTCCAACCAGAAATAGAGATAAAATATTCATTTCCATATGTTATTCTACTTTTTAGGTCTGTTTTTGAAACAATAAATTCACCATCTTTTAAGATAGTTTCATTGTTTGTAGGTGTTATATGAGGTTTCTTCAATTTAGACTCCTTTTTGAAATATATCAATAATTATATCACAAAAATACCATCAATTTCATATAAAACTGCTTTTTCTATTAAGTTTAAAGAAGTTTTTAATATAATTTTTGTATCGCTTAAATAATTATCAGCTATTTTTTGTAAAGTAGAAGCTAATTCTATACTGTTACAAAAAGCATATTTTGCTCTAAGGTTTAAGATAAAAATAAATTCTTTAATAGAGTTTATTTCTACTCCATAAGGGATATTGTTTTGAGAGCAGAATTGATAAAGGTTTATCTCATTTTCATTATATTTGAATATGATTGTAGAATTATTAGGAGAATTAGATATATCTTCTAAAGTAGTAGCTTGAAAAAATTTTTCATTGCTAAATCTATTATCGTTTAATATCATCATTGACAATCCTTACAGATACATCCATTACTTGTAAATTTACATTCATTTTGTGGTACAAATGTGTGACAATTACTACATTCAATTAAATCATTATCATCATAATTTTTATTATTAACTATTGGGGTTTTTTTCCAAAATATTTTATATATCACATATCCAACTATTGCAAGTAGAATTAGTTTAAGCATGTATATCCTTTAAAATAACATAGTTGATTTTATTAAACTGATAAATCTCTTTTTTAGCATTTATATTTTTTATTTCATTTTCGGCATTTTCACCTTTATATAAAAGCATAATAGTATCTTTATCAATAAAATCTTTAGATAAATCTATTAAAAACTGAGTGTTTTTTACAGCACGAGAGGTGATTAAGTCTACTTTAAATGGTTCAATTTGTTCGATTCTTTTTGGAATAATTTCAATATTTTTTAGTCCTAATTTTAATTTAGCATAATTTAAGAAACTATATCTTTTTTGAAGAGGTTCAATCAAATACCATTTTGTATTTGGCATAGCAATAGCTAATATTAGTCCAGGAATTCCTGCACCTGTACCGATATCTATAGCTGTTTTTATATCTTTATCTATAAAATCTAAAGCTTTTAATGTAAGATTTATTTGTTCTTGTAGTTCATTTTTGTTATAGTTTGTTACAGAGTGGGTTTTATTCCATTTTAAAAGTAATTCAATATATTCATTCATATTAAGTGTCCCATTTTTTCTTTTTTTGTTTTTAAATAGTTTTCATTATGAGGATTTTCTCCTACTTTTATAGGAATTCTTTCAATAATTTTTATATCTTTTATTTCATTTAGTTTTTTTGGATTATTTGTAAGAAGTCTTATTTTTGATATTCCAAAATGTTTTAAAATGTCACTTACAATATCAAAATTTCTCATATCTGCTTCAAAACCTAGTTGGTGATTTGCTTCTACTGTATCTAATCCTTTATCTTGAAGATTATAAGCATTTACTTTATTAAAAAGTCCTATATCTCTTCCTTCTTGGCGAAGATAAATAACCATTCCACCATTTTTATTTACCATTTTTAAGGCATATTGAAGTTGATCACCACAATCACATTTTAGACTACCTAAAGCATCACCTGTAAGACATTCACTATGAACTCTAACTATTGGAGTTTCACCAAAGGGTTCTTTATAGATTACTAAATGTTCTTTTATTCCTTCTTTAAATGATTTTATTTTAAAATCTCCAAATTTAGAAGGAAGTTTTGCTGAATTTGAAATATCCAAAAAATAGTCCTTTTTTGGTATAATTATAACAAAAAAAACTATCAAGGAAATGAAGTGAAACATTTTTTAAGTCTAAAAGACTATTCAAAAGAGGAAATTTTAGAAATTATTGAGCTGGGATTACAGATAAAAAAAGAGACAAAAAATAAGATTTTTAAACCATATTTAAAAAATATAAATTTAGCCATGATTTTTGAAAAAAGCTCAACTAGAACAAGAGTTTCATTTGAAACAGGGATAAATCAATTAGGTGGAAGTGGACTTTTTCTTTCAAGTAAAGATATTCAATTAGGTAGAGGGGAGCCTATCAAAGATACAGCTAGAGTAATTTCTAGAATGGTAGATTTAATTATGATTAGAACTTTTGGACAAGATAGACTTGAAGAGTTTGCAAAATATTCAAAAGTTCCTGTGATAAATGGACTTACTGATAAATATCACCCAGTTCAATTACTTGCAGATTATATGACTATGATTGAGTTTGGAAAACAAAATGGGGTTTGTGCATATATTGGTGATGGGAATAATATGACACATTCGT
>Ga0256843_1000282_pt1 | contig 43879 bp, 36 predicted proteins | sample AlvinellametaG_FD_191572 | JGI IMG/M metagenome (GOLD analysis project Ga0256843, IMG submission 191572) | Pompeii worm associated microbial communities from hydrothermal vent at the East Pacific Rise, Pacific Ocean - Alvinella | ecosystem: Host-associated > Annelida > Integument > Unclassified ...
GATCACATGGGTATCTGGACGAGATTATAGTTATAATGAACTTATACAAACACAACCAACTACATGTGAACCAGAAGTGATGGATAGTGAAGATCCACTCTTTTTACTCTATACTTCAGGAAGTACTGGAAAACCAAAAGGGGTACAACACAACCAAGCGGGGTATATCCTGTGGGCTCAGCTTACTATGGAGTGGGTTTTTGATGTAAAAGAAAATGACACGTATTGGTGTACAGCAGACATCGGATGGATAACAGGTCATACTTACATCGTTTATGGTCCACTTGCAATGGGAGCGACAACAGTAATGTTTGAAGGTGTTCCAACATATCCTGATGCGGGACGACCTTGGAAAATGGTAGAAGAGTATAAGATCAACCAATTCTATACTGCCCCTACAGCAATTCGTGTTTTACACAAAATGGGTGAAAATGAACCAAAAAAATATGACCTATCTTCACTCAAAGTTTTAGGAACTGTTGGTGAGCCGATCGATCCACCAGCATGGAAATGGTACTATGAAGTAGTAGGAAATTCTCAATGTGCTATAGTTGATACCTACTGGCAAACTGAAACTGGTGGGCATATCGTTTCACCACTACCTTATGCAACACCAATCAAACCCGCATGTGCGACACTCCCACTTCCAGGGATCATGGGTGAGATACTAGATCCAGAAACTGGGAAGAAAGTACCTGTTGGTGAAAAAGGGTATATGTGTGTAACTAGACCATGGCCAAGTATGATACGAGGTGTTTGGGGAGATCCAGAGCGTTTCAAAAAATCATACTTTGGTGATGTAAAAAAAGATGGAAAACCAGTATATTTTACAGGTGATGGCGCTGTATATGATGAAAATGGTTATATCACAATTACTGGTAGAACCGATGATGTTATCAATGTTTCAGGGCATAGAATGGGAACAGCAGAGATCGAAGCTGCGATCAAAAAACACTCAAATGTTGCAGAAGTTGCAGTCGTTGGAAAACCACATGAACTTAAAGGGGAAGGAATATTTGCTTATATTGTTCTAAAAAATGACAACGGAATAGCAGATGAAGTCGCAGAAGTTAAAGCGATCAATTCTGTTATAAAAAGTGAGATAGGAAATATCGCGCTGTGTGATGATATCGTTTTTGTTCCTGGACTTCCAAAGACCAGAAGTGGAAAGATCATGCGTCGTATTCTTAGAGCTATAGCAAAAGGGGAAGCGATCACTCAAGACACTTCAACATTAGAAGATCCAAGTGTAGTTGAAAAGATCCAAGAACTTGTAAACAAATAAAAGCGTTTCACACGCTTTTATATAAAGTTTGGCGCATCATTTGCAAATAAAATGATGTCACCCTCAGTTGTATATTTCATCAAAACATCTTGTAATTTTGACTTATCCAAAAGAATCATTTTCTCTTTTACATGTAAATATTTATTGAAGAGTTCAGCATTGAGTTTTCCTGTTACAATAACGATATCAAATACTTTGTTTATCTCTTCTATAAGTTCTTTGTTCAGCTCATCTGTACTTTCAACAAGACCTGGAGTTACGATCACTTTTCTACCATCATGTAAACTACAAAGACGGATCGCTTCTTTCATCCCATCAAGATTTCCATTAAACCCATCATCAAGGATGATCTTTCCACCTGCAGTTATCTTTTGCAGACGATGATCTACAGGAGAGAGTTTCTTTACTGCTTTTTGGATCTCTTCTATAGACATACCAAGGTATAAAGCTACTTTGATAGCTGCATAAATATTTGTTGCCTGAAAAGCCCCTAAGATATTTGGAACATTAAATTTTACTTTTTTACCATCAAGTTCTAAAGTAAAACTGATCCCTTCAAGATCTGCTTTGAGATCTTGTATCTCATCATCACAAAAAAACTCCACTTTTTCATGAGGCTCATTTGTTACACTACAATGTACAAATGCTTTTTGCAGTCTTTTTGAACTGATAAGTTCTAACTTCGTTCTTATAATATTATCTAACGATTTAAAATACTCAATATGAGCATATCCAACTTTTCCAACAACTGCAATATGAGGTTCTAAAAATGTTGTAATCTCATAGATATCCCCTCTTTGTCTTGCACCCGCTTCTGCTATATAATATTTTGTATCAAAAGGAAGATTTTCATTCACATCTTTGATAAGACCTCCTAAAGTATTGACACTTCTTGGGGTCATATAGGTTGGTGCATAGCGTGAAAGGATCTGAAAAACAAAGTTTTTTATACTAGTTTTACCATAACTTCCAGTAATAGCGATAATCTTTAAATCATTTAGTTTTTGAAGCTTTTTCTTTGCTTCTTTTTTATATACCATAAAAAGATACTTCTCTATCATCAAAGAACCGACAAATGCAACAAGAAGTGGTAAAAACACTCCATATGTTGCACAAGCATGTTTTACCGTACATAAAAAATCCTGAAACACGACAAGAACACTTAAAAGGATAAAGAATCTCTTCACTCGCCATGTAAGTACCAGCTTTTTATCGAGTCGCTTATGCCAAAGATAAAGTGCCGGTAAATACGCAAAATAAAAGAAAATGGCAAAAAACTTCCCTGTTGTATAATAAAGTATAAAAGGGATAATAAAATAAAATACATGCCATAACGGCTTATGATGTTTAAGGATAACACGTTCTATCTTATAGTTATACCATTGTAAATTAGTAATAAGATAAAAACCAAGTGCAAGTACAAAAACAATATTTGTAGCTATCATCAAGACCGGTTGTAATTTTTCCATCTAGTTCCTTTTAGTTAAAGCAGTGAATTTTTCTTCTATAGACCTTGCTATCTCTTGTGGATAGTGCATAAAAAAATAATGGTCCCCATCAAAGATCTCTAAAGAAGAGTTCTGTATAAGTGTATTTATCTTCTTAGCAGCCTCCAACGGTGTTGCGGTATCTTCTTTTCCCCAATAAAGTACTGCTTTATTTGGAAAGTTTTTAAAAACAGAAGCGAAATCCTCATTGACCACTGTTTTAAATGTTTCATACATTTCAGGAGTGAGTTGTTTTGCATCATCAGCAACAAAAAATGAACGAAATTTGCTTAAACCAAAGAGTTTCAAGATTTTAAAAAGTGCTATTTTTGTTCTTACATGTAAACTCTTTGGCAGATATATTCCTGCACTTGAAAGCAATACCAAAAGCTTTGGCTCTAGAAGAGTTGCAATTTTTCCTCCAAATGAATGCCCTGCAATAATATCTTTTGAAACACCCAACTCTTGTAAAAAAAGCTCTATAATCTTGGCATAATCATAACTATTAAGAGCAGTAGATGTAGTTGAGTTTCCAAAACCGGGAAGATCTATATAGATATGACGAAAATCTTGCATATAAGGGGAAAAAACTTTTTTCATTAGTGACTTACTACTTCCCCAACCATGTAAGACTATAAAATCAACTTCACTTTTTGGATTAAGTATCTCATAACTTATCTCAAAAGTATTTCCCTTGTAGTCTATACTTTTTTTTGCCACTATTTCCCTTTGGCTTTAGAAATGGAATCTATATACTCATATGTTACTTGCGCTCTTTTTTTCTGAGGAAGAGAATTTGCTAGATCTTCTATCACATTTGAGAAATCATCAAAAAGGTAATTAGCCATACTTCCTGGGATTGGATTGATCTCATTGAGATAAACTTCATTTTCTATAACAAAGAAATCACACCGTATCAAAGCCCCTTCAAACATTCCTGTATAAATCGTTTTAAAAGCATTTTGTAATTTGATCTCCAATTCATCGGAGATATCAGCCTGACTTACATGTGAAGAACGGGAAAAATCCATATACTTTTTTTCAAAATCTAAAAACTCTTGTTTTTGAGGTTCTTCCACAATTGAGTAATGCAAAGCTCCATTAGCAAAATATCCAGCAAGATTATATTCCTTAACTCCCTCTATAAATGGTTCAACTATTACATTTGAATCAAATTCATATGCAACATCCAACGCATAATCAAGTTCATCCATTTCCTTGACTATACTTACCCCTATAGAGCTTCCAAGACGTACAGGTTTTACTATCACTGGTAATGGTATCTCTATATCTCTTTGTTCTTTATTATTTAAAATCTCATACTTGATATAGTTTATCCCTTTTTCTTTTGCAAGCATTTTTGTATATCGTTTATCATAAGAAAATACCGATGCATCAGTTCTTGGACCTATATAAGAGATATTATAAAAATCAAGTAAACTTGAAATAGTTCCATCTTCCCCATCAGCACCATGAATCAGGTTTAAAACTGTTCCAATGATCTCCCCTTTAGAAAACATCTTTGAAAAACTAAAACATCCTTGAGAAAATTGTAGTTTTTGGAACTTTTTATGCTCTGCTGTAGAAAATGTTTTTGATTTCATTTTATCTGCAGGTACCTGATAAAACGTATGGTCTTGATCACAAAAGATATACTCAAGTTCAAAATTGTTTTGTAATTTTTCTTTTACTGTGATAGCACTTACAATGCTGATCTCATGCTCAAAACTTGCCCCGCCAAAAAGTATAATAAGTTTCATAATTTCCTTTACTTCTATAATGTTTTAAGATATTTCAATGCTTCTTTAACCAAAGAAGCGGTATCGTCACTTTGACACTCATTGAGTGCTTTTGATATCTTGTCTTTTTTAAATCCAAGAGCCTCTAAAGCTTCTGTTGCTTCAGCGTAGGATTTGGTTTTTGGTGAAGCATCTGCTTGCTTGTCTAAAAGTACCTCATCAAAACCATTTAGTTCAACAAGTATCCGCCCAGCACTCTTTGGACCAATTCCAGGAACTCTTTTTATTCCTGCCATATCATTGCTATTGATCACTTGAGCAAACTGAGAAGGAGTATATGTTGAACATATAGCTAACGCAACCTTAGGTCCAACTCCATTGATCTTTATAAGCCTTTCAAAAAGAGCTTTTTCTGTTTTTGTTGCAAATCCATAAAGCAACTGTGCATCTTCTCGAACAATATGAGTCGTATAGAGCTTTACCTCTTCACCTAAGACAGAAAAAGTCTGTAAAGAGATAAAAACCTCATAAATCACCCCATTAACATTTAAATGAACCACCCCAGGTTCTTTATATTCTACTTTTCCATTTAATCCAACAATCATCTACTTCCCATTTAAAGGTCTTATTTCAAATTCACCTTCTTCTACTTCAACTACACCATAAGTATTTCCAGGTTCATTATCTCTTGGCTTATACACTATCTCTATAGGGGGATCTATCAATTTAGCCCTTATTTCATTATAGTCTCGCCAAACATCTTTATTAATGACACGAGCATCACGAATATTATATTGTAAAGAACCACGCTGATTGGAAAGCAGTTGTAGTTTTTCTTCTATTTTCGATAATTCCATCTTCATAGATTTAAACTTATCCACTTGTGCTTGATAAACTTTATACTGTTTTACATATGCTTCTGGAAGTTTGATCTTGTTCTTTTTATAATGTAATAACTTTTTCTTGATATCATTAAGAATTGGAAGGTTTTTTTCTACAATTGATTTTTGAGTTTGAACCATTTTCTTGAGTTTTCGTAACTCTGCATTGAGCTTTTCTATCTCTTCTTTATTTTTTTCATAACTCTCTTTTGTTGTTCTTTGCTGTAACGGATCTATAGTAAAAATATTTTCACTTCCACGCATCCTTTTGATCTCGATCTTATGAGAAGCATTCACACGTACGTATGAAGTACAGATATCGATAATAACATTCTCACCATATACCTTCCCACCCATTGCTTGCTCTATATGAATCTCTTCCCCTTCAACCACACCATGTTCAAGTCTTTTGATCTTAACTTTCTTTCCTCGTGCAGTTCCTTTATGTACATTTATATCGATCTCATCAGCTTCTATGAGTGCTGTTCTATGTGTCAATCCCCCTATAGTTGCTGTTATCGCTTTTACTGTTGCTTCATCTCCAACATTTCCTTCAACTTCAACTTCAGTCGCTTCAACAACCATTCCAACACCAATAGCATCTTTTACAGCATCTTTTTCAGTGACGACGACATTAACTTCAGAATCGGTTCCAACCATAATTGAACCTGTTGTTTTAAACGAAACTTGGTTGACATCTGCTTCAGATTTGATCGTATAGGTATTATCCTCAAATGATATATACCCATTCTCTTTTGCAAAGAATTTTATACTTGTTTCATCCTCTGTCATATAAATCGTTTCTTCATCAATATTAAAGCCAAGATCTTCTACCTCTTGTGGTTCTTTTGGAGCAATATAATGTCCTCTACAATCCCGTCCAGGTTGTCCTGCTTTTGGCTTAAGATATTCTATAAGGAGTTGGTCTTTATGGACACTTTGGATATATCCTCTATTTGAATAATCTATCCTTCCATCTTCATCTTCTTCATGCATCTCTTCTTTGTAATGATAGATGACACTTCCGTTGATTGTTTGAGTTGGTTCTATACTTTGTGCGATCAAATATGTTTCTGTCTTTTCATATGTGACAATTTCATCAACTTGTACTTTTGCAACTATTTTTGAAAGGACATCTTCAAGCATCTCATCAAAGATATAGATCAATATCCCTGCACGGATTTTATGCTTATTGATAAAGATACGAAGTTCTTCCTTAAGAGCTGTAAAATATTTTAAAACCGATCCAGGTTTAATCTGCATATAGACTTTACATTTTGTTGCATTCGCCCCAATAGCTATTTTAAAATCAGGAAGTGGATCCTTGTTTCTTGCCATTCTTGTAAAGACTTCTATTTCATAATTTTGTTTTATTTGAAAATCAGGATCTAAAAGTGTATCTCTACTAATATCATGTAATGTTTCTTTGGCTACCTCTTCCCATTCCCCTTCTTTTCCATCTTTATTGATTCTAGTATATGTTCTCACATCAAGAAGATTAAAATCTAAACTTTCAGGAGTTACCCCATTCTCTTTTGCTATAGCAGCTATCTCTTTTGCAACATTCTCTGTTTGAACGACTGTAGGTCTAACTTTTTTAACTGCAGAAGAAGTGTTTTTCTTATTTTTTTCAAAGAGTGGCATAGAGGGCAGTACCTTTTTTCAAATTTAAACACTATATTTTAATAAAACTTTTGTTAAACTTTCGTAAAATTATCCAATATCCCATCATTAAGTAAAGAATTCTATGTTTAAAAGTATTTTCACAAACAGTTTTGGTATATTATTTTCCCGCATCACAGGTTTTATTCGTGATCTTTTTGCAGCATCATACCTTGGAGCTAATATTTATAGCGACTTTTTCTTTATCGCTTTTAAATTACCAAACCTTTTTCGCCGTATATTTGCTGAAGGTGCATTAACACAAACCTTTTTACCAAGCTTCACAAGATCTAAACACAAAGCGGTTTTTGCCGTATCGATCTTTAGTTTATTTTTGTCTATTATCATCACACTTTCACTTCTTATTACATTTTTTCCCTATACAGCTACAAAACTGATCGCCATAGGTTTTGATGAGCAAACCATCCAAGCAGCTGCTCCATTTGTTGCTATAAACTTTTGGTATCTTCCACTTATTTTTATCGTAACCTTCATCGCCTCACTTTTACAATACAAACACCATTTTGCTACAACTGCATTTGCTACTTCATTACTCAATATTTCACTTATTACGGCTTTGCTTTTATCAAAGGACAAAGAAAAAATAGAGATCGTGTATTATCTCAGCTATGGTGTTGTTATTGGAGGAGTTTTACAACTTATTGCGCATCTCATAGCACTTAAAAAGATGAATCTTTGCCCCTTGGTTATCGGTGGATTTAAATATTTTAGAAAAAAAAGTACTTTGATCCACTCAGATACAAAAAAATTCAAAAGAGAATTTTTTCCGGCAATTTGGGGAAATTCTACAGCACAATTTAGTGCTTTTTTAGACACATGGCTTGCTTCATTCCTCATTAGTGGTTCTATAAGTTATCTTTACTATTCTAACCGTATATTTCAACTTCCTTTAGCTCTTTTTGCTATAGCAACAAGTATAGCGATCTTCCCAAAAATCAGCCGTTATCTCAAAAACAGTGATAAACAAAAAGCACATATCTACATGTATAAAGGTTTTTGGTTTTTAACTTATTTGCTTACCTTTAGTACACTTGGTGGATACCTCCTTTCTGATGAGATTGTTTGGCTATTGTTTGAACGAGGTTCCTTTACCCATCACGATACGATAGAAAGTGCTAAGGTTTTACAAATGTATATCATAGGACTTTTGCCTTTTGGTTTAAATAAGATCTTCTCTATGTGGCTTTATGCCGCACAAAGACAGCGAACTGCAGCCAAGATAGCTACCTATTCACTTAGCACCAATATTATCTTTTCTTTACTTTTTATCTCCCCATTTGGAGCAGCGGGACTAGCTCTAGCAAGTACACTTAGTGGTTTTGTCAGTCTGTATCTTACTATAAAAGCTTTTGGCTTTTATCATCTAAAGAACTATCTCAAAACAAAACACACTTTTATTTTACTAATAAGCACCATAGTTTTTGTTATAATTTTATTTATTTTTAAATCATTTATAGCACAATACATTCATTAGGAGTCCTATGTATCTTTATGACACATCAAAAAAAGAAAAAAGAGAATTTATCCCATTAAAACCAAATCAGGTCAAACTTTATGTGTGTGGACCTACTGTTTATGATGATGCCCACTTAGGACATGCAAAATCAGCACTTACATTTGACCTACTTCGACGTATTTTAGAAGCAAACGGCTATGAAGTCACCTATGCCAGAAATATTACTGATATAGATGATAAAATACTCAAAAAGTCCCTCACAACAAATAAATCTATTTCAGAAATCACCTCCTTTTATACAGATAGATTTCATGCAGAGATGGCACAACTTGGAGTTATTCCTCCAACCATAGAGCCAAAAGCAACACAAAATATCGATGCAATGATAGAACTGATCCAAAAGCTTTTAGATGAAAAGGTAGCATATCAGATCAGTAATGGGGATATCTACTTCGATACAACAAAAGATGAAAATTACCTTTCTCTTTCACACAAGATCCAAGATGAAGAGGATAAACAACAACGAATTGAAGCAAATCAAGAAAAAAGAAATAGCGCTGATTTTGCCCTTTGGAAAGCTGTAGATGATGAAACAACTGCTTTTGACGCTCCTTTTGGAAAAGGTCGCCCAGGATGGCACTTAGAATGTAGTGCAATGATAGAAAAACATCTAGCATACAACGATACTCCTTATGCTATCGATATCCATGGTGGTGGAGCTGATCTTCTTTTTCCTCATCATGAAAATGAAGCAGCCCAGACCAGATGCGCGACTCATAGAGAACTTGCAAACTATTGGATTCATAACGGTTTTGTTCAGATAAATGGGGAAAAAATGAGTAAAAGCCTTGGCAATTCATTTTTCCTAAAAGATGCTCTTAAAGAGTATGATGGAGAAGTTCTTCGATTTTATCTTCTTTCAACCCATTACCGAAGTGATTTCAACTTTTCAACTGAAGATCTTGAAGCCTCTAAAAAAAGACTTGATAAACTCTACCGTCTCAAAAAACGTCTTTTTGGTCTTAGCACAAATGAGCTAGAAACAGATTTTCAAAAAGAACTTTTAGAAGCTTTAAACGATGATCTTAACATCTCAAAAGCACTCAGCATCATAGATGAATTTATCACAAAAACAAATGAAACTCTTGATACTGCCGGAAAACATAAAAATCTTAAAAAAGAAGCACAAAGTAATCTTACCTTTATAGAAAAAATCCTTGGATTTGGGATAAAAAATCCGTTTGAATACTTCCAAAATGGCATTGATAAAGAAACAAAACAAAAGATCAATGCTCTTATAGAACAAAGAGATGAAGCAAAAAAAGAAAAAGATTTTATAAAAGCAGATACTATAAGAGATGAAATATTAAGCTTTGGTGTACAGATAATGGATACACCTCAAGGAACATTTTGGGAGAAAGTATAGTGGATTTGAACATTGTTAAAAAAGAGGTAGAACAAAATGCACAAAACCTTAATGAAGAGTTTCAAAGACTTTTTCACGGTCGTGGAGGTCTTTGGGAAGAATGGCGTTTTTTAACGATAGATTCGATCGATCATATCTTGCTTATTCAATTTTTTTATGATGCACCTCAAGAGATCCAACAAAGTATCATCAATTTTGCTAAAGATTTCATAAAAACTTCAAGACATGATACCATAGTAGTAAAACACCGCTATATAAGAGGATGTAAAAATGAAATCATCTGTGGTGAACTAAAAGAGAATGAAGTTGCGATCGAAAATGGAATAAAATTTTCAATCAATCTTCTTGAAAATCAAAATATCGGTTATTTTGGTGATATGAAAAATGGAAGAAGTTTTATAGAAAATATCTCCAAAGGGAAAAAAGTTCTAAACCTCTTTAGCTATACATGTGGATTTTCTTTATTTGCAAAAAGAGGGGGTGCAACAGAAGTGGTCAATGTTGATATGGCAAAAAGAGCTTTAGCAACAGGGATGAAAAATCATGCACTTAATAATATCTCTCCTCAAGGGATTAGTTTCTTGCCATACAACATCCTAAGATCATTTCCAAAGCTTATACGAAAAGCTCCTTACGATATCATCATTATAGATCCACCAACTTTTCAAAAAGGCAGTTTTGAAGCGACAAAAGACTATCAAAAAATTATTCAAAAGCTTCCTCAACTTGCAAGTGATGACGCAACAGTACTTGCATGTCTAAACTCACCTGATCTTGATGAAACATTTTTAATAGAACAATTTGAAGAACTTACAAATGGATTTAAATTTCAAAAACGTCTTCCAAACCTTCCGACATTTAAAAGCTTAGATGAAGCAAGAAGTTTAAAGAATTTAGTTTTCAAAAGAGAAAATTAAGTATAATACATAAAAATTATAATCCAAGGAAATAATATGAAAAAACTCATCCTTACATCTTTAATCGTTGCAACTTCAGTTTTTGCACAAAACGATTATAACAAAAAAGCAAATGAAGTTTCAAAAGAACTTCTTAAAACACTTGGTGGAAATCTCAAAAAAGAGCTTAAATCCAATGGTCCGGTCTCTGCGCTAAAATATTGTAGTGCAAATGCATATAATCTTACTGAAAAGGTAAGTAAAAAATATGGCGAAAAGATCGATGTTAAAAGGATCTCTTTAAAACCTAGGAACCCTGCAAATAGTGCAAGTAAAGATGAAGCAATCATTTTAAAATCTATGGAAGAGATGTATAAAGTAGGTGTCAAACCTAAAAATATAATCCAAGAAAAAGATGGAAAAGTTATTGTTTATAAACCACTTATCATTAAGAAAAAAGCATGTATTATCTGTCATGGTGATGTAGCTAAAAATAAACCAAAACTTGCTAAAGAGATTAAAAACCTTTATCCAGCAGATAAAGCAACAGGATATAAGATGGGAGATCTTCGAGGAGCTATCGTAGTAACATTTGAGAAAAAAGAGAAATAACTCTCTTTTTCTCTATCTTCTTTTTGATTTTTCTTTTTTTCTCATATTATAAAAGATATTACAATGTTTACGCATTTTAAGTGTTTTTTCTAAAATATTATCACCTTCAGCAGTAATAAAATCTTGACCATATTCTTTAGAAAATTTCTCTATCTTATAAAGATGATATGATGCACGTCCATCAAGAACATATTCTTTATAGTCTTTAAACCATTTGACAACATCATATTCAGATGATTCACATACCTCTTGTTTACAACTATGATACTCAAGAAATTCAACTTGTTTTTTATAAAAATAATTATAAAGTGTATAAAGATATGGAAGTGCAAGTTTATAGTCTCTTAGACCCATTGCACGATTAATATTCTCTAAAAGCTCTTTAAACTCTTCTACTTCCATGTCTACTCTACTTTATTATATTCTTACATAACTAACACTTAAACAAGCTTCAAGTGAAGCAAGTTCATCAAGTGTTTTTTGATCGACATCATTATCAACAAGGATAACAGCAAGTGCCTCTTTTTTCTCATTTCTAGCAAGTGAAAAATCAGAGATATTAACATTGTTTTGACCAAGGATTGTACCCACTTGACCAATAACACCTGGAACATCAGTATTTTTAAATAATACCATATTACCTTTGATAGCTACTTCAATATCAAACCCATCTAAAGAGATAATTCTCTCTTTGCCATCATCAAATATCGTAGCACTAATTGTAGTAACATTTCCATCAGACGTAGTAAGCTTTATTGTTATAAGGTTTTTATACACAGAAGATTCATTTAACTCTTCAGTTTCGATTTTGATCCCTTTTTCTTCAGCTATAAAGTCTGCATTAACATAATTAATCGTATCATCACTTGTATGACTCATCGCACCAACTGCAACAAAAGTTGCCAAAGAATCAACATAATTAGCTATATCACCTTGTCCACTTACTTTAATAGCACTTATCTTACTTTTGTGCATCTGTGCTTCCATATACCCTATGCGTTGTCCCATCTCTAAGAAAGGTTTTACAAAAGATGGTATTTTATTTTCATCTATTGGAAGGTTAAGTGCATTTGGATAAGCAACACCCTTAGCAGCAGCGATTGCATTTTGAGCAGCTTGTGTTCCAATATTATATTGTGATTCAAAAGTGTTAGCACCTAAGTGAGGGGTTACTGTTATATTATTAAGATCTAATAATGGATTGTCTGTAGCTGGTTCTTTTACAAAAACATCAATTCCAGCAAAACGAATTTTTCCACTTTTTAGACCTTCATAAAGAGCTTCTTCATTATATAATCCACCACGAGCACAGTTGATAAGCACTACACCATCTTTCATTTTAGCGATCTCATCTTTACCAATCATATTTATCGTTTCTTTGTTTTTTGGTGTATGGATCGTAATAATATCACATGCTAAGATATCATCAAAATTTGTTGTATAGTCTATATCTAGATCAGTCGCTTTAGATGGATCTATATAAGGGTCGTATGCAAGAACTTCCATTTCAAAAGCCTTTGCTCTTTTTCCAACACGACTTCCTATATTTCCAAAACCAATGATACCTAACTTTTTCCCTTTTAATTCATATCCATACCATGCTTCCCTTTTCCATACTCTTTGATTTTTCAGATGATCATGAGCATAAGGGAAAGCTCTCATACAACTTAACATATGAGCCATAGTAAGTTCAACTGCTGCTATTGTATTTGCTGTAGGTACATTCATTACAATGATACCATCTTTAGAACATCTTTCTATATCAACATTATCAACACCTACCCCTGCACGGACAATAGCTTTTAAATTTTTAGCATGATCTAAAAAGAAATCATCAACATCCGTAGAGCTTCTAGTAATTGCAACATCAGCTGTGGGGATAATTTCAGTTATGAGTTGATCCTTTGGCATATCCGCAGCATTGATATAATTTATATTCATATCTTGTTCTAACATTTCAAGACCAGCTTTATGGATATGGTCACATACTACAATGGTATATTTTTTCATTTTTCACCTCTTTAGAATTTTTGCATTTATTTGATATTTTTTCAGTACGTTAACTAAACTCCGTAGTTTAGTAATACTTTGTGAAAAAACAAGTAAGTTAGTAGTGCTTTTTTCTTTTTTAAAGAAAAATTTCAATTTATATCGTTTAAGCTCCTGCTGAAGACAAAATATCTGATAAGGATCAAGATCATTAACTACTAATTGATATGGTTTTATTTCTTTTTTTTCTTCTACCATATCTGTTTTGATATATATCTCTTCAACAGGAAAATAATACCTTTGGGTATTTTCTTTGGCAAGACGTTTTAACCAAAGAGTATCAATCTTTGGATCTTTTCGATTTGTTTCCAAAGTCAAAGGTTTTGCATTATCTACTAATTCATCAGAATTAATAACATATAAAAAATAGATAATGAAAATGGAAATCCCTCCTACAAAAAGAAGAGAGATCCACTTCAATACCTTTTTCATCTACAAAATTACTTTTGGATCTTATCTTTTATAAGTTCTCCAAGAGAGTTAGTAGAATCGTCATTGATCTCGTTTAGAAGAGCTTGTGACTTGATATAGTCAAGTTTTTTTACAGAAAGACGTAAACGGTCTCTTCTTGTATCTATTTGAGAGATAACAGCTTCTATCTCTTGATCTTTTTGAAGTTCTTCTTTATTAAGTGGAGCTAGATCTTCATCGCGAATAAGTGCATCAACACCATCTTCTAGTGTTACAAAGATACCAAAGTCTTTGATATCACGAATCTTACCTGTAACGATATCATTTACTCTATGTTCTTTAGCAAATTTTTCTAATGGTGATTCTAAAAGAGCTTTTCTATTAAGTGAAATTTTTTCATCTTCAGTATTGATTTTAGCGATCTTTACTTCAACTTTATCACCTGGTTTAAAGATATCTTTTGCTTTAGTACCTTTTTCCCACGCTACATCTTGATTATGTAAAAGACCCTCTACTTGACCTATACGAACAAATGCACCAAAGTCAGTCAATGAAGTCACTTCACCTTCAACAATATCACCCTCTTTGTAGTTTTTCACAAATTCATCAAAAGGTTTAGGTTGAAGTGCTTTTAATGAAACACGTAGTTTATGTGTTTTTGGATTGATCTCGATAACTTCAACATCAATTTGATCACCAACACTTAAGTAGTCATTTGGATTTTTAACGTTTTTATCCCAAGAGATCTCAGATATATGTAAAAAACCTTCTATATCGTTTCCAAGATCAACAAATACACCATAGTTTTCGATGTTAGAAACTGTTACTGTGATTGTATCACCTTCATCCAATTCACTTTCAACCTCTTCCCAAGGATCTGGTTGCACTGCTTTGATAGAAAGTGAAAGATGTCTTTTATCTTTATCATAGTTAATCGCTTTTACTACTACAGTATCACCTTCTTTATAAAGTTTTGAAGGATTAACAGGACCTTTATAGCTGATCTCATTATAGTGAACAAGACCATCAACACCACCAACATCTACGAACATTCCGTAACTTGTAATCTTTTTAACAGTACCTTCAACGATAGTGTCTTCTTCCATCAATTTATCGATGATTTCTTTTTTTCTTTTTCTTTCTTCATTGAAAAGTTTTCTTCTAGAAACAACTACAGAAAGCTCTTCTGGATCGATCTTGATAACTTGTGCTTTTATCTTACGACCTATAACATTATCACCTTCTTTAAAAGCTGCCAAGCTTCTTGGCATAAAGAAGTTCATTTGATCAGATTCTACAACATAACCACCACGGTTTTTCTTTGTTACAACACCTTCTATAACAAGATCTTCATAATCATCTTTGTTTGCTTCGATGAACTCAACCATCTTTTCTTGTTCAAGAACTTTTTTATGTGATATTTTTGGTCTTTCGTTATAGTAACCAGTTACCATAACTTTGATCTTATCACCTACACCATATTTCAATTCACCGTTTTCATCTTTGATCTCATCTAAAGATATAATACCTTCAAGCTTATCACCAACACCAACTAAAGCTCTATTATCTTCAGCTTGGATCTCTACGATTTCACCATCAACTACACGATTTGACTCTTGTTCTCTCTCACTTGCAGCAAATAATTCTGCAAAACTCTCTTCTTCAACTAATTCGTTATCGAACGCCATTACCTATCCTCTGTTACATAAAAATTGCAACATTATAACAAAATAAATGTAAGAAAACTATAAAACTAAAAAGATTTTAAGAAAAAAGAAAGAGGAAAAAGAGTTACTGACACCCTTTTTCTATTTTATTGACCACATCTTGTATGATCCAATCAGGTGTAGAGGCTCCAGCTGTTATACCACAAAGGTTTTTATCCTTAAACCATTGGCACTCTATCTCATCAGCATTTTCTATATGGTAGCTCTCTGGACAGTTCGATTGTGCTATTGAGAAAAGCTGTTTTGTATTAGAGCTGTTTTTTCCACCGATAACGATCATTATATCAGCTCTTTTTGCCAGTTTACGTGCTGCTTCTTGGTTTTCAAATGTTGCATTACATATAGTGTTAAAAACTCTTACTTCTTTATGACGAGGAATAAGATATGAAGTGATTTCAAGATATTCTTCAACTTTTCTTGTTGTTTGAGCTACAACAGCAACTCTCTCACCAAGCTTTACATCTTCAAGATCCTCTACAGAAGTAACAACAGTTGCACCTTTGATAGCATAACTTTTCACTCCCTTGATCTCTGGATGCTTTTCATCACCAAAGATCACAATACTATATCCCTCTTTACTCATCTCTTCACAAATCTGCTGTGGCTTAGTAACATATGGACATGTTGCATCTACAACTTCAACACCTGTTTTATTGAGTTCTTCAAGTTCATTTTTAGGGATACCATGAGTTCGTACTATTGCCGTATCTCCAGGTTGAAACTGTTTAAAATCCTCTACAAGCCCTACTTTATAATTCTCTTCAAGACGTTTTATTTCTAAAGAATTATGGATCAAAGGTCCATATGTTGCAGAATTTTGATGCTCTTCAGCTATCTTTATAGCACGCTTTACCCCAAAACAAAACCCATAACTTTCAGCAAGTTCAATCTTCATTACGACTCACTTTTACTTCTGTAATTTTTCCCAATAATGTAAAAAAGTTTGGAAAAGAGGTGTTAATACATTCTATATCTTCTACCTCCATTCCACATAAAAGCCCAGCTATTAAGAAGCTCATAGCAATTCGATGATCTCCATGACTTTCAATGGTTGCACTTTTAAGTTCACCACCTTCTATCTCATATCCATCTTCATACTCTTTAACTTCAATACCGCACTTTTGAAGTCCCGTTACTACCGTAGCGATACGGTCACTCTCTTTTACTCGCAATTCGTGAGCATTTTTAACAATACTCTTCCCTTTGGCACATGCCATAGCGATAGAAAGTGCAGGAAGTTCATCGATAAGCCATGAGATATTTTCTTCTATAATGATCCCATGAAGTGGAGCATATTTCACATGTATATCTCCAATAGGTTCGTACTTATTCTCTTGAAGAATATAAGTAATATCCGCACCCATCTTTTCTAAAGCTTTAAATGCTTCTATACGAGTTGGATTAAGTGTAACACCTTTTAAAACCACATCACTTCCAGGTAAAATAGAAGCTGCAACAGCAAAGAAAAAAGCACTAGAAGGATCAGCAGGCACATAGATATCTAAAGGCTTTAACAATCCTTTTAAAGGCTTTATAGTTGTTAGAAGATTTTCATCTGTTTGAATCTCAGCTCCCATCCCTTTTAACATCCGTTCTGTATGGTCTCGACTAAGTTCTGGCTCTTTATATTTACATTCACCATCTGCATGAAGAGCAGCTAATATCATAGCACTTTTAACTTGTGCAGAAGCGATCTTACTCTCATAAAAAAATGCTTGTAAACTTCCTCCACGGATACAAAGAGGTGCTAGGTCTCCATATTTTCTTCCATCAATTTTAGCACCTATACTTATAAGCGGTGCTGTGACTCTTTTCATAGGACGACTTCGAAGATACTTATCACCTGTAAGAACAAAATGCCCATTTGCTGAAGCCAAAAGACCACAAAAAAGACGCATACCTGTTCCACTGTTCCCACAATCAAGGATCTCAAAGCTCTCTTGGATCCCATTTGATCGGATCTTGATTATTTCTCCATCATCTTCTACCTCAGCACCAAGATGTTGTACTATTTGCAATGTATTTAGAGTATCTTCTGCTCGCAAAAAATTTTTTATAATACTCTCACCATCTGCAAGCATAGCAAACATTGCACTTCTATGTGATATAGATTTATCAGGAGCTATTGAATCAATAGCAAGTGAAAATTGTTTTGCAGGTATAACAGTTGCTGTTTGCATCTAACGAAGTCCTATAGAATATTTTTCATTTAACGAATTCAAAATTCTTTCCATTACAGAAGTAATATCTTCTTCTTCCAATGTCTTTGAATCACTTTGTAAAATAAAACGTATCGTCAAACTGATATTATCACCTAGTTTTTCATCTTCATATTTATCCACAGGATAAAAACGAACAAGTTCCTCAATATTAAGTTCATCTATCAATTCTTTGATCTGTTTATATAAGATATTTTTTGGAACCAATAAAGAAAGATCTCTCGTTGAAGCTTGAAATTTTGAAATATTTTGAGCAGTTTTAAGCTCTAATGAAAGCTGTTCAAAATCAATCTCACATAAGAATGTCGTATCAAGGTCAAAATCTTTTTCTACTAATGGATGTACTCTAAAAACCTCTCCAACAACTTTACCATTGAGGACAATTTGTGCAGACTGATATGGATTTGCAAGCTTATGACTTGGTTTATATGGAACAAGTTCGAAATCCCCTATAACATCAGCAATTTTTTGTACAAAAAATTCAAAACTAACTTTTTTGGGTTTACCATTATTTGCAAGAGTATCTCGTTGTTCAAAGCCACTCCAAATAAACCCAAGATATTTTTTCTCTTCCCTTTTTGTACCAAAAACACTTCCTAGTTCAAAAAGATTTATAACATTATAGCCATTCTTTTTATTTGATGAAGCTGACTTTAAAAGCCAGTTCATCAATGTTGGTCTTAAGGTATCTAATGTATTGACTATAGGATTTAAAAGTTCAAGTTCTTCATCTGTCGTTTCAAAACCGTATTTTGTGAGTTCATTACTATCATCAAAGACAAAATGAACTGCTTCAAAAAAACCACTTTGTGCTGCACGTTGTCTAAAGTGTTGCTGTTTTTTATAAAGGAAGTAGTCATTACTTAGTCTGTTTGCTTCTGTAAACACCATAGGCTTCGATGGAATATTATCAATCCCAACTAAACGAACGATCTCTTCTACTATATCTTGTTTATTCTTTATATCTTGACGAAACTTTGGTACTTGTAGGACAAAAGTATCATTTGCTGATTTTTGAATATTAAACCCAAGATTCTTTAAAATATTCGTAATTTTTGTTTTATCGATAGAAACACCTATAAAACTGTCAAGATCAGATTTAGTAATACTTATAAACTCATCATTGATATCATCGTTAAATTCTATACAACCACCAAATATCTCACTTTTGGTAAAATCTTTTAACAATATCTGTAAAAACTCCATCCCTATCTCAAGGTCTGGTTCACTACCACGTGAACTTCTATAGTACACATAATCACTCTCAATCTTTTTATGCATCATACTTTTTGAGATCTCTTCTGGAGTGATATAGCTTGCTTCTAATATAACTATCTCTGTATCATCTTTAGCTTTTGATTCTTTATACTGTGTTACACCTACAATAGAAGCATCACCTTTATCTGACTTAACAACAACAAAATCATTTTCACATGTAAGTTTTGCTTTTGCGATACTTTCATCTTGAGTTTTGAAAAAGTCAAGATCATACCCACGCAAAATAACACCTGTTGAATGAGTAACATAATGTAAAAATGTTTCAATATTTGTTTCTTTTTTCTCTTCTATTTGAGCCATTCGCAACTGAATCAACAAAGGAAGATCAATCTCTTTTATATCTACTGCTCTATATAACATATCAACACCAAGGTTGTTTTTATGTTCAACAGCAAATATTCTTCCTATACCTAATTTCTTTTCATGATATTCTTTTGAAGTATATTTCTTAAGAGGCTTATTAAAAGCAGCACTTAGATCTCTTGCAACACCACGGATACTAAGACAATCCCCTCTATTTGCTGTGAGTTCTATTTCTATAAGGTCATCATTGAAGTAAGGATTTTGATTTACATCTTGCCCTATCTCATATGAACCTATAGAGTTATCAACTTCTATGATCCCTTCACCAAATTCGACCAAACCGATCTCTCCGGCACTACAGATCATCCCTTCGCTTTCTACTCCACGAAGTACAGCATGTTTTATCTTCATACCGTTTGGTAGTTCAGCACCAATCGTTGCTACAACTACATCAAGGCCAGCACGAACATTTTTCGCTCCACATACAATCTGGCGAATCCCTGTTCCAACATCAACTTTACATATATTTAGTTTATCTGCATCTGGATGTTTCTCACATTCTAGAACACGACCAAAAACTACTTTCGATGGTACTCTAAATTTTTCAACACGATCAACTTCCAAACCTATAGAGTTTAACTTCTTTGCAATATCATCAGTTTCTATCTCTTTTATATTTATCCATTCATTTAACCAACTTCGTGTAATGATCATGCAAACTGCTCCAATAGTTTTATATCACCTTCAAAAAGGCTTCTGAGGTCTCCAATCTGATGTATCAACATAGCAAATCGTTCAACTCCAAGACCAAAAGCGTATCCACTCACATTTTCATATCCTACTGCTTTAAAAACATTTGGATCTACTATTCCACAACCCAACACTTCAAGCCACCCTGTATGAGAACATACTCTACATCCCTCACCTTTACAAAAAACACAACTTATATCAACTTCTGCACTTGGTTCAGTAAAAGGGAAAAAGCTTGGACGAAAACGTACTTCAACCTCACCAAACATATATTTTAAAAAATCTTCCAATATGAATTTCAAGTTTGCAAATGATACTTTTCCAGATTCATCTACTACAAGTCCCTCAACTTGATGAAACATAGGTGTATGTGTAAGATCATAATCTCTTCTGAATACTGCTCCAGGAGCAATCATGCGTATAGGAGGTGTTGTGTTTTTCATCGTTCTTATCTGAACTGGTGAAGTGTGTGTACGAAGTAACATCTCATCTTTAAAATAAAACGTATCTTGCATGTCACGTGCCGGATGATATTTTGGAAGATTAAGCGCTTCAAAGTTATGAAAATCATCTTCAACTATCCCACCGGTTTGAACAGAGAAATTCATCGCTACAAAATACTCAACTATTTTATCCATTGTTTGCATCACAGGATGTAATGCACCAGCTTGAGCTTTTGGACTAAAAAGTGTTACATCTATAGCTTCTGCTTCCATTGCTCTTTGAAGTTCTAGAAGCGATATTTCTTCTTTCTTTGTTGTTAAATGCTCCATTAATTTTACTTTATGGGCATTGAGTTCTTTGGCAAATGAAGCTTTCTCTTCATTTGGAACCTGCTTCATTTTCGCAAATTCAGCTGCTAAAATCCCTTTTTTTCCAAAGATACTTACTCTTATCTCTTCAATCTCACTGACTGAAGTTGCGTTTGTTATCTTGTCATACCACTCTTTCAATTTCAGAGTCTCCAATAAATCATAAATTTAGTGTCATATTATAGTTAAACTTTTATAATAAAAGGCTTTGAATAACTTTTAAAAAGAGTTTTACTTCTAAATCAATACTTTAGCTTCTTCCCAAGGTAGAGGTTTTGAAAGATAATATCCTTGAAGAAAGTCAAAACCTACATCTTGCATTTTTTGAAGAGTTTTTTCATCTTCAATCCCTTCAGCTACGGTTTTAATCCCTATTTGTCTACATGTAATTATAATAGAATCAACAATTGGTGACATATAAGGATGTGTAAATATTTGAGAAACCATAATTCGATCAATCTTTAGAAGATGCGGACGAAAATTCAATATATAATTCAGTCCTGCATACCCTTTACCAAAATCATCTATAGCTATATTTATACCCATTTTTTTCAATCTATCTATTTTTGCTATAAGCATTGTTAAATTTTCAACCGGTGTTTCTTCTAAGAGTTCTATGGTTAATTTTGATATTCCATGCTTATACTGCTGTAACATATCATACAACTCTTCAAAAAGAGTTTCATCCATAAAATCATTAATATCAAAATTAATTGAAAGTTCTATATCATATTGGATCATCTTTTCACATGTTTCTCTAATTAACTTCTTACTCAATTCTCTATAAGCAGTTGTTCCCCTAATTACATGTATAAATTCATCAGGAGAATACATATGCCCGTTTTCATCTTGTAATCGTGCAAGAATTTCAAATTTTACCACTTTAAGGGTTTGTGCATCATAAATAGGTTGATAAAGAAAATAGATACCATCATTCTCTATAGCTTCAAGAGCTTCTTGATAAAGAAGAATTCTCTTTTTCTTTGTTTCCTCTTCATTATAGAGAACATATTTGTTTCTCCCTGTTGTTTTAGCTACATAAAGCATCTTATCTGCTATTGTGATCATTTCTGAAAGGTCATGTATATTTTCATTGGGTGTTACTATTCCCATCGATGCAGTAATTTTTAAACGATACTCTTTATAACGGATCGTTGTTTTTAAAAATTCATCTTGGATTCTTTGAGCTATATTACGTAAAGACTCTTTATTTGTTATTCCTTTTATCAATATCAAGAACTCTTCACCACCATAACGTATCAAAATATCTTCTGATCGTGTTGCTCTCATCAAGGCTCTTGCTGTTGATTGTAATACTATATCACCTGCATCATGACCATAACGATCGTTAATTCGTTTAAAATGATCCAAGTCTACTAAAATCACTGAAGTTTTTTGTATTTTGATATGCTTTTTGATATCATAAAGCATATTTCTATTATAAAGTCGTGTCAATGGATCAATGGTAGCCTTTTTTCGCTGTAAGTAAAAAAGTACAGACCATATTAAACTCATAATAAAAAGAAAAACCAAGATAATTGAAATCGTTCGTAATAAGTTTCTAAATGGAAGTAGAATAGATCGAAAGTTATCTAGACTTTCAAGTGAAATATCAAAAACCAATAATAATTTATACTGATTTGAAATATTTAAAGGACAATAATATGTACTCCATAGATCTGTAAAAGTATGTTGCTGTACATGTACAATTTTATTTTCTTCTAAAGCTTTCTTCCAAACATTGGATTCTGGATCAAATTTTTGACCAAATATCCCTCTTTGAGATTTTTCATAAGAACCATCTGCAAAATATCTTAATTTACCCATATCATCAAGGTACAATATATAAATAAAACGGTAATGCTTTGTAGAGAACAACGCTAAAAGATTACTTATCTTTTCTATACATTCAGGATCTTTTTTGAGTTCATCTATATTTTTAAAATGAAGATGATGTTGAAGATACTCCGAAATATTTCTTGAAAAACTTTCTATATCTTGACTTTGTAATTCAAGATACTCTTTCTCAACAGTATTGAAAGAATGATCAATATCTCTATAGATGAAAAATATAATCACCATTAGAATAAAAAGTACTAAAGAGTAAATAATCTGTGATGGGAAGAAAAAACGATTTATCTTTTTAAACATCTCATCTTACTCTATATATTTTTTATAATCTTTTGGTATCTCTAACTTATAATATTGTATTAGTTTTCGATTTAAAATAATATTCGGTCTCCCTTTTTGCCAAAAAAACGCACCTATTGCCGTTGACTCGTATTGCAAATATTCCTTATATGAAAGTGTAAAAAGCTTATGTCTATCGATATCTAAACATTCTTGTGGTAAAGCAGAAGCATTGTTTGTAAAGATAATATCTGCTTCTTGACAATCTTTTTTTAAGATAAAACCAAACCTTTTTGTATCTTTTACATGTAAGTCATATTCATCCAAATAAACCAATGGTAATGATTTTTGGGATACAGTATGAGAAAGTGCACTAATGATTTTTAATTTTAAGATCTTCGCTTCCTCATTGCTATACAATAAAAGACTAAAAATAAAAAATATTAAGAAAATCTTTTTCAAAATTGATACTCCACACCAATCCATATACGTCGATCAATAACATCTACATCATCTAATGTTGTTTTAACATTTGTCACAGGATTATAAACATAATAGTTTTGTTTTAAAGCTTTACCTAAAATATTATTACCTTTTGCAAACATACTCAATACTCTTGAATAATGATATGTCATAGCCAAATTCAAATTGAACCCAGGGTCATCTACTGAAGCATAGTCCTTATATACCAAATCACCATGCATATCAAGACGGTTATATGTGCTTATAAAAGATATCATCCCTCCATAGGTATTATCATCTTCTATATCATTACAATAACTATTGATACTTTCCCAAAAATTAGCTGAAATCTTTGTTAAAGGAGTAAATAAATATGTATATTCTAACATCAAAGTAGTAAAATCCATTTTTTGAGACATATTTCCATAATATGGTCTATTGTTTTCATCGACTGCAAAATATAAAGCATTTTCACGATACATTCTTGAAGCCATAAAAGAGATCGTTTGCTTTTGATTTGGATGATATATTAACTGAGAAGCTATTCCATAACCATGTTCAACTTCAGGATCATCATCTCGATGAAAATAGTATCTATTCGTATAGTATGTTTGCATAACTGGTGCTGCATCCATATACATAGCAAAAGTCTTACTTGTCCATTGTTGTGTATTGTAAATATATCCTATACGCCCACTTAAAAGTGTTTTATCCTTGATATCACCATTATCTATAGAACGATCTACTTTAAAAGAAGCTGTAATCATATGTTTTGTATCTAAAATATAACTGCTTTCATTAAAAAATGAAAGTAACCACTGTGTATCATAGTTACTTGAGATAGGAAACGGCTTATCTTTAAAACTAAAATGTTTATATCGAGCTTGGATACCTGTTTCACTTTTGAAACATTCTTTTGCATATGTCTTTTTTAATTGAATATCAGAAAATGTTTCATCTATCTTACTATGATCTTCATAGTAAACTCCTATATATGGCGGAGAGTCCATTTCATAGTATCCTAGTGGATCTGGTGGATTTGTTCTATCTTGATACTCACTATCGGTAAATGTTAAATTAGCAAAAATCTTCCATCCACTACTAGGATCTTCATAGTACCATCCACCATAAATATAATTAAAATCAAAATAAGGATCTATCGATTTTAGATCAGGACTATCCCCCATAAAAGCATCTGAATTTCCTGTAATTACTTGGAGTTCTATATGATGCTTTCCTTTTTGAAATTGTGCATAACCACTTAAATATTCTTTATCTCTTTTGAGTCTATTTCCATTATCAGCTTTAACATCATCCCTACCAAAATTAGTATAACTTCCATAAGCCAAATAACTAAAATCATCAACAACATCTGCTTGATATCCATAAACAGATGCTGTATCATAAGAAGAAAAGTATGTTCCTAAAAGAGTTGTATTTTCTCTTGAAGGATCTTTTGTATAAAGCTTCATAACATAATAAGCTCCCTCTATTCCAAAACTTTGTGAAGGGATCCCTAGATAGATCTCAACATGATCTATAAAGGTCATATCCATTTGACCAAAAAGGCGCAAACTATCATTGGTAAAGATACCAGTTATAGCTCTATCATTGATATAAACTCGTACACTATTTGGAACTGGAGGCTGATATGGTTCATAAAATGGACTTGTCAATCCATAGCTATCTTCTTGGTATCGGAAAAAAGGTATCTTATCTATAAGTTCTTTTAACTGTCGAACCTGCATTTTTTCTAAATCTTGTCTTGTATATATTTGAACAAAACCGGCACTTTCTTTAACGGTTTGAGATGAAAGGTCTGCTTTTTGGGCATAATCTCCCAAAAGATCATCTATATCCTCATTTGCTTTTAAAAAGGAGAAAATAACTATCATTAGTAAGAAAAATCTCATTTCATCATCCCTTTCATAAAGTTCTATTGATCTTTATATATATTATAAGTTAATCTTTTAATGTATTCTATTGTATTTTACTTAAAACAAAAGTTAATAATTTTTATTAACAGCATTAATTTTGTAAATAAAATTTTATTTAAAAAATAATAAACTATTTTAAAACTCTTGGTTTTCAAACTGTTTGATTAACTTTTTGTACTATAATACAACTAAAAAAAGAGAAATTATTATGCCTAATAGACTCATAAACGAAGATTCTCCTTACTTACAGCAACATGCAAATAATCCAGTAGATTGGTGGCCATGGTGTGATGAAGCATTTGAAGAAGCACAAAAACAAAATAAAGCAATCTTCATCTCCATTGGATATAGTTCATGCCATTGGTGTCATGTAATGGAAAAAGAGATCTTTGAAGACCAAGAATGTGCCGAAATCTTAAATAACCATTTTATCTCTATCAAAGTAGATCGGGAAGAAAGACCAGACATCGATAAATTTTACCAAGAAGTACACCTTCTTTTAAACCGTCGTCCAGGAGGATGGCCTACTTCTATCTTTTGTACACCTCAAAACAAACCTTTCTTTGCAGGAACATTTATCCCAAAAGCTTCACAACCTGGAAGTGTTGAAGGGATGGGATTTTTAGAACTTACCAAACTTATAGCTCAAAAGATCGCTGAAGCAGATCCAAAACTCTATGAAAATGCACAGGAGATAGAAGGGTTTATCAAAAATATCTCCCATCCAAAAGAAGCAACCGTTTTACATGTAGATATCTATAAAAACTTCCTTTTACAAGTAAAAAACAACTATGAACCAAAATACGGTGGTTTTAGTCACAAACCAAAATTCCCTCAAGCCTCTACCCTTTTGGCTCTTTTGGATATGGATAAACTCTACAATGACAAAGCGATCAAAGCGATGATAAACCATACCCTTCATGAAATGACCAAAGGGGGGATGTATGATCTTGTAGATGGAGGTTTTTGTAGATATAGTGTCGATGAGAAATGGCTCATTCCACATTTTGAAAAGATGCTTTATGATAACGCTTTAATGCTTAAGGTCTTTACCAAAGCATATCTTGCATATGAGGATCCCCATTATAAAGAGATAGCACTTGATATTGCATCGTTTATAGAAAAATTCATGGAAGAGAACAACCTCTTCTATAGTGCAAGCGATGCTGATAGTGAAGGAGAAGAAGGAACTTACTTTGTTTATACCTATGATGAACTTCACCAAGCTTTTGAACAAAATGGGATCTTACATGTAGATAAAGTTTTAGAAGTTCTTAATATCACACCACACGGTAATTTTGAGATGGGACTTAATGTTGTTCGAGTAGAAAAAGAGTTTCCAGACCAATGGGAAAAAATACGAACGATATTACAAAATATCCGCAAAAAAAGAACCTATCCTTTTATAGACAAGAAGATCCAGACATCATGGAACGCTATGATGATAGATGCCTTTTTTGAATTAGGTGTTCTTGAAGAAAGATATATCCAAAAAGCACAAACATCACTGAGTGCGTTGATGCAAAAAATGTTTATTCAAAACAAACTCTACCATACTGCCTTAGTGGATAAAACACCAAAAGTAGAAGCATTTTTAGAAGACTATGCCTTTTTGGCACAAGCATTTTTAAATGGCTATAAGAAAACATTTGATGAACTTTACCTCATCGAAGCACAACGCTTTATCAACATCGCTTTAACAGAATTTTACGATAAAGGGGTATGGTATTTTTCTCAAGGAGACTTCCAAACAAAAGCAGAGATCTATGATGCAACTTATACAAGCAGTGTAAACATAATGATAGACAATCTTCTTACTTTTGCTTCTTTAATGGCTGATGAAAAGTATAGAACATTTGCCTTCAAAACACTTGAATACAACTCATATGATCTTTCAAGAAAACCGGTGTACTATCCATATATGTTTACACAAATGATGCGATATTTAAAAGAGGATCGCATCATAAAAAGTAATGAACAAAATCTCAAAACACACCTTTTAGAATTACATAAACTTCCTTACCCTTATACGCTATTAAAAAGTGATACCATAGAAGATTTTATGATCTGTGGAATGATGCAGTGTTTTTCTAATACAAATGATGTTAAAATGTTAGATAGATATCTCCAAAAAACACTCTTTTCAAAGGAGTAACATGTCCAAAAAAGAGAAGATAGAAGATGAAACACTTAAGTCTGAAATCAATGATAATTCAGCTATAGAAGAACAGATACATTATGATAGGAGAAAACCTCTAAAAGAACAAAAAGAGGAAGAAAAAAGAAAAAACAAAGATAAAGCTTCAAAACGTGTTCCTGTTTGGGTCAAAGTAGAAACACTTGAATATGAAGCTCAATTACGAGATCTACAGATCGAACTTTTAAAAATGCAAAACTATGTCAAAGAGAGTGGGCAAAAAGTATTGATGATCTTTGAAGGACGTGATGCTGCTGGAAAAGGGGGAACAATCAAACGCATCACAGAACATCTGAATCCAAGAGGTGCTAGAGTCGTAGCACTTGATAAACCAAGCGATGTAGAAAAAACCCAATGGTATTTCCAACGCTATGTTGCACACCTTCCAAGTGCCGGTGAGATCGTCTTTTTTGATCGAAGTTGGTATAACCGTGCTGGAGTAGAACCTGTTATGGGGTTTTGTACGCAAGAGGAACATAAAGAATTTTTACATGAAGTACCGGAATTTGAAAAAATGTTAGTAAATAGTGGTATAAAAATTTTCAAATTTTATTTTTCTGTTTCAAAAAAAGAGCAACAAAAACGGTTCAAAAAAAGAGAAACAGATCCACTCAAACAATACAAACTTTCCCCTGTCGATAAACTTTCTCAAGATCTTTGGGATAAATACACCATTGCAAAATATTCTATGCTTTTAGCATCTCATACAGATCATGCTCCATGGACAATCATACGAAGTGACAATAAGAAAAAAGCTCGTTTAGAAACGATCCGTCATATTTTAAGGAACTTTGATTATCCAGATAAAATCAAAGCAAAAAAACTTGCAGCTGACCCTAAGATCTATATACCCGCTGATGAGGAGATAAAAATAATGGAAAATGAAATGAGATTAAAGAGGTATGAGTCGTAACATGTTTAAACAAATAAAAAAATACATTTATATGGTAGCACTTGGAGCTAAATATATTAAAATATTTCGTCATATTTTTCAACATCCATTTATGACACTTAGAGAAAAGCATCGCCTTCTCTCAAAAGAAAGACAAAACTATTCTAATGCAGTTCTAAAACTTTTAAATATCGAAGTAGAACTTCATGGTAAGATACCAGAAGAAGAGCGTATCGTTTATGCGATCAACCATCGTTCACTCTTAGACATTATAGTAATGGAACATATCTTTTCGGCTTCAGAAAAAAAAGGTGTTTGGATCGCTAAACAGGAACTTTTTGATGCTATCTATGGAGAGTTTTTTAAAAATAGTGGTTGTGTCAGTGTCGATCTAGAAACGAAAAAAGGGCTTGTTCGATTTTTCAAAGAGATCAAGCTTCTTCTTGCAAAGATAGATGATCTTAATATTTACATCTTTCCAGAAGGTGAGAGAAATAAGACAGATGAAATCCTTCCTTTTCAAGGTGGTGCAGTAAAGATCGCAAAAGCAAATAATCTTAAGATCGTTCCTGTATATATAAATGATAAACTGGAAAAAGTTTTTAGAGCTTCTCCATTTGACACTCCATATAAAGTTAATGTTTATATTGGAGATATCATAGAGGATCCAGAAACATTACAAGAGAAATATCTTAACTTAGTAAAAGAGGTACAATCAAAATGATACTTGGAGTAAATATAGACCATATAGCAGTCCTTAGAGAAGCAAGAAAAGTAAATGATCCAGATATCTTAGAAGCAATGTATATTGCGATCCAAGCCGGAGCAGATCAAATCACAATCCATTTACGTGAGGACAGACGCCATATACACGATAATGATGCCTACCGTATAGCCAAACTTTCCAAAGTTCCTGTAAACTTAGAATGTTCGATCAATGAAGAGATCATTGATATAGTATGTGACATCAAACCAACTCGCGCAACACTTGTTCCTGAAAAAAGAGAAGAAGTAACAACAGAAGGTGGTCTTGATGTACTCACATACAAAAAGCAGATCACCAAAGCAGTTCAAAAGCTTAAAAACAATGGGATAGATGTTTCTTTATTTATCGATCCTGATTTTGATATGATAGATGCAAGTAAAGAAACAGGTGCAAATATGATAGAACTACATACTGGTTCTTATGCAAATATTTATGCAATGCTTTATGGTAATCTATCATATTCTCATCATTGCATCAAAACACTTGACCTACCAAAAAAAGAGCTTGAAAAAAAACTCCAAAGATCATTAAAAACACTTAAAAATGCAGCGAAATATGGAAAGAAAATAAACCTTGAAGTTGCAGCAGGACATGGACTGAACTACCAAAATGTTATAGAAATAACAAAAATAAAACAGATCCAAGAACTCAATATCGGTCAAAGTATCATTGCCCGTAGTGTTTTTAGCGGACTAGACAGTGCAATAAAAGAGATGAAACAACTATGCTCCCAAAAATAGCTATAAGCATAGGAGATCTCAATGGTGTAGGTATAGAGATAGCTTTTAAAGCACACGAAGAGATCTCACAATATTGTAAACCTATATACTGCATCAATGAAACAATGCTCTCTCAAGCTGCACAACTTTTACATGTAAATATCCCTCATGATTTCAATATCTATCCAACACAAGGAGAATTTGAGATAAAAAAAGGATCTGTTACAAAAGAGAGCGGTCTTTACTCATACCACTCTTTTTTAGATGCTATAAATCTTGCAAAAGAAAAGAAAGTAGATGCTATCACAACCCTTCCTATCCATAAAGAAGCATGGGCTAAAGCAGAGATAAACTACAAAGGGCATACCGATATGCTTCGTGACATTTTTCAAAAAGATGCTATCATGATGCTTGGTTGTCCTAAAATGTTTGTAGCTCTTTATACAGAACACATCCCATTAAAAGAGGTTATCCCCTCTATAGAAGAAAAAAGACTTACTCAGTTTTTCATAGACTTTTATAACAATTTTCCAAGAAAAAATATAGCAGTTTTAGGTGTCAATCCACATGCCGGAGATAATGGAGTTTTAGGGGATGAAGAAAAAAAGATCATAAAAGCTATCAAAAATGCAAACGATTTTTTTCAAAAAGAGATCTTTCATGGTCCTTTTGTTCCAGATGTAGCATTTACTCCAAAGATGAGAGAAAACTATTCGATATATATAGCAATGTATCATGATCAAGGACTTACCCCACTTAAAGCACTCTACTTTGATGAAAGTATCAATATTTCTTTAAACCTTCCCATTTTACGTACATCTGTAGATCATGGAACTGCTTTTGATATAGCTTATAAATATACAGCAAATTCAACAAGTTATATAAATGCTATTAAATTTATTAATGGAGAATTGTTTAAAAAATAGATCAAAGGAAAAAAATTATCATCTACTAATATATTCTTAAGTTTTTCTTTTGTATACTTTCAATATCAGAACTTAATTTTAAAAGGAAAAAGTCTATGAAAAAAGTAGTACTTTCAGTTATCACATCTGTTTCTCTTCTTATGGGGAGCCAAAATCTAGCGAATGAAGCAAAAAATGCAGGTTTAAAAGCGATCCCAGAATCGGTAAATGAGCTCTTTAAACTTATTGATAATCCAAAAAACCCTATCACAAAAGCAAAAGTTGAACTTGGTAAGCAACTCTATTTTGATCCAAGACTTTCTCAAAGTGGAGTTATTAGTTGTAATTTCTGTCACAACGTGATGGAAGGTGGAGATGATGGTGTCAGTGCTGCTATAGGCCATAAATGGAGAAAAAATCCACATCACCTTAACTCTCCAACTGTATTAAACTCAGTATTTAACCAAAGACAGTTTTGGGATGGAAGAAGTCCAGACCTAGAAGATCAAGCACAAGGTCCTATTCAAGCTGCTCCTGAAATGGCTGCAACACCAGAGCATGTGGTTGCTACTGTGACATCTATCCCTGCATATGTAGAAGCATTTAAAAAAGCTTATGGGGAAAATGTAACAATAGACTTTAAACTTGTTGCAGATACAATCGCAACTTATGAAAGAACTTTAGTAACTCCATCTCGTTTTGATGCATACCTTAACGGTCATGAAAATGCATTAAACAAAGAGGAAAAAAAGGGTCTTAAAACTTTTATCCAAGTTGGTTGTGCAAGTTGTCATAATGATGTAGGACTTGGCGGTGGTATGTCACCATTTAATGTAACTGCAACATATAAACACAATGATATAGGTGACTTTAAAGGTGATAAGAATGGTATGGTAAAAGTACCAACACTGAGAAATATTACAAAAACTGCACCATATTTTCACAATGGCGAAATCTGGAGCCTTGCAGAAGCTGTTAAAGAGATGGCAAGAATCCAACTTGGTAAAAAACTTACAGATAAAGAAACAAACTCTATCGTAACATTTTTAAAAACACTCGATGGAGAATTAGCTGATACTCAAGCACCAGTACTTCCAGCATCTACAGATAAAACTCCAAAACCAAATAACTAAAAATCTATTCTTCCCTCTTTGGGAAGGAAGTTCTCTTCTTTCTATCTACTTTTTAATAAAAAAATCAGAAATATACAAAAAATACACTGTTTTAAAAATAATTTTATCTCTTTTGATTTTGCATTTTGAGCTAAAATAGGATAAAATCTTCTTTGAATGAATAGTTAAAATCAGAGGGTAACTTATATGCCAAGTGTTGATAGATCATTAGAGAGTTGAATACCGTATCAAGATATTATTCAGATGCTTATAGATCAATTTGCTTCAAATAAAATTCAAATAAATATATAACGTGTAACTAAAAAGTTCTAAGAAGCAAATGCTTCTTAGATTATTTATGCGCTTCTTTTAGTGTATCTGCTATTAAAAATGCAAGCTCTAAAGACTGATCTGCATTTAAACGTGGATCACAATGTGTATGATAACGTGAACTTAGATCCTCTTCAGTGATCATAAAACTTCCACCTATACATTCAGTAACATTTTTACCAGTCATCTCAAGATGGATTCCCCCAGCATAAGTTCCCTCAGCTTTATGTACTTGGAAGAACTGTTTTACTTCAGTAAGTACATCTTCAACTGGGCGAGTTTTATAGTTATTTGAAGATTTGATCGTGTTTCCATGCATTGGGTCACAGCTCCACAGTACATTTAATCCCTCTGCTTCTATAGCACGTACAAGTTTTGGCATACCATCAGCAACTTTGTTTGCCCCCATACGTACGATAACATTTACTTTACCAGCTTCATTTTCAGGATTAAGTTTTGTACAAAGCTTGATAAGATCTTCAGGATCCATACTTGGTCCAGCTTTAATACCAACAGGGTTTTTAATTCCTCTGAGATACTCTATATGTGCACCATCAAGTTGACGTGTTCTATCTCCTACCCATACCATATGTGCAGCTACGTTATACCATTCATTTGTAATAGAGTCTTTTCTTGTAAATGCTTCTTCATATGGAAGTAATAATGCTTCATGAGAAGTATAGAAGTCTGTTTCACGTAATGTTCTGTATGTTTTTGGAGTCACTCCACATGCTTCCATAAAATTCAAAGAGTTTTCAATATTCTCTGCAAGTTCTTCATACTTTTTACTAACTTCACTTTGATGAGCAAAATCCAGATTCCATCGATGAACTTGTCTAAGATCTGCCAAACCACCACTTGCAAAAGCGCGAAGTAAGTTTAATGTTGCAGCAGACTGATTATATGCTTTTATCATTCTTTGTGGGTCAGGAGTTCTCGCTTCTTTTGAAAATTCTACAGAGTTGATGATATCTCCACGATAAGAATCAAGTGTAACACCATCTATCGTTTCTGTATCACTACTTCTTGGTTTTGCAAACTGTCCTCCAAGACGACCTATTTTTACTACAGGGACACCTCCTGCGTAGGTCATAACCACTGCCATTTGTAAGAGCACTTTAAAAGTATCTCTAATATTGTTTGCGTGAAATTCACTAAAACTCTCAGCACAATCTCCACCTTGAAGTAAAAAAGCATTACCGTTTGTTACTTTTGCAAGTTGTTCTTTAAGATTTCTCACTTCCCCTGCAAATACAAGTGGAGGATAGTTTTTGAGTTCATTAAGAACTTTATTTAGTTGATTTTGGTCTGGATATGTTGGTTGCTGTAAAATTGGTTTATCTCTCCAGCTACTTGGGCTCCAATCACTCATATTATATACCTTAATATAAAATTTTTGTTATTTTATCTTTTTGTACCTAAAATAGCTCTGATAAGTTTTTTTTTTAGAAAATTTGTGCAATAAAGAAACTATTTCAAAATAATTATGTATAATAACGCGACTATATTCTTCGAAATAAGGAACATTTTGCAAAAAGAAGACCTCCAAAAAGTCATTTTAAATGTTTTATACTATCTCAAAGAAGAGCTTGGAAGAGGGTCTGATAGTGATTTAACGCTTTCAGAAGCGATAGAACACTTAAAAAACTCAAAAAGTATATTTCAAAATATTGATATAACTCAACTTACATTAGAAGAAAGTCTTGAACATCTTAATGAAAAATACAAACAACTTGCAAAAGAAAGTATTAAATCTTATAAAGAAACGAACAATAATTTTCAAAAAATTGCAAAGAAACATGAAAAAAATCTCCAAGATATCTCAAATAGTGCTTCAAATGAGACAAAACATATAGACCTTGATCTTATTCAATCAAAGTTCGCAGACATACAAGAGCATATGATCCATGAGATCACACGAGCAAATGAACAGATCACTCTTTTAACACAAAAAGTTCGTCTTTTAGAAGAAGAGTCAAACCTTGATGCTTTAACAAAGGTTTTTAACCGTAGATCTATGGATCTTTATCTTAAAAAGATCTGTCAAAAAGCACCCTTTAAAAATGAACTACATCTCTTAATAATAGATATTGATGACTTTAAAAAGATAAATGACACTTATGGACATATCGCAGGAGACAAGATCCTTATCTTTATTACAAATCTTTTAAAACAACTACTTCGAGACGGAGATAAAATTTTCCGTTATGGTGGTGAAGAATTTGTAATAGTACTTAATCGAGTACAAACTCAAGGATGCTTAAATGTTGTTAAACGTATCCTTTCACAGATTAATTCAAATAAACTTATCTATAAAGGAGACTCTATTAGAGTGAGTGTCAGTATAGGTTCAACACAATTTAAAGAAGGTGATACGCCAGATACATTACTTTCTAGAGCAGACAAAGCTTTATATAAAGCAAAAAAAACAGGAAAGAACAGACATGTTCGTTATGAATAAAAAAGGAAAGACAATATGGATATAAATTACTTCGATCTTGTTATAGGTGGAATTATTCTTCTTTTAGGTTTAAAAGGTGTTATTAATGGCTTCTTTAAAGAACTTTTTGGACTTATAGGGATAGTTGGAGGTGTTTTTGTAGCATCTAGAGTAGCTGAAGATGTGGGAACTTACTTAAGTGACTTGATCTTTCATTTTCAAAATCAATCAGCTGTGACTTTTACAGGATTTTTAGTAACATTAGCTGTTTTTTGGGCAATAATGGTAGCTATAGGCTTAATCTTTAAAAAATTAAGCTCCGCTAGTGGACTTGGAATGGTTGACAGACTCTTTGGTTTTGTTCTAGGTGCAAGTAAATTTTTTCTTATTATAGCGATGATCGCTTATGCATTGAACAATATAGAGGTTATAAGAAAAAACCTTGAAAAACCAATGCAAAATAGTATCCTCTTCCCTATACTTGTTCAAACAGGAAGTTATATTATGCATATGGAAGATGCTCCTGAACTTAAAGAGTTAAAAAAGTCACATCAAGAACTTCAAGAAAAGGTTTCAAAAACTATTAATAACCAAGTAGAAGAACATATAGAGAAAAAAGCCCAAGAAATCACAAAAGAGATTAAAGAACAAATCGATACTCAAAAACATGGGCATTAAAAATGCAAACAAACTTTAGTCATAAAACCATCCAATATACAGAACTATTGGAAAGTTTTAGAACTATCTTAAAACAAAATGGTTTGAAATTCACCATACAAAGAGAAGTGATTTTAGAAGCTCTTTATGACTCGCAAGAGCATCTAACACCTGAGTCACTTCACAAACTCATACAGCAAAAATACCCGGATCTAAAGATAGGGATAGCAACAATATACAGAACCCTTTCACTTTTAGAGGATTCTGATATTGTCACATCTCTTTCTTTTGGAGTTCAAGGAAAAAAGTATGAACTAGGAGCAAAAGAACATCATGATCATATGATATGTATCAAATGTGGTACTATCACTGAGTTTGTTGATGAAGAGATAGAAAAAAAACAAGAAAAGATCGCTCAAGCGTTCAACTTTAAGATGACAGACCATTCAATGCAGATATATGGTATCTGTAAAAAATGTCAAAACAAATAACACAAGAAAGGATAAAAGATTGCCATTTACAAATAAATATGTTCAACAACGTATAGAAAAAGCCAATACACTAAAAGAGATGGGGTATAACCCATACTCAAATGATTCAAAAAGAAATGCAACGGTTGAGAAGTTTTTAAACGTTAATAGTGATGTAGAAACACTAGAAAATAAAAGAGATGAAAATAGACACTATATAGTATCTGGACGTATTAAGTTTTTACGTATTATGGGAAAAGCAAGCTTCATCAAGATAGAAGATGAAAGTGGCATGCTTCAAATATATGTTGCTAGAGATAATCTCCCAGAAGGTTTTTACAACAATGTCTTCAAAAAATTAATAGAAGTTGGTGATATAGTAGAAGTAGGAGGATATCCGTTTGTAACAGGGAAAGGGGAACTTTCACTTCATGCAGATAGTTTTAAGCTCCTCACAAAAGCAGTTGCTCCACTACCTGAAAAATTCCATGGTATCACTGATAAAGAGATCCGTTATAGAAAACGTTATCTTGATCTTATTATGAACGCAGAAGTAAGAAAAACTTTCCAAATTCGTTCTCAAGTTATCTCATTAACACGTAGATTTTTTGAAGACAAAGGCTTTTTGGAAGTTGAAACACCTATGATGCACCCAATACCTGGTGGAGCAAATGCAAAACCTTTTGTTACACACCATAATGCACTTGATGTTGATAGATACTTAAGAATTGCACCAGAGCTCTACCTCAAACGTCTTATAGTTGGTGGTTTTGAAGCAGTTTTTGAAATTAACAGAAATTTTAGAAATGAAGGGATGGATGCTACTCATAACCCTGAGTTTACTTCTATAGAATTTTACTGGGCATATAAAACATATAAAGATCTTATTGAGATCACAAAAGAATATTTTCACTACCTTTTTGATCACCTTAACCTTCCTACAATACTACCTTATGGAGATATGGAGATCGATTTCAGTGAGTTTAAAGAGATTCCTTTGATAACATCACTAAGTGAAATAGGTGGTGTTCCAGCGGATATCGTTAATGATAAAGAAAAAATCCTGGCATACCTTAAAGAGCATAATCTTGAAGCAAATGAGGCAATGACTTTAGGACAACTTCAAGGAGAACTCTTTGATGAATTCGTTGAAGAAAAACTAATTAATCCAACTTTTATTACAGAATATCCAGTTGATATCTCTCCTCTTGCTCGCCGTGATGATGAGAACCCTCAAATAACTCAACGATTTGAACTTTTTATAGGTGGACGAGAGATAGCAAACGCATTTAGCGAGTTAAATGACCCTGTTGATCAGTATGAGCGTTTTAAAGCACAAGTAGAAGCAAAAGATGCTGGAGATGATGAAGCACACCATATGGATACTGACTTTGTAGAAGCTCTTAGTTATGGTATGGCTCCAACAGCTGGACAAGGGATAGGGATGGATAGACTTGTTATGTTACTGACAAATCAACACTCTATCCGTGATGTACTTCTCTTCCCTGCGATGAAACCACTTAAAGAAGAGATATCTCTTGATATCGAGGAAAAGGAATAACCCTTTTCTCTTCTTTTTTTCACCCTTAAACTTTTTTATATTCCAAAGCTTTCACTTTTACTTCTACTTCTTTTAGGGAACTATTATCATTTTTTTTGTATAATCACTACAATTTTATTTAAGGGAAGAACTATATGAGCTTTTTAAAAGAGTTTGATAACGAAATATATGAACTTTGTGAAAAAGAGTTAGAAAGACAAACAGATCATTTAGAGATGATCGCAAGTGAAAACTTTACCCTTCCAGCAGTTATGGAAGCAATGGGAAGTGTTTTTACAAACAAATATGCTGAAGGCTACCCTAACAAAAGATATTATGGTGGATGTGAATATGCTGATGCTGTAGAACAACTCGCAATAGACAGAGCAAAAGAACTATTTAACTGTGAATATGTTAATGTTCAACCACACTCTGGTAGTCAAGCAAATGGTGCAGTATATGCTGCACTTTTAAAAGCTGGAGAAAAGATCTTAGGAATGGATCTTAGCCATGGGGGACACCTTACACATGGTTCTAAACCAAGCTTCTCAGGAAAAAACTATCAAAGTTTTACTTATGGTGTAGAGCTTGATGGTCGTATTAACTATGATAGAGTACTTGATATTGCAAAGATCGTCCAACCAAAGATCATCGTATGTGGTGCAAGTGCTTATGCTAGAGAGATAGACTTTAAAAAATTCCGTGAAATTGCAGATGAAGTTGGAGCGATCCTATTTGCAGACATCGCTCATATTGCTGGACTTGTATGTGCTGGTGAACACCCTAGCCCATTCCCATATGCTGATGTTGTAACAACAACAACACATAAAACATTAGCTGGACCTCGTGGTGGAATGATAATGACAAATGATGAAGATATCGCTAAAAAGATCAATTCTGCGATCTTCCCAGGACTTCAAGGTGGTCCACTTGTACATGTTATCGCTGCAAAAGCAGTTGGTTTTAAACACAACCTTTCTCCTGAATGGAAAGAATATGCAAAACAAGTAAAGAAAAATGCTTCTAAACTTGCAGAAGTTTTAGTATCACGCGGATACGATGTTGTTAGTGGTGGAACAGACAACCATCTTGTGCTTGTAAGCTTTTTAAATAAAGATTTCAGCGGAAAAGATGCCGATGCTGCACTTGGAAATGCAGGGATCACTGTCAATAAGAACACCGTTCCAGGTGAAACAAGAAGCCCATTTGTGACTTCAGGTATCCGTATTGGAAGCCCTGCCCTTACAAGCCGTGGTATGAAAGAAACAGAATTTGAACTTATAGCAAACCGTATTGCGGATGTTTTAGATGATATCAATAATACTGAGCTACAAGCTAAGATCAAAGAGGAGCTCAAAGAGCTTGCTCACAAATTTGTAATATATAATCAACCAACTTACTAAGGATAACAATTATGACAGCTATGGATCTCAAACTCATCAAAATTGTCAATGACCATTATTGGATTAAACGTGATAGTGTTGTAGATAAGATCTCATTTAAGGGAAGAACTTTCTACAATAAATTTGAACGTGTAGATGAGATGTTAACCCAGGCTGTTATAAACAAACACCTTAAAAAAGAGATCACAGTAGCTCATTCACTTATCAATAAATTTGATAAAGTTGAGAACATTGTTTTTGATTATAATGGTCGTGATCCAGAACGTTTTTACCATAGAGCGCAACTTCTTTTACGTGAAGAAGGGTATATAAATTTCACAGCTTATGAGACAAAAACACCCGGTCATCTTCATCTCTATGTTCACAAAGGGCATACTGCATTACCAGAAGCTATACAACTAGGAAAACTTTTGAGTATGAAGCTTGGGGCAAAACTTCCAAAACAATGGAGAATGTTCCCAAATGATGATATGCCAAGGGAATACAATATACTCACACTTCCTTATGAAGTGTACGCAAAAGAAAGAGGAGCTTCTTGGTCTAAGCATATGTAAAGGCTCTAAATTGAGCTTTTATAAAAAAGGGAAATGCTCTTTTTTATAAAGGAACAATTTTTGCATATACAAGAAAACAAACACTTCAAAGGACAAAAAAATGGAAGATACAAATCAATTAAGTGATTTAATGTTAGATAAAAAAAATAGCTCTCAAAAAAACAATAAAAAGATGATCTTGGCAGTTGCAACACTTGGTGTCATTCTTATAATCGTTGTGCTCTTAATGAACTCTCTAAATTCAGATGGTGAAAATAATCTTCCTCAAAATGTTCTTCCACCAAAGCCAGTAGTTCAAAAACAACAACCTCAAGCAGAGATTGAAGAACCGATGTTTGAAGATGCTGAAGTGATCGATGAAGGTACACTAAAAGATGATAGTGTTGAAAAACAAAAACTTGAAAAAATCGCACAAGAATTAAAAGCACAAAGTAATGAAAAAAAGATAAATTCAACTGTAGAAAAAACAAAAACGATCAAGCCTAAACCGGTAGCTAAAAAGGTACAACCAAAACAACAACATGTAACAAAAGCTTCTCATAAAACTACACAACAAACTGCTAGTGGTAATTATTATATTCAAGTTGGATCATTTTCAAAATACGCTCCAAATAAAAAATACCTCAAAAATATCAAAAGAAAAGGGTACAACTATAGATTTTATAAAACAACAGTTCACGGTAAATCTATAACAAAACTTCTTATAGGTCCATATGCCAATAAAGCAGAAGCAAAAAAAGCTTTAAGAAATATCAAAAGAACGCTTCAAAAAGGTGCGTTCATTGTTAAGATATAAGGAGTTCTATTGATTTATAGTAGACAATTTTTTTTAGATCAATTTGCTCCTATAGCAGTTCATGCCAAGATCAAAGAGATGTTTCCTACGGAGATAACATATCTTTTTGAAAGTGCAGATGGTTGTAATGGAAATTATAGTTTCATATGTGTTGGTGCACGAGAAAGACTACAATACATTAATGACCAGACATTCTATACTGATGAAAAAGGGGTTAAACATATCATACCGGCCTCCCCTTTTGAATTTCTAAAAGAATACTATAAACAAGTTGATACAGAATTTTATAAAGAGGTATCACAAGAGCTTGGTATAGGGTATGTTGATGGTTTTATAGGCTATATCGGATACGATATGGTCAAAGTGTTTGAACCTGTTTTACAAGAATATATGAAAGATCTCAAAGATGAACTCCTTACACCTGATCTTGATCTTATCCTTCCGAAGTTCATCCTTGTATATTCCCATAAAGACCATAAGGTAACTTTAGTAAGTGAACTTGCTTTTTTTGATGAAGAGTTCAATACAATAGAAACGGCCTTAAAATCCTCATATGAGTATATTCCACTTAAAAAGAACCAAGGAGAAGATGAAGGAAGTTTTGCTTTTTCAAAAGAAGAATTCTTTGAAATGGTTCATAAATCAAAAGAGATGGTAAAAAGTGGAGATGTTTTTCAGATCCTTATGACAAACCGTTTTACACGAAATGTAAAGGTTGATCCTTTTAGTTTTTATCGTATTTTACGCACAAAAAATCCTTCTCCTTATATGTATTTATTAGAGTATGAAGGATTTGATATCGTAGGAAGTTCACCTGAAGTGATGGTTCGACTTAAAGACGGAAAGATCCTTCTTCGACCGATCGCAGGTACCAGAAAACGGGGAAAAACAGAAGAAAGAGATAAAGAGCTAGAACAAGAGCTTTTAAATGATCCAAAAGAACTCGCAGAACATCTAATGCTTATAGATCTTGGAAGAAATGATGTTGGGCGTGTTGCCAAGGTTGGAACTGTCAAAGTTGAAGATATGATGCATATAGAAAGGTATAGTCATGTTATGCATATTGTGAGTGATGTAGTTGCTGAACTTGATGAAGATAAAAATATGTTCGATCTTTTTATGGCTACTTTTACAGCTGGAACAATGACAGGAGCACCAAAGATCCGTGCAATGGAGCTTATAGCTGAATTTGAAGGTCTTAAACGTGGTTTTTACAGTGGTGCTATAGGGTACTTTGGGTTTGATGGCAATATGGATAGCGCAATAACAATCCGTACTGCTATGGTCAAACCAGATCAAGTGATCCTTCAAGCAGGTGCCGGTATCGTTGCTGATAGTGTTGCTGAGCTTGAGTATCTTGAAGTCAACAACAAACTAGGAGCACTTATTAGCTCTTTAAAGGATCTTGACTAGTGAAACTCTTTGCAATCTTTGGAGATCCTGTTTCTCACTCTAAAAGCCCTCTTATGCACAATATGGTCTTTAAGAATCTACATGTAAATGCTTGTTATACAAGAGTACACCTAAAAGAGGGATCAAAACTAAGAGATACTTTTTTATCTCTTGGTCTTAGCGGAGCTAATGTCACAGTACCTCATAAAGAATCAGCATATAAAGTGTGTGATGAGATACGAGGCTTTGCTAAAAAAGTTGGTGTGGTAAATACCATAGTTTATGAAAACGGTAAACTTATAGGGTATAACACCGATGCAGATGGATTCATCTTTTCTATCAAAGAATTTGATACTATAAAAAAAGTTTTAGTCTTAGGCGCTGGTGGTACTGCTAAAGCATTGGTACAAAAGTTCTTAGATGAGGGGATGGAAGTCACAGTTCTTAATAGAAGTGCAACAAGACTGAAAGATTTTTCTCATCTTGATGTTACATGTAAAACATGGGAGAACTTTGAAATAGCGGAGTATGATCTTGTAGTCAATACTACAAGTGCAGGTTTAAGTGATAATAATCTTCCTGCTCCTCAAGAGCTTATATCAGCTATATTGGATCATACAAGATATGTAGCTGATGCTATCTATGGAAAACTCACTCCTTTTTTACAAAAAGCCAAAGAAAAGAACATCCCTTTTAAAGATGGAGCAGATATGCTTTTAGGACAAGGGGTCTTGGCAAATGAACTCTTTTTAGAAAAACAATTTTCAAAAGAATCTATCCAAAAAGAGATGCAAAAAGCTTTTTTACTCTAACTAAAACGGATACTTATAGTATCTGTTAAGATCATAGAGTCCGCTTTTTATAGGCTCACTTTTATCAAACCATGCTTGAAACCAGTCATAGGTTTTCCAAAACTCTTTATCATCTCTTGAGAGAAGAAATCTTTTCATTTGTTCCTGCATCACATCACTGCCATCAAAGTTTTCTATAAGATCAAAGAACTCTTTGAGATCTTTGATATCTACACTCACAAACATATTTGGATATGATCCTATGGAACCTTTTACGATATCTATCGTATCTTTTTTAGGGTCTAGCTGATACTTCTCTAAAAAAAGAGAGTTGACATTATTGTGCCATCTGTTAACCACTATACTTCGTACTATATAACTTCCATCATGAAGTTTTATGCGCATTAGTGCGTTATTTGTTCCAAAGTCATTCATATACTGTATAAATGCAATATGTTTCTTATCTAAAGCACTGATGCCTTTATCTACATCTTCTTGCGTTTGAAACTCTTTTGGCATCTTTACATGTAAAGTATTGTAGTTAAGCTTATCAAAATCGATCGCTGTTTTTGGTTGTATCCTTTTTGTAATCACTTTTTCAATAAACTCTTTTTTATAGTGCTTTGTTTTATACTTCACTTTTGTATCCCTGACTAAGATATTATCTATATTTTTTTTGAATGCATCATCACCAATATACCAACTTTGAAGTGTAGAATATCTCACAGATGGCGGTAAAAAAGAAACAAAATTTATCTCTCCTTCCATACGCAAAAAATCCATATACCGGCGAATATTCGTTTGATGTGCAACATTACCAAACACATCATATCCGGCAACAAGGGTATAGTACAACCTTTCAAACTGAGGATAGTCCATTACCCATGCTGTCTTTGGTAAAGCACCTAAAACACCTCTATGGACAGAAGCAGAATTAAAGTGTCTATATACAGTTAAGATTGGAGCATCACTACTCCTCTCCCCTGCCCATATCGCATCTATACCCATACCTTGAGGAAACTCTTTATCATAAAAACGCTCTTTTGCAAAAAAGTATCTTTTATATTTTTCTCTATAAGCATCACTAAATGTTTCTAGAATTCTTTGGGAGATACTCTCTATTGGCATCTCTAAGTTTTGTGCTTGTAGAAGTAAGAAACTGTTATACTTTACACTTAAGTCATATTTTGGATCTAAAAACATCACCCAAAAATGATCTTCTATGGCATTGACTGCCATTTGCCCTCGACATACCGGTCCTCGTATAAATGTAGTGATGATAAAATGAGCATTGTTTAACAAGAATCTATATCTACTCTCAACAGGTATCTGATAAAAGTTTATAAAAGGGTTGGAACTTCGTTTTACTTCA